>Ga0209358_10002199_pt1 | contig 15022 bp, 12 predicted proteins | sample LauGreFa1BDMLBSN_2_FD_187574 | JGI IMG/M metagenome (GOLD analysis project Ga0209358, IMG submission 187574) | Freshwater lake microbial communities from Lake Michigan, USA - Fa13.BD.MLB.SN (SPAdes) (version 2) | ecosystem: Environmental > Aquatic > Freshwater > Lake | place: Lake Michigan, USA... | reverse complement strand
GAGCACAGGAGATATTTTCCGCAAAAACATTAAAGAAGCTACAGCCTTAGGTACGCTTGCTAAAAGCTTCATGGATGCTGGGAATTTGGTTCCCGATGAAGTGACTATTAACATGTTGAAGAGCGAGTTGGAAGCTTTTCCGGAATCTAACGGATTCATTTTCGACGGCTTTCCAAGAACTTCTCCGCAAGCCTTGGCTCTTGACGAAATGTTAAGCGAAAAAGACCAAACCATTTCTTGTATGTTGGCTTTAGAGGTTGAAGAAGCTGAATTGGAGAAGCGTTTGTTAGGCCGCGCAGAAACTTCAGGACGTGCCGACGATGGTGATATTTCCATAGTTAGAAATCGAATTGAAGTGTACAAGAGAGAGACTGCTCCGGTAGCAGAGTATTATAAAGGACAAAATAAATTTTTTTCAATAGACGGAATTGGTGAGTTGGATGAAATCTCTAATCGCTTGTTCAGTGCAATAGACACATTAGCATGAGCAATTCAAACTTCGTTGATTACGTAAAAATTTGTTGTCGTTCCGGCGACGGCGGTGCTGGTTCTAGACACATGCACAGAGAGAAATTCGTTCCACGTGGAGGTCCTGATGGAGGAAACGGCGGACGTGGTGGACACATTATTCTTCGTGGAAACCAAAACATATGGACACTGCTTCACTTGAAGTTCCGTAAGCACGTTATTGCTGAGCCGGGTGAAGGTGGAAGCAGTTCACACAAATCTGGAAAGCAAGGGGGCGATGAGTATTTGGAAGTTCCAATCGGCACAATAGCGCGCGACGTTGAAACAGGAGAAGTGCTTTGTGAAATTAATGAGGTAGGACAAGAATACATTATTGCAAAAGGTGGACGTGGTGGTTTAGGAAATCACAATTTCAAGACCGCTGTGAACCAAGCACCTGATTACGCTCAACCAGGAGAAGAGGGTGTTGAAGAATGGAAAATTCTTGAATTGAAAGTTCTTGCAGACGTTGGTTTGGTTGGTTTCCCGAATGCTGGAAAATCTACTTTACTTTCAGTTGTTTCTGCTGCCAAGCCTGAAATTGCTGACTACCCGTTTACGACTCTTGTTCCGAATTTAGGAATGGTGCGTTACCGCAACGATCGCAGTTTCGTTATGGCCGATATTCCTGGAATTATCGAAGGAGCTTCGGAAGGAAAAGGTCTTGGACACCGCTTCCTCCGTCACATTGAGCGCAACGCAACATTGTTGTTCATGGTTCCATGCGATTCTGATGACATTAAAGCAGAGTACAAAATTTTGTTGAATGAATTGAAAAAATTCAATGCAGAATTGCTCGACAAACCGCGCATTTTGGCTATCACGAAATGTGATATGATAGACGAGGTTATGGAGAAGCAAATGAAAAAGCTTTTGCCTCGCGGTATTAAGCATGTATTCATTTCGGCTGTAGGTCAAAAGAACATAGATGAATTGAAAGACGTTATTTGGGACAGTATTAATTCCAAAAACGATTAATTAACTGTTTTCAATTAATTCGAATCGTTTCTTCAAAACTCTAAATTCTACTCTTCGATTTTTAGCACGTCCCTCGTCTGAATCGTTTGTTGTAATGGGCTTTGCTGCACCGAAGTATTTTATTTCCAATCGAGAACGGTCTATGCCTTTCTTCATTAAATAACTCACAACAGCTTCTGCCCTATTCTTCGAGAGAGTCACGTTGTAATCGTCCTTGCCTCTGCTGTCTGTATGACCTTGAACTTCCAAGAACATGGCCTTGTTTTTCTTCAACAAGACATAGACTTCATCGAGCTCTTTCATCGCACTGTCTGTTAAATTGAATCTATCGAAATCGAAGAGTACATCGTCCAAACGAATCTCATCGTACTGACTCAATTGAAGCGGCGGATCGAACACCAGTGACTGTAGAACTTCATTCTCACACGAGCACTCTTCTTTCGTTTTTACTGGCTTCACAACTACATCATCAACGTACAAGTAACTGTAGTCGCCCATTCCTTTGTCGTTTCCAGTGCTGTGAAGAATCTTCGTGGCCTTATCGCTTTTGAAATTTCCAATGGTAATGAAACGCTCTCCACCTGAAGCGCGATAGACATCGCCCATCTTCACCCAACCGTCTTTTTGATCGAGGATATACAAGTGCGGATTCTCTATGGTGGCTTTCATTTCTATGCAAGCCATTCCTTTCTGACGAAGCTCGTTGGAACTTAAAACTATTCCGCAACCATCGGTCACGAAGTTGCACAAATCGGCAGATGAAATGCTAATTTCTATACAAACTAATTCGCCTGGATTTAGAGGTCTGCTCAATTCGGAGCTTAGATATTCTCGGTAATTTTTTTTGTTGAAGGTGTAATTCACAAAGCCCGCATAGGCTTGTCCCGTTGCTGCGGGTTCACTTCCAAATACATTTTTCGGAACGCCAACGGCCTTGCTGCAACTGTTGAAATAGTCTGGAGTTCCTTGCCCAGGTTGTTTCCAAGAGACAATGTGTGTAAGCTGACTTTGATTAAAATCGACAGGACAGCCTTGGTGTTCTTCGAAACTGGAATTCAACACCAAGTTCTGAGCGACGGAAACACCTTGCAAATTGCAAAGCGCCAGAAGTAATAAAGTATATCGTATCAATTTCTTCAACACACCGAATTTAGCTACAAAACAAAAAGGGAGCGCAAATTATTGCAGCTCCCCTTTAAAAAAGATTATCGTTTCTTATTTCACTTTGAAAACAACGCGTCTGTTTTGTGCGTGTCCAGATGGTGAATTGAACGTACTTGCTGGCTGAGTATCCTCGGCTGAAGTCGCAGAGATTCTTGTTGCGCTAATTCCAAACCCTACTAAAGCTTCTTTAACAGAATTCGCGCGCTTTTCAGCAACATTCCCAACTTCCACGTCTATTTTGGCTTCAGCTGTTTCATCGGCATCTGAATGACCAATCAACTCAATGTTCATTGTTGGATTCGCCTTCATTAAAGCCGCAACTTCTTCGATGTTCGAATCGAATTGTCCTGGGATCATATCGGTTAATCCAGCGAAGTACACCACTGTTGAATTCACAATATCCGCAGGCTTAGCGCCTGTCTCACGAGCAACAGAGCTGCTGTAGATAAACTGTGCTTGCGGCTTGCTTTTCTTTGAACAGTTACATTGACTCTTTGCATCAATCGAAACAATTTCCACATTGTCTAAAAAGTAGTAAGCCTCATTCGCAACGGTTCCAGAAACACCGGCTGGCTTCTTCATTTTTTCAACTTTCATTTTATCTTCTGCACCGAATCCCCCGATTACGATGTACTCTTCACCACCAGCAGCGGTAAAGGTTCCGCAAATGTGCTCCCATGAATCCATAATGTTTATAGCAACATTGTCTGTTATGGTTACTTGTGGCTCAACCATAATGGCGTTGTCTTTTGAATACTGTAATTTCTTTTCAGTGACATAAACACCCACATTGTTTACAGCAAACTTAGAAAGCTCAGCTAAACTTAAGCTGTAACGAATGCAGTACTGCTGTCCTTTTACAAGCTTTTGATTCAACTTTACCTCAAGATAGGTTCTTGTTTTCTTCGGATCTTTTGAATACGCTCTGAATCCTGCATAGCTCGAACCAGAAGCTGGCTCTTGAATGCCGTGCTCGTTGGTTGGCACTTGAATCTTTGGACTCTTCACACCTTTTGAAAACAGATCAGCCAATGTAACGTTGGGTGTAATCCATGGCGTCGCTAAATCAACTTGGTTTGCTGTTTTCAACGACTTGAATTCAAAGTCGTCGAAGTTTCCATTTGGAACAATTCCTTTTGGCTCTGCTGCGACCTTATCAGTTTTCTTTTGAGCCGTTGCTCCTACTACTGCAAATGTCAATACAGCTAATAATAAACGTTTCATAATCATTTTACTTTTCGTTAGGGTATTCTTTTATGGTATCAATAAAGCATTTTAGGTTGTCTGGAGAAATATCTGGATAAACTCCGTGGCCTAAGTTAGCAATATGTTTTTGAGTTCCAAACTTTTGAAGCATTTCTCTTGTGGCTTTTTTAATACTGGCGAAGTCTCCATAGAGCACCGAAGGGTCTAAGTTTCCTTGCACTGTTTTCGATCCTGCCCATTTCCGTGCCAATTCTGGTTGAATCGTCCAATCGAGTCCGATGGTCTCACATGGCGAGTTTGCGAAATCTTCTATTGCATACCAAGCTCCTTTTGCGAAGACAGTGCGCGGAACGTCAGGTATAGCCGCTAAAATTCTATTTATGTATGGAAGTGAAAACTCGCGATATGAATCGGGTCCCAATACTCCAGCCCATGAATCGAACAATTGAATCAAATCAGCTCCCGATGCTATTTGCATTTTCAAATAAGAAATGGTCGCATCTGAAATGGCTGAAAGCAAAGCGTGAGCAAGCTCAGGATTCTCGCGCATCATTCTTCTGGCTTTCGCGAACTCCTTGCTCCCCTGCCCTTCAATCATATAACAAAAAAGCGTGAAGGGCGCTCCGGCAAATCCGATCAACGGCACTCTTCCATTCAATTCTTGCTTGGTTAGCTTCAAAGCTTCTGAAACGTAATTCAACTTGCCTTCAATCTCTGTGGTTGAAAGCTTCGCTAAATCTTCTTTTGTTTTAATGGTATTCGGAAAACGTGGTCCCTTCCCTTCGTCCATCTCGTAAGGCAATCCCATAGCTTCTGGAATAACCAAGATGTCTGAGAAAATAATAGCTGCGTCTACGCCCAAAATATCTACCGGCTGAAGCGTTACTTCACACGCCAATTCAGGCGTACGAACCAAGGTTATGAACGAGCCCGCTCTTGCGCGCGTGGCTCTGTATTCGGGTAATACTCTTCCTGCTTGACGCATGACCCAAACGGGGGTGCGTTCCACTTGCTCGCCCTTCGCGGCGCGAAGCAATAAATTGTTCTGCAAATTCATGTGTTGCAAAAATACATCAGACTAGTGCTACCTTCGTTTTTATGTTGAAGTCAATTTCAATTTACCCCATAAAATCGTTAAATGGCATAGAGCTTTCCTCTGCTGAAGTCTTTAAACACGGATTGAAATTCGATCGGAATTGGATGCTCGTCGATTCCAACAATACGTTCATCACACGAAGAGAGCGCCCCGAGCTTTCGCTCATTGAAACAAGATTTTCAGATAATGGATTTACATTTTCCTTCAACAATCAATCTGAAAGTCTTGTTCTTGGAACGAATGATTTCCACCAAGAAAAAATTGAATCAAAGGTTTGGGATTCGAATGTTTTCGGATTTGAAGAGAGCAAAAATCTAAACAGTTTTTTTTCTGAATTTTTGAAGGAAGAAGTGCGTCTCATACGCATGCCTCTTCAGCCTGAAAGAATTGAAATGGCTCCGCTTACGGGAGAATCGACATCCAGTTCTTTCGCAGACAGTTTTCCTATTTTAATCATTGGAACAGCCTCGCTCGACGCGCTGAATGCGCAATTAGAGGAGCCCATAGACGCTAGATATTTCCGTCCGAATTTGCTTTTCCAAACCGAACGTCAATTCGAAGAAGATGAATGGCTGGAAATTCAGATTGGAAATATCCGACTTCGCAAAGCCAAGCCCTGCGGAAGGTGCCGAATGATTAATGTCAATCCAGACACCGGTATTTATCGTACAGATGTCATGCGAGAGTTAGCGAAATTGCGAACAGTGAAGAACAAAGTTATCCTCGGTGACTTGTATTATCCTGTTCAAACGGGCAGCATCGAAATCAATAGCCAAGTGAAAGTTTTCACTAACTTCAACCCATAAAATCATTTTATGACTCAAGCGCTATTTAAAATGTCAAGACCGAACAATCTACTCATGATTGTATTCGCCATGTTTGCGTTTCGTTTTGGATATGCGCATACCATTGCACCGAGCGACTTCACGCAATGGATGCAATTCATTGGAATGATATTTACGGTTGTGCTCTTGACAGCTGGAGGAAATTTTATTAACGACTATTTCGATGTCCGCGTCGATCGCATTAACAAACCCAATGCTGTTTATGTAGAAACTAAGGTGAAACGAAGAGTGGTTATTCTTTCCCACATTGTTGCAACAGCCCTCGGTATTGTTATTTCGTTTTTTGTTGGAAAGAGCATGCACTCTTATCTTCCGTTTGTTCTAGCCATAGTTGTTTCTATTGCGCTTGGACTTTATACTCCGTTTTTCAAGAAGCGCATTTTATCTGGAAATTTATTGGTCTCGTTGTGCATTGGTGTTATTCCCGTTTGGAGCGTTTGGCCCCAGCTTTCTAATTTGCACATTGCCTTTTGGACAACCGTTTTTGCAGGCTTCGCCTTTACGTTGAACTTCTCAAGAGAAATAGTGAAGGACATTGAAGACGTAGAAGGTGACGCAGCAGAAAACTACAAAACTTTGCCTGTGGTTATGGGAACGCAAACGGCACGTGTTTACGCCCTACTCTTTCTGTTTGTAGCATTAATTATTGGAGGCGTTACACTCTTTATTGCAGCAACACAAAATCATTCTATTGGAACGCTTTATCTCATTGGAATGGGTATGTGCCTTCCACTAACAATTTCACTGTTCGCTGTTTTCATGGCGAATTCAAAGGAAGGTTTTCATAAAGCCAGTCTTATCTTGAAGATTACTATGGCTGTAGGAATTGCTTGCGGATTTGTGTTGAGGTTTGTTTAGGCCTCCTGCTTATTCTTCGGAATGAAGAACATCAAGACAAAACCTATAACGAAAAACACAATCAACGCCAAAATGCTATAACGCATACTGAATTTTCCTTCAATAAATCCGAAGGAAATCAATCCAATGATCAATCCTACTTTTTCAGTTACATCGTAAAAACTAAAGAAGGAGGCAGTGTCCTTTGTTCCAGGAATTAATTTCGAATAGGTGCTACGCGCTATCGATTGCGTGCCTCCCATGATAAAACCAATAAGTCCTGCAACAATATAAAACATCATGACTTGACCTTCTTGAACAAAGAAAAATGCAAAAAAGCAAATGAACATCCACAACGCAAGTGCTATTTTCAACACTGAAAAATTCCCGATTTTATTCGACAACTTCGAGAATAAATACGCACCAGGAATCGCAATTATCTGAACCAAAATAATCGCTACAATTAAGTTGAGTGTTTCCAACTTCACCTCCTTCTTGCCGAAATAGGTGGCCATTTGCATAATGGTTTGAATACCCATGCTGAAAGTGAAGAAGGCCAATAAATAAGCCTTCAACTGAGGTAGATTTTTCAATTGCTTTAAAACACTTCCTAACTCCGAAAACCCTTTGGTAAACACATTTGTCTTCTCTTCATGAGCGCGCTCACTCTCTTTCAAACGGGCGAAGGTGATTTGAGCAAACCCCATCCACCAAATTCCAACAGCAATAAAAGAATAACGCATCATCATCACTTTCTCTGGTCCGCTCTTCGCAATAACCATCACACCTACCAAGGCACAAATAAGTAAAATCATACTTCCCAAGTAACCCAATGAAAATCCTTTTGCGCTAAGTTTATCTTGCTCATCCTCTGTCGCCACTATTGGCAAAAAGCTATTACTAAAAGCATAGCTTCCCCAGAAACCTATACATGCTAGAATTACACTTAGTATGCTCAATTCCATGTTTGAAGGATCGAAAAAATAAAGGCTCATACAGGAGAGAGAACCCAGGTAACAAAAGAACTTCAAAAAGAATTTCTTCTTTCCATAATAATCTGCAAAACCTGAAAGAATGGGCAAAATCAAGCACACAATTGTAAGGCCGAATGCGGTTGCATAACTAATCAACTCTGTATTCTCCAAGGTTGCTCCAAACACCTGCACTTTGGACGAAGTAACCACTCCTGCTTCGTTTTTCACGGAGGTCATCACATCGTAGAAAATAGGGAAAATCGTAGATCCAATAACCAAATTGTAAACCGAATTTGCCCAATCGTACATGGCCCATCCGTTCTGAATCTTTTTGCGGGAGAGTGCAGTTTCTGTCATGTTACTTTTCAATTTTCAACCAAAAAGAACCGCCGTGTTTCTCCACAACATGCGGAATGGCGCTCCAAATCGGCTCTATAATTTGACTCAATTGTTTGTTTTCTGAAAGATAATAATTTGGAATCATGGGCGCATACTTTTCGCTGTTCGACAAAAGAAACGCAGCCAACATGTATTGCTCTGAATAAAAACGATCGCACATAAACTGCGGATAGTCGAATGGCAAATAGACGTCGTGAATCTGAACAATGACGCCTTTCTTTAAACGAGGAAGAACTTCCAAAAAGAAAACAGTAGCATCGGAATTCGGGAATACACGGTGCGAATTGTCGACGAACAAAATATCGTTCTCTTCCAATTCTTCCAAAAAATCAAAATCGCAATCTTCAAACGGAGAACGAATAATAGTATTCGCCAAGGCATCTATCTCAGCGCGAGGCATCGGGTCAATAGAAATAATTTCAGTCTTTAAACCTTGCTCTGTAATGGCTTTGTGCGCCACCTTGGTTGAATTTCCTGATCCAATTTCAACATAACGCTTCGGCTTTAATTCAGAGATGGCTGTGTACAACATAACCATGTCTAAACCTGGCAAAAACAAGTTGTTCCAAAAGGGCTCTTGCGCCGAAGGTTTCTCGGTGTTGTTTTTTATAGATTGAAAATGATGCGTGTACTTCAATACAAGGTGCAACCACTTTTCGTATTCCTCTCTTCTATTTTCAATAATAGATAACAATTGCGGATGCGCGGGTTGTCCATGCCCATAGCGCGGTTCAAACGAAACGGGATATTCCAGAATTAATTTCTGAAACTTCGGATGTGCTAATTTGAAAAATCTTTTAATCATGATCTCAGTTCAATCTTCATACTAAAAAAGTCAATAGCGAATGTACTACCTTTGCGTCAAAGACCGAAGAGGATTCATCGCTGGTTGCAAAACTAGAGGAAAGTCCGGGCTGCGCAGAGCGCCGCACCCTGTGAAAAGCGGGGGACGTTAAACGCAAGTTTAATGGACAGACAGTGCTGCAGAAATTAAACCGCCACTAGCAATAGTGGTAAGGGTGAAAAGGAGGTGTAAGAGACCACCGTCGTTCTTGGTAACAAGACGAGCTAGGAAAACCTTGCGGGCTGTAAGATCAAATAAACCGAGGCCGTTGGATTCGTTCCAACTGAAGAGTTGCTCGCTCAATCTCGGAGGGTAGATCGCATAGATAAATGATGAAACATGTGGCAACACATGAACAGAACCCGGCTTACGCTCACGGTCTTTTACTTTTTTTCTTGAAGTTGAATGCGCTCTTCTGGCGTATTCGCATTGACTAAAAAATTTGAATCTGTAACAGCTAGAATTTCCACCGTTCGATTGAAAAGCATTTTTCGCGGACAACTCTTTCCGCTTACCCAAACTTTCATTAATGCCGAAAAAGATTTCGATTCGTAAATGGAACACAACGGCTCTGGACCTCCGTCTAATGGGGATTCATAGCACGTCGCAAAAGCTTTCGTATTTCTATTCTTCAACAAAAACTCAAGTTGTTCTTTTTGCAAATTCGGAAGATCGCACGCCACGACTAAAAATGCAGTTTGTGGAAACGATCGCATGGCTGAAGCGATTCCTCCAAGAGGACCTGCTCCCTGAATTTGATCGGTAACGAATGGTCTATCCAAGAACAAATAATTTTCTTTTTGTTCTTCCCGAACAGAAAGGAAAACTTCCATCCCCAATTCTTCCAACAACACAACCAAATGTTCGACTTGCGTTTTTTCATGGTATTGAATGAGTCCCTTTTCTTCGCCCATACGACTACTCTTCCCACCCAACAAAACCAAGGCTTTCAGAGGCGCAACTTCAAAGAAGTTTGAAACGAACTCAAGCACTTCTTCCTTCAACCTGAAAATTTTTGTTTCGGGTTGAAGGAGGGGTTGAACATACGCTGGAACCTCTGTCATTCCTTCCGGAAGGACAACGGCTAACACGTGGGTCAGTTCTGTGCTCCGCTTTACTAAACTCTTTTCTTTTTCAAGATTCACAAAAATGATTTGGTTGGAAGCCGCATGGTGATTGCCATTCACTAACGCGCCGTCGAATTCCTGGAGAACCGTTTGATCAAGTCCCGTTTCTTCCTGAAGAACAAAATGATTCTCGTGTGTGGTGATTCCGTTGGCGGCTTCTAGTCTTCCTTCCGCGTGAGACGCGTCGACATAAGCCAAACGCTGATTCACTTCCAACTGAAAATAATTGACCCAACTTCTAATCTCTTCGCATGTGGTGCCGTAAAGGGCCAACTCGCGTTTGTGCCAATTTGATTTGGATTGAAGGTTCATTACTTCGAAATGTATGTCGATTTGCCTCCTGACTTTTCTAACAACTTCACTCCTCCAATTTCCATTTCGAAACTCATGGCCTTGCACATGTCGTAGATCGTAAGCGCCGCAACAGAAGCGCCTGTGAGCGCCTCCATTTCAACCCCAGTCTTACCGAAAGTTTTGACGGTGCACTGAATGTGCGCACCTTTTTCAGTCTTTTCAATTTGCACATCTATGCCGGTAATGACAAGCGGATGACACAGTGGAATTAAACTCGACGTCTGCTTCACCCCTTGAATTCCGGCAATGCGGGCGGTTTGAAACACTGGTCCTTTAGGCGATTGGTATTCGTTGTTTTGAAACAACTGATTCAGGTTGTCAGGAAAGACAATCTCTGCAACCGCCGTGGCTTGGCGCAGCGTATCGTTCTTTTCAGAAACGTCGACCATGGCGGCGTTTCCCTTTTCATTTACATGTGACAAGTGTTCCATCGTTTCAAATTTATGGAAGGAATGAGTTTTTTAATTCTTTTTAGTTCGGAAGACAACCTTTTTGCCTGCAAAAGGGTTTTATATTCGTTCAGCCTAAAAATGCGCACAAATAAATTACATATATCCCGCTGTAAGACCTTCAGACTTGCGCTCTGTCTCTTAGCATTGAGTTTGTTTAATTCTATTTCTGCTTCGCATTTAATTGGCGGAGAGGTTTATTACACGCACACTTCAGGAAATAATTACACGGTTACCTTAAAAATTTTCCGTGATTGTGGTCCTGCGAATGTGAACGGAACGGGATTCGACGACGCTGTTTCAATCGGCATCTTCACCAGCAACAACAACCTGTACACCGATCTTTCTGTTAATTTAATCAGCACGAACGTCACCACTATTCCAATAACGCTAAACAACCCGTGCTTTGTTCTACCTCCAGATATTTGCGTTGAACAAGCTATCTATACCGCAAGTGTTAACCTTCCTCCAACGCCGGGCGGATATAACATCGTTCACCAACGATGCTGCTTTCAACCTAGCATTGACAATTTAATATCGCCACAGTCACAAGGTGTCTCTTACGTAGCTCATGTGCCAGGAACTAGCGAACTCGCTGCAGGATATAATTCAAGTCCTCGTTTTAACAACTTCCCTCCACCAGCCTTGTGCAAAGACGCTTCGTTCACTTTCGATCATTCGGCTACCGATCCCGATGGCGATGTGATTGTCTATTCTTTTTGCGCGCCTTATTTATTTTCGGACCAGTTCGATCCTATGCCCAATCCGCCGAACAATCCACCCTATCCAAACCTAACATATGGTCCTGGCTTTTCTCCAACTTATCCCATCACTAGTAATCCCGTAATGGGCATTCATCCAACTACCGGATTAATTAGCGGAACTGCTACTCAACTTGGACAATATACGATTACGGTTTGTGCGGAAGAATACAGAAATGGTGTTTACATTTCAACCACTCGAAGAACCTTTCAGTTTAATGTGACCCTTTGCGACCAATCAATTATCGCAAGTATTCCCTCACAATCGTCGGTATGCAATGGCCTTGACATTAGCTTAACCAATCAAAGTGTGAATTCAACTTTTTGGTCATGGGATTTTGGGGTTCCGTTCGACGATACCGACGTGAGTACGGTTCAAAATCCAAACTACACATATCCAGAACCCGGCACGTATACCATTACTCTGGTTGCTAATCCCGGATGGTCATGCTCAGACACCGCAACTGTTGAGTACACCGTCTTTCCTGACATCGAACCTGTCATTACCGTTGAAGAATACGCATGTGTGAATAATCTCGATACATACGATTTCATGGGATCCGCAACATTTGCTGCAAATAACGGAACATTGCTTTGGAACTTCGGGACGAGCTCCTCACCTAACTCTTCGAATGTGGTTCATCCTCAAGGAATTATTTTCGATTCGAACGAAGGTATTCACACTGTCACACTTACTGCTACAACAAGCGATGGTTGTGTTGCAGACACGATCATTACCATTGTCAATCCGCCAGATCCCGTGGCTATTATTCCTAACCAATCTACTTTTTGCGACGGATTGACCTATACTTTTTTAAACGCTTCTCAAAATGCGACCGAATATTGGTGGGAATTCAACACCGTTTTTAACGGTGATTATTCGGATGATTTGGAGCCTAGTTTTTCATTTCCAGATACTGGAAGCTACACCATTCAGCTCATTGCGTCGTCGCCATTTAATTGTCCGGACACGACAACGAATTCCATCGAGATTCAAGGAAATCTGATCCCCTCCTTCCCTGCACAAAACACGCAATGCCTTTCAACCAACAGCTTCGACTTTCAGGCCATTGGTGCGAATACCAATTTCGCAACATACTTGTGGGATTTTGGTAGTCCGGAAATTCCAAATTCAACTTTGGCCAATCCGCAAAACATTCACTACGACCAAGAAGGAACTTACATCGTCACATTGACCATTACCGACAATGGATGCACTGAATCTTTCATAGACAATGTTTGGGTTCCCATTGACCCAACGTTAGATCCTTCTATTTTTCCAGCCGAAGGCTGTCCACCTGTTTTCGGAACATTCAACGCCGTTGCCCAAAGCAACACGCAGTTGTTTTACGAGTGGAACTTCGGCGATGGGTCGGGTAGTTTTCAACCTGAAAATCTACACATCTACAACACCCCCGGAAGCTATGACGTATCGCTCATGGTCTATACAGTAAACGGGTGTATCGATACGCTTTATCAAAACTTAAACAATGCGATTACCGTTTACCCACTTCCAAATGCAGGCTTCTCAATTACTCCGCAAACGGTAGATATTTTGAATTCAAATACCATCATTACAGATCTTTCAACTGGAGGGATTGACTGTGTGTATTCCATGTCTGATGGTGGAATAAGCAATGATTGTAATTTCCCATATGAGTGGACCGAAGCAGGAATTCAAACCATTACACAAACGGTCACGAATGAATACGGCTGCATTGATCAAGCAACCGGGGAAATCATTGTTAGCGGATTTTTATTTTATGCGCCGAATAGTTTTTCACCGAATAACGACGGAATTAACGACGAATGGATTCCTGAGTCCACAGGAACAACAAGCTACAATCTAGAAATCTACGATCGTTGGGGACAACTCATTTTCCAAACCAATAATCCAAAAGAAGCCTGGACAGGCAATGTTTTAAACGGTGAATACTTCGCAGCGAACGGCGTGTATAATTATCAAATCCGAATGACGGATTTGATTGAATTGCCGCATGAATTTTCGGGACACATTGTTTTATTCCGATAGGGGCGAAAAATTTTTCGCCCCGACGGAATAATTTTTCGCCCCGACGGGATCATTTAAAAGACGAAATTGAACGACACGTTGAACGCAAGACCGCGCATTTGCCGTGTGTTTTTGAAAGGAACCATGTAGTTGACCTTCGTATCAATTAAAACGTATTTATTCTTGAAAATTTCCAAGCCCACTGCTGGAGCTAAGTATCCAAAGCTCTCCTTGCGTTTATCGTTAGAAGCAAGCATACCTCCAAGCGTGTAGCCGCTATACAAGTTGAAGAACTTCTTTGATCCTCTTCCAAGGTGACGTGAGTAAAAATCTTGTCCAAATCCGAACACAAACATCTCTGAATAGTGCATCGTATCGGCATCTAATTTATTGGTGGTTTTGTATGCTCCTAACGTCGCGAAGGACTTGCCTTTGGTGAATACATATTTCAAAAAAACACCTTGATAATAAGGACTGCTCAGCGTGTCTTGAGGTTCTTCGATTTGCAAATAAGAATATTCAACTCCTGGCATGTTTATCCATTGAACCGAACTTGTCTGAGGGGTGTAGGTCTCGTCTTCAATCTCTAAATCAACCACGTAATAATATTCAGTGTTCGTCAAATTATTTAAATCGGTTTGAGCAGTGCGAATGCTAGTCTCCCAATTCTTCAATTCTCTCCACATATTCTTGTATTGTTCCGTCTGCGGATCCATCTTTTCCATCAATGAATTTTGAAGTGCAATCTGATCTTGATAGTACTTGATGTTTCCCTTCAACTCTTCAACGCGTGCCGTGTTGTCGGTCGTGTTCAAATTGTTCTCTGTGAACAATCCCATGTCCTTCACCACCTGTTTATACGCCGCATAAAGTTTCGGTTCAATGCTGAAATTCACGGTGTATTTCAAAGGTGATTCATTCTGACGAGAAACCATAATGTTATTGGAAGTAATGAACGTATTCATTTTCTGAACTGAAATCCAGTAGTCAGTAGTTTGAATGCGCTGCTCAACTGTAGTCACTCTGTAACGCACTTGTGCATTCAACACGACACAACTCACAACCGCAAACAAAAGGAAAAGCAACTTTTTCATTTCAACATATTTCCACAAATATAAGTGCGTCCGAACTTTAAGATTAACTTTGCAACCTCATTCGCAGAATACCATGTTTGAAAATTTATCCGATAAGTTAGAGAGAGCGCTGAAAGTCTTAAAAGGACACGGCCAAATTACAGAAGTTAACGTTTCTGAAACGTTGAAAGAAGTGCGTCGTGCATTGTTAGACTCTGACGTTAGTTACAAGACCGCGAAGGAGTTCGCCGATCGCGTTAAAGAGAAGGCACTTGGACAAAAAGTTTTAACTGCTATTAGCCCAGGACAATTATTGGTGAAGATTACCCAAGACGAGTTGAAAGACTTGATGGGAGGTGAACACAGCGAGCTGAACTTCCAAGGAAATCCTGGCGTT
>Ga0209358_10002198_pt1 | contig 15025 bp, 17 predicted proteins | sample LauGreFa1BDMLBSN_2_FD_187574 | JGI IMG/M metagenome (GOLD analysis project Ga0209358, IMG submission 187574) | Freshwater lake microbial communities from Lake Michigan, USA - Fa13.BD.MLB.SN (SPAdes) (version 2) | ecosystem: Environmental > Aquatic > Freshwater > Lake | place: Lake Michigan, USA... | reverse complement strand
TGTCAGATGTCAAGGCGGAAGTGAACCGTTCGATGGACATGGAAGACCTCAAGAAAATGAAGGAAACCATGGACAGCGCCATGACCGATGTGCAAAAAAGTGTGCTCAACGCTACCACCAAGCTCAACGAAGGCGTGGCCAGTTTGGACATGGATGGGCAGGCGGAAAACGGCTACCAGCCGATCATTCCTTACCAATGGACGCCGCCGCCGCCCAGTTACCAACATCCCGGCAAGAACTGGCGCGTCAAGCGCTCGGCCACGCCGCAGTGGTTCAAATCACGACAAGGTGTGCGCACCCGCGCCTTATCGGGTGCAGCCAGGGTGGCCCGATTTCGCCCGCCCTCTGGCATGGGCAACAACTAGACCTTTATGGCTGACTCTTCCACCAAAGACACCGACGAACTCACCGGCACAGAACAACCCTTTGTGCAGCACCTCAAGGAGTTGCGCGATCGTTTGGTCAAAGCGACGATTGCCGTCGCTTTGGTCTGTATTGTTTTAAGCCTGTACCCAGGCCCTGCTGAGCTTTACGATTTTTTGGCGGCCCCCTTGGTCGCTCAACTTCCTGAAGGCACCCGATTGATCGCCACCTCGGTGATTTCGCCTTTCATCGTGCCTTTGAAAATCATGCTGATGACAGCGTTTTTGATCGCCTTGCCCGTGGTGCTTTACCAAGGCTGGGCCTTCGTGGCCCCAGGCTTGTACACCCATGAAAAGAAACTGGTTTTGCCTTTGGTGTTCTCCAGTACCTTGCTGTTTTTCATTGGTGTGGCGTTTTGTTACTTTTTCGTCTTTGGCCAAGTTTTTAAATTCATCCAAAGCTTTGCGCCCAAAAGCATCACCGCCGCGCCTGATATCGAGGCCTATTTAAGCTTCGTGCTGACCATGTTTGTGGCTTTTGGCTTGGCGTTTGAAGTGCCAATCGTGGTGATTGTGCTGGCGCGTATGAAAGTGGTGAGTATTGAAAAACTCAAGGCTTTTCGCTCTTACTTCATCGTTTTGGCTTTCATCATTGCGGCGGTGGTGACGCCACCTGACGTGGTGTCGCAGCTTGCTTTGGCGATCCCCATGTGTATTCTTTATGAGATAGGCATTTGGGCTGCCCAAATCTTCATACGCCATACACAAGCCCCTGATGAGCCAAAAGAGGCTGATTCGAACGCATCATGAAGCGCTTGTGGCTATTGTTTGCACAAACGGTCACCGTCTTGGTGGCGGTCTGGTTTGTGCTGATCACACTCAAACCCGAGTGGGTCCAAAGGCCCAGCTGGAATACCGATCTGCAAGTTTTTGAAGTCGCCCCAAGCGCCATCTCGCCCACCGTAAGCGCTGGCAGTTTGAGTTTCGCCGCCAAGAAAGCTTCTCCAGCGGTGGTCAGTATCAACACATCTCAAAAAGCCGGACTCGAAAAGAACAAGGACCCATGGTTTCGCTATTTTTTTGGGGACCAAGATGACTCGGCCCAAACCGGCTTAGGCAGCGGCGTCATCGTCAGCCCACAGGGATACATCCTCACCAACAACCACGTGGTGGAAGCGGCAGATGAAATTTTGGTGATGCTCAACGATGGCCGCCAAACGCAAGCCAAGATCATCGGTACCGACCCCGAAACTGACTTGGCTGTGCTTAAAGTCAACTTGGATAAATTGCCTGTGATGGTGATGAACAATTCCGAGCAGGTTCAAGTGGGTGACATTGTTTTGGCCATAGGCAACCCTTTTGGTGTGGGTCAAACCGTGACCAGCGGCATCATTTCTGCACTGGGGCGCAACCAACTGGGCATCAACACCTTTGAGAATTTCATCCAAACCGACGCGGCCATCAACCCTGGCAATTCGGGCGGCGCTTTGGTGGATGTGCAAGGCAATTTATTGGGCATTAACACCGCCATTTATTCCAAATCGGGTGGCAGCATGGGCATTGGTTTTGCCATCCCCGTCAGCATTGCCAAGCAGGTGCTTGAAGGCATTGTGAAAGACGGCTTGGTCACCCGTGGGTGGATTGGTGTCGAGCCCACAGAACTCACCCCAGAGCTGGCTCAAACTTTCAACGTTAGCCGTCAAGAAGGCGTCATCATCACCGGTGTTTTACAGACGGGTCCCGCGTTCAAAGCCGGGGTTCGTCCTGGCGATATGTTGTTGGCGGTGAACGAGCACAAAGTTCAAAATGTGGCGGAACTTCTTGCGCAGGTGTCTTTGCTCAAACCCGGCGTTGACGCCCAACTGAAGATATTGCGCAAAGAACAAGAGCAGGTGTTGTCTGTCACGCCCTTGCAACGCCCCAAAGTGCGGGCTGAGCGGCGCTAAGATGGCTGAGCGCTCCGCATTGCTGGCGCTGTGTGATGGTTTGCTGCAACCCGGGCGCTTCAAAGACTATTGCCCCAATGGCTTGCAGGTGGAGGGGCGTCCCCAAGTTCAATCGATGGTGTCAGGTGTCACGGCCAGTTTGGCCTTGATCCAATCGGCCATTGACGCCGGTGCCGACACTTTGCTGGTTCACCATGGTTTGTTTTGGCGCAATCAAACCGGTGCGGTGACGGGGTGGCTGAAAGCACGACTGGCTTTGTTGCTTCAACACGATATCAATTTGCTGGCCTATCACTTGCCACTGGACGCTCATCCCGCCCTTGGTAACAACGCGCAACTGGCGGCGCATTTGGGTTTTCGGGTTGACAGCACGTTTGGTGAGCAAGGCTTGGGCTTTGTGGGGCAAGCGCCAACCGTTTTTGACAACGGCCAAGCCTTGGCTCAGCTTTTGCAGAGCCGTTTGGGCAAGCAACCGGTGTCAGTGGTGCCTGATGCTAAAAGGCCTGTTCGGCGCATGGCTTGGTGTACGGGCGGCGCACAACATTTGTTTGAAGAGGCCATCGCCCAAGGCGTTGATGCTTTCATCACGGGCGAAATCTCTGAGCCTCAAGCGCATTTGGCGCATGAAACAGGCGTGAGTTTTTTTGCTTGTGGCCACCATGCCACCGAGCGTTATGGAGCCTCGGCATTGGGGGCGCATCTGGGCAAGGAACTTGGCCTCAAGCATGTATTCATCGACATCGACAACCCCGCTTGACGGTTGAATGAGCACCTCGCCATCTTCCGCTTTGCCCATCGCCATCACCATGGGAGACCCCGCAGGCATTGGCCCAGAAGTCATCCTGAAAGCCTTTGCGCAGTCGCCTGAGTTGACCCAAGGCTGTTGCGTGTTTGGCGACTTGCCAACGCTGGAAAAACAACTCAGCTTGCTGGCCCCTTTGTTAATTAGGCGTCTTGCGTTTTTGCCCATCACCGATTTAGCTCAAGTGGGGCCAAGCTTGGGTCCCCAGATACCCGTGATTCAGTGTGGTGAGTCTGCACCTATTGCCATGGGCCATGTCAGCGCTCAAGCGGGGGCCATGGCAGCGGCGGCCATCCGATCGGCCACTTCGGCAGCGCTGAATGGCAAAGTCGCGGCCGTGGTTACTGCACCTGTTAACAAAAAGGCCTTGCAACTCAGCGGTGTGGAATTCCCCGGGCATACAGAGATGCTGCAGTCACTGGCCGCGCAACACTTGGGTTTGCCCATCAGCGGTTTGCCGGTTCGCATGATGTTGTCTTGCCCAGGCTTGCGGGTGGTGTTGGTCAGCATCCATGTGCCTTTGCGCGAGGCCATTGGCTTGGTCACCCAAGAAAATGTCCTTCAAACATTCCAAGTGACCCATGACAGTTGGCTCAAAACCCATGGAACAGCTCCGCGCATGACCGTGGCAGGGCTTAACCCCCATGCCGGTGAAGAGGGACTGTTTGGCGATGAAGAGATTCGCTTTATTGCCCCCGCGATTGAAAAAGCCCAAGCGCTGGGCATGCAGATCAGCGGCCCTTACCCACCAGACACCGTGTACATGCAAGCGCACAGTTCAAAAGGACAAAACGACACGGATGTGGTGGTTGCCATGTACCACGACCAAGGTTTGATACCTGTCAAATACTTGGGGCTGGACAACGGCGTCAACCAAACCTTGGGCCTGCCTTTTGTGCGAACCAGCCCCGATCATGGAACCGCGTTTGACATCGCCGGCAAAGGATTGGCTGACCCCAGCAGTTTCTTGGCTGCGCTCAAAGTAGCCAAAGGCCAGCGTTTGTGATGGACCCGGCAGTTCATGACCTGCGCTGAAGCTGGTCGCGAATCTCTCTAAGCAACAAAACTTCTTCTGGTGTGACTGGCGGTGGTGCCATGGGCTCGGCAACCGCCGCGGATTGCTTCAAGCGGTTGATTTGCTTGACCATCAGAAAAATAGCAAAAGCCAAAATCAAAAAGTTGATGGCGATGGTGATGAAGTTGCCGTAAGACAAAACCGGCACACCCGCCTTGCGCATCGCCTCTAAGGTTCGGGGTACCGTATCGGGCACAGTGCCCAGAACCCAAAAATAGCCGGAAAAGTCTAAGTGGCCAATCAGCACTGAAATGACGGGCATGATCATGTCGCCGACCAAAGACTCGACGATTTTTCCAAAGGCCCCGCCAATGATGACGCCTATCGCCAAATCCATCGCATTCCCTTTGATGGCGAATTCCTTGAATTCTTTGAACATGGAACAGTCCTTAAATTAATTATTAATAGCTCAATTTATCACTGTTTTGAAAATTAATTCGAACAAAAACCATGTATTTGTAGGGATGGTCTGACATGGCAGGCTCGGTTAGAATTTAGAGCTTTACAAATTCGCATCCCAATTTAGAGGTCTTTCATGAGTGAAACCACTGTGGACAACAGCAAGCGGACGTGGCTAATTGCCTCGAGCTGTGCTGGTGCAGTTGGCGGCGTTGCTGTCGCGATTCCGTTTGTCAGTAATTTCAGCCCCTCCGAGCGAGCCAAGGCGGCAGGCGCTGCTGTTGAGGTTGACATCTCCAGCATCAAGCCCGGAGAAAAATTAACGGTCGAGTGGCGCGGGAAACCGGTTTGGGTCGTCCGTCGCACACCTGAGCAGCTTGAAGCTTTGAAAAAAGTAGAGTCTCAACTGGCTGACCCCGAGTCTCAGCGCAAACCCTCTGAACTCACACCCGAATACGCCAGAAACCAGGCCAGATCCATCAAGCCGGAGTTTTTTGTCGGTGTGGGTATTTGCTCCCATTTGGGATGCTCGCCCAGCGATAAATTCCAAATGGGCCCCCAGCCATCGTTGCCAGACGATTGGCAAGGTGGATTTTTTTGCCCTTGCCATGGTTCGACTTTTGACATGGCTGGACGCGTATACAAAAACAAGCCTGCCCCAGACAATTTGGAAGTTCCCCCCCATATGTACCTTTCAGACACTCGTTTGCTGATTGGTGAAGACAAGAAGGCTTAAGAAGACCATGGCTGAATTCAAAGAAACCTCGCCTGATGCGCCCTTGTCTGAAAAGACGTTGACATGGATTGACAATCGCTTTCCTTTGTCGAAGATGTTCAAAGAACATTTGAGCGAATACTACGCCCCCAAAAATTTCAACTTTTTCTACTTCTTTGGCTCTTTGGCCTTGTTGGTATTGGTGATTCAAATTGTCACCGGCATTTTCTTGGTGATGCATTACAAGCCTGACGCTGCCTTGGCGTTTGCTTCCGTGGAATACATCATGCGCGATGTTCCCTACGGATGGCTGATTCGTTATATGCACTCTACCGGCGCATCTGCATTTTTTGTGGTGGTTTATTTGCATATGTTCCGTGGCCTGATTTACGGTTCATTCAGAAAGCCACGTGAACTGGTTTGGTTGTTTGGCTGCGCCATCTTTTTGGCCTTGATGGCTGAAGCCTTCATGGGCTATTTGCTGCCTTGGGGGCAGATGTCTTACTGGGGCGCACAAGTGATTGTGAATTTGTTCTCAGCCATTCCCTTCATCGGTCCCGATTTGGCTTTGCTGATTCGTGGTGACTATGTGGTGGGTGACGCCACCTTGAATCGATTCTTTGCTTTCCATGTGATTGCTTTGCCCTTGGTGCTTTTGGGTTTGGTGGTTGCACACATCATTGCCTTGCATGAAGTGGGTTCGAACAACCCCGATGGCGTAGAGATCAAAGCGCACAAAGATGAAAAAGGCCGGCCTTTAGATGGCATTCCTTTTCACCCCTATTACACCGTTCACGACATCTTGGGCGTGACAGGCTTTTTGTTGGTGTTTTGCGCGATCATCTTTTTCGCCCCTGAGTTTGGCGGTTACTTTTTGGAATACAACAACTTTATTCCTGCTGACCCGTTAAAAACCCCTGCGCACATCGCACCTACTTGGTACTTCACGCCCTATTACTCCATGCTGCGTGCCATCACCAGCGAAATGATTTACGCACTTGTCATTTGTGTGTTGGTGGCCGCCTACCTTGGCGCAACCAAAGCCAAAATCAGTACGCTCCTCAAAGGTGGTGTGGTAGGTGCTGCGGTTGTTGCAGTGGTCCTGTTGCTGGCGATTGATGCTAAGTTTTGGGGCGTGGTGGTCATGGGCGGCTCGGTCATCATCCTTTTCTTCTTGCCTTGGCTAGACAGATGCGAGGTCAAGTCCATCCGCTTTCGTCCCGATTGGCATGTTTATTTGTATGCCCTCTTCGTGGTGAATTTCTTGGTACTGGGCTATCTTGGTATTCAGCCTCCCTCTTACATTGGTGAGCGGGTGTCTCAAGTCGGTACCTTGTTTTATTTCGGTTTCTTTTTGTTGATGCCTTGGTGGAGCACCTTGGGTCAGACCAAACCGGTTCCCGATCGTGTGAACTTTGTGGCGCACTGACAGAACCTGGAGCAATCACTCATGAAAAAATTTCTAATCAGTCTTTGTTTGGTCTTAGGTGTGGCAATGCCAACATTTGCCGCTACCGACATGATTCCTTTGGACAAAGCGCCTAAAAAGCTCAACGATTTGAGTGCCTTGCAAAATGGCGCAAAAATATTTGTCAACTACTGCTTGAATTGCCACGCTGCTTCCTATATGCGGTTTAACCGTCTCAAAGACATTGGTTTGACCGACAAGCAAATCAAGGACAACTTGCTGTTCACCACCGACAAGGTCGGCGACACCATGAAGATCAGCATGGACGCCAAGCAAGGCAAAGATTGGTTCGGTGGCAACCCCCCTGACTTGACCGTGATTGCTCGATCACGTTCTGGTCCAAACGGCTCAGGTGCTGACTATTTGTACACCTATTTGCGCACCTACTACCGCGACGACTCCAAAGCCACGGGTTGGAACAATTTGGCTTTCCCTAATGTGGGTATGCCCCATGTGCTTTGGGAGTTGCAAGGGCAACGTCGTCCCATTTACCAGGCAGTCGAGCAGCATGGCCATACCATCCAAGTGGTCAAGGGTTGGGAGCAAATAACTCCGGGAAAAATGACAGCAGTTGAATACGATGCTGCTATTGGCGACTTGGTTAACTATTTGCAATGGATGTCTGAGCCAGCGCAAAACACCCGTGTCCAAATTGGCGTTTGGGTCATGCTATTTTTGTTGATCTTCATGGTCATTGCTTGGCGCTTGAATGCTTCCTATTGGAAAGACATTCGCTGATACCAAGTGTATTTTCTGCCCGCCTTGTGCGGGTTCTTACAATGGGCCTTGGCTAGCCCATTAAACCTTTAGCCTTTTAGGAGCCAATCTCATGATGGTTTTGTACTCTGGGACAGTCTGTCCTTTTTCTCACAGATGTAGATTCGTGCTCTTTGAAAAAGGCATGGACTTTGAAATCCGTGATGTTGATCTCTACAACAAACCAGAAGACATCAATGTCATGAATCCCTATGGGCAAGTGCCTATTTTGGTAGAGCGTGATTTGATTTTGTATGAATCGAACATCATCAACGAATACATTGACGAACGTTTTCCGCATCCACAGTTGATGCCCGGCGACCCTGTCGACCGTGCCCGTGTGCGCTTGTTCCTTTTGAATTTTGAAAAAGAGCTGTTCGCTAATGTGATGATCATTGAGTCGCGCAGTCAAAAGGCCAATGAGAAAGCGCTTGAAAAAGCCCGCTCACACATTCGCGATCGTTTGACTCAACTCGCCCCTGTCTTCTTGAAGAACAAGTTCATGTTAGGCGACAATTTCTCCATGCTCGATGTGGCCATAGCACCTTTGCTGTGGCGTTTAGACCATTACGGCATCGAGTTGTCCAAAAACGCTGCCCCTTTGCTCAAATATGCCGAGCGTATTTTTTCCAGACCAGCCTATATTGAAGCATTGACACCTTCAGAGAAAGTGATGCGCAAGTAATCTGCTGACATGATCAACATTGCGCAGTCATCTTCCACACGGCCCTATCTGGTTCGTGCTTTGCACGAATGGTGTACCGATAACGGATTTACACCCTACATCGCTGTTTTGGTCGATGACACAGTGCAGGTGCCCAGAGAATATGTCAACAACGGTGAGATTGTTCTCAACATCAGTTTTGATGCCACGAGCAATTTACAACTGGGCAACGAGTTTGTGGTTTTCAAAGCCCGATTCGGCGGTGTGGCCAGAGAAATCAGTGTGCCGATAGCCAGGGTGATTGCCATTTATGCACGTGAAAATGGACAAGGCATGGCGTTCCCCGCCCCGAGTGCGTCCAGCGGTGAGGCTGAAGATGCTGAGCCTAAAGCTTTGGTGTCCGCGATCAAGCCGGTTGTGAGTTTGAGCACTGCCAGCTCGCACCAAACGCAAGACACAGACGACCCCACTGATCCTCCCAAGCCAACGCATCCCAACCCTGGCAGTCGGCCACAACTCAAGCGCATCAAATAATTTTGTATTGGGTGTTGTGGTTAGAATGTATGCAGTGCCGATTTAGCTCAGTTGGTAGAGCAACCGCCTTGTAAGCGGTAGGTCATCAGTTCGAATCCGATAATCGGCACCATTTAAAAAGCTAGCACCTTCCAAAGAGGTCTAGCTTTTTTCTTTTTCTGCTCTGAAATAGCTGTAAATACTGAATTCTTTGTCTTTAAGGGTCTAGTTAATTCTAGCAACAGCTTGAATCAGATGGGGGTGCTTTTGGGGGTATTTTAAAAAATAGATGGAATGCAGGCGAAAATACCCCCAACTCCATAACTACCCTTCACCCGCCATGACAAACCAAAATGACATACAGCCGCATTTGAAGTCCGAGCGAACCCCATTGTTTTGGTTGACCTCAGAAAGTAAATCAATTTCTTTGAGATGCGGTGCACATGCCCGTAGCACTGGCGAGCCTTGCAAAGCAAAGGCGATGGAGAACGGGAGATGTCGCAACCACGGTGGCATGAGTACTGGAGCCAAGACAGAAGAGGGCAAAGACGCCATCAGGCTTGCATTAAAAGAACGAATGAAGGGTGAGCAAGGTATTCGCGCCAAGGAAGGTTATAGGCGTTGGTATGAATCAGGTGGCCGCGAAAAATTATCTAAGGCCACAGCCTTACGTCAATGGAAACGAAATCCCCTTTGGATTCACTTTGGCATCATCCCTATCCATTTAAGGTAACTATCAAGTTGACTAGCGCGGGCGCGTCATGGACTTTGGACATGTCTCGGACACCATAAATCATTGTCTGTCCTAGGGGAGACGGTCAGGACAGACGGACAAGACAACCCCCCCCCCTTCAGGGGGGTGGGTATGTCCAATGTCCAGATATTGTCTTTTTTGAATTCTCAGGACTGTTTGTCGGTGAGATTTCCATCACTATCTTGAGTAACCAATGCTTTTACTTTGAGGGTATCAATTGCTCTGTTGAAGGCGCGTTTTACAGATTCGAGTTTCTTACCCTGATTTGATTCGTGATCAATAAATTTCTGTCTGAGATCATCAGACATGATGGGGGCATTTAGGTGAATAAGCCTAAAGAGTTGGGCGGCCGCATTTTCAGGGCTATCGCTTGAGAGCTGGCGAGACTGTAGGGCACCATCTGCGCTATCAACATAAAGGCTTGAAATAGGCCTGCCTTGGCTATCAGTAAAGCCGTCCAAGTCAATAGGTTTGAGTTCAAGGTGGATGGGAGTGAAAGGTATACCTACCTTCTTTTTGATGCATTTAAGGGTTGCAAAACGACCCTTATTGGGCCGTTCCACTTTCATCATGGTGTCGCAGTCGCCAAGTTTAGCTAAGCTACCCATGTAGGTGTCACCTTGCTTCGTAGTGTGGTCAATTACCAAAAAAGTTATTGAATATCCATTACCTTGCATTACAGCCTTATCCTGTACATCCCTTAAGTTTTTGATGTAACGGCTGACGGTACTTTTCTCATCGTCGCAGCTTGTTTGCGAATATGTGTCAATAATAATAAGTAGATCTTGATTTTCATCAAGACCCCAAGTCCACCCAAATTCTTCAGCTTGAGCGTATCCAAAATCGTACCCCTTGTAGCGATGCGATATGTCTATGCCGTCAAAATATTTACTCAAAGCTAGTTCTTGCTTGTATTTGTTTTCTCCTTTATCAAAAATCACCTTTAAATATTCGTGCGACGCCTGCTTTTCTGGGGGCAAATTTTTAATCCATCTTTCATAACCGAAAGCATCGCAAACCTTATTCCATTGTTCTTTGTCCAAGTCCCAAAAAAAGTCATCAATATCAAACCGATGAGAAAAATCACCAAAAGCCTCAAGCTTAATTTTTTCTTCATCGTCCAAATGCTTTATCTTTATTTCATGTGAATATTGAGGTCCCAACCTTAATTTATTTTTTGCAGGAAAGTCCCAGTAGTGCATAACGGCACTTAAAAACCCGAAGCCCTCCTCATCATCAACGCGGGGTCTAGCTTGTGCAATAAAGAAATTTTCTGAAGTGTCGTCTGCGGCGGTATCAATGGCCGCTCTTCGGATATGAATATCTTCACCACCCTCTGCTGACAAATAAAGTACAGGAGTCTCTTTGGTTGGTCGACCATGCCAAGGCCTGCCACTTGCAATGCAAGCGGCCATATCCAAGGCAATAAAAGTTTTAAATGATTCTGGTGATGCCACCATCCAGTTAATAGTGTTGGGAGCAATAACACCATCAATCAGCCAATTGTTTTTCTGGGCACCTTGCAGAGCTTTTAATGGCCCACCACCCCCCATCGCCGCCCATTTTTCTTTCAGGCTTTTATGTTCAGTCATACAATCAACTCGCTAATGATTTGTGCACCAGTCTTAATTGATTGGTGGTTTTTTTTGTGGATGCACTCCCGCTTTAACGGGGTAGGTATGGGGGGGCAATGGCAGCCGCCCCCAGTACTGACCGTCCCTGGGGGGGGTGTTATGTATCAGATTGGTAGGCTGCGGTGGACTGCGGGCGTTTATCTAGCCAGACCTCAAGTTCGGTGCGTCTCCATGCCACTGACCTGCGTCCGATACTGATGGACTGTGGAAAGTCTCCGCGCCTCATATCCATATAGATGGTTGCTCTTGATTTTTTCACCCAGTCAATGACTTCAGGCAATCGTAAAAGTTGTTCTGACATATCTCACTCCATGAGTCGTAAGCGCTGCAAACGTAGCGCGCACTAAAAGGTTCGGAATTGTTTCAACATGTCGCCAAGCCTTTGCGAAGGGGTGGCCGTATGCCTGACATGAGGGAGATGCCCTAGCACCAAAAGCTAGGTTCTGAATTGCGTTGAGACATCTAAATGTGATTTCTCAGTGCCAGTTGACCTATACATTTGTAGGGTTCATTAGCATCTTAAGAAAGTTTTTGCTGTTTCAGGCAACCAATTTACGACTAAAAATGTCACCTTGTACATGTAGACAAGGGGCAAGTGACTACTTCGTCAAAAAGCTTAGGCTACTAGTTGTTAGTTCGCAACAAGGGCTAGATCGATCAGATTTAATTTAAAAAGGAATCCAGCTAAGGTTCATACACGAAGTAGCCCTCTCCTTATACCCAGTGCTTATTGCGCATTGGTTTACACACTCTAGGTCATTACATTTACTTTGACATAGTTTTAGAAATTTGTGGTCTTTGGGAAATTGTTGTGCAGCAAGAATTAGAGCCTCGGCATCTAAAAATTTTATTCTTGGAAGCATATAACTTTGAAGGCGAGATAAATCATTCTCTGAACTTGCAGTACTTGATTTGATTGCCTCATACCAATCAGCACCATATAAATCGGTATATTTTTTTGCATCTGCCAATAATGGGAAATTTTCGCCAACTACATTCTTATGAAAAGCAACGCAGTAGGAGGCTCTTAAGTCAACGCTATTGGGCGGGTATTTTTGTGCATGTGCTGAAAATACACTAAGTAGTGTCAAGAGTAAAAACAAATATTTTTTCATTTCTGCTCAACAAGAGTTCAGTTTGGAAATCAATTGCAATTCGTAATGACTTGGTTACCTTGTTGTCTACTGACACAATTAATCTGACTTGGTGGAGCAATTGAAGGGGCAAGCACCCGCGGTTGTGATTGATTTAATAGTTGCTGGCTCAGATTAAACATTTGCAAATTAGCTTGACTATTTGCCGCCGCTGCTTGGGCTTGTTGTGCTCTAACTGCACTTTGCCTCATTGCAAAATCTAAATCTTTATCTAACCCTTCGGCGTTAATGTCTCTGCTGAAATTGAATGTGTAGGTACCCGTGCTGCTTCCACACAAACGGATTCTTGGTTCTGAGGAGGCTGTTGCACCACTAACCCAATTCGCCCTAAATCCTTTGACTAAGTAGCACCCAGATCCGTCTTTATAAGCAGAAATTTCTTTTTCATCGTACCTAATCACAACTGGAGCAACTCCAAATGTTGCGCCTGTGCCTATTTCTGAGATGTTTGCTCCAGAAGGTTGTGATGTGACTGTTAATGTTGAATGAGTTGCACATCCCATGAGGAGCGCAACCAAGATTAGTACAGTGATTTTCAGCATAAATTACCCACGATTTTCTTAACATTACCAATATATTAGGAAGACATAGTCTATGTGATCGTTCAGTATTTGACCAATATGTTGGTCAATAAAATTAATAATTTAGAACAATCTTTTGGGGTTATTCTTCGAGAAAAAAGAAAAGACCAAGGTTTCTCTCAGGAGGCATTGGCTTTGGAAGCTGGTATAGATCGCAATTTTGTAAGCTTGCTGGAGAGGGGGTTGAATCAACCTTCACTCTCAACAGTTTTTAAACTGGCAAATGCCTTAAATTTAAAGCCATCCGATCTAGTCATGGACTTAGAAAAAAAGTTGACGCAAAAGAAAGCTTGATACAGACTTTCTCATTGTTAATCCGTAGGTCCCTGGTTCGAGCCCAGGTCGAGGAGCCACCTAAAAAAGCCGTGTCGAAAGCCGGACTTTTTCCTTTTATACGCAACTACTTGTCGCGCTGAGGGCCTCTGGGTGACTTTTTGCCCTCAAATGTCGTCGAGTTATTGCACGTATATTACACGGTCGAAGGCCCTAGTCAAGGGTTTTCGTCACAGTCTAAACACCACCAAAAATCCTCATCTCTTCGTGCATTGGTACCCTGCCAGGCGGCAAAATCACACTTCATGGCGGTGGTGATTTCTTCAGCACTGGCCGCACAATTGGTTTTGAGAATTTCCTCTAGTCGGCGATAACCGAATGACGTCTTGCCAATGGCACAACCTTAAATACCTCCCCTGACTGGTAGTTGGCCTTTTTGCAGAACAGGTTCAAAGTCAAGCTTCGGGGTTGCTGCACCTACTTAATGTCGAACCGCGCGGTAACGGGCGACTTGCCAGCAAGGGTGACTATTGCGACGCCTTTAGTGCCTTTGGCGACCTTGTAAGCGCCTTTTGCCTCCAGCTTATCGCCTACCAACACCAAATCAGCTTCAGACTTTTCTGCTCCATTAAGCAGCGTGACCTTGGCTTTTGCGCCGTCCAGCTTCACCGCTTTACCGTGGTCACTAATATGTATATGAATGCTTTCTGGCTTGGCAACAATTTCCAGATCGCCAACTTTAGATTGGACGACTACGCCGCCAAACCTGGGTTTGTGGTCGCCTGCACCTGCATTTGCAGAAATGCTGCAGACAGCCATGAGCAATGCAAGCAGAGCGCTACGAAGGTTAAATATTTGAGTCATGGTGAAAATACCTTTCAAGAGTCAAAGAAACAACTAACAAAAAAAGACTGGGCTTGCCTCCATCGCAAGCCCCCTCGGAAGAAATATAAGCAAAAACTAAAAGCTTTCATTGCCTGAATCAGCCACTAGCGCCTCAATGGGTTTGCGACCAAACAGCGCCACCATGGCTGGGGTTAAAAATGAGTCGAGTAAAGTTGATGTAAGCAGGCCCGAAAAAATTACCACTGCCACTGGGTGCAAGATTTCTGTACCAGGCATCTCAGCTTCAAAGAGCAGCGGTGACAAGGCAAGCGCGGCTACCAGCGCAGTCATCAGCACGGGAGTCAGGCGCTCAAGCGATCCGCGCACCAGCATTTTGGTATCGAAGTCTTCACCTTCAAAAGCGCACAGATTGATGTAGTGCGACACCTTCAAAATACCGTTGCGAATGGCAATACCCGCCAGTGTGATGAAGCCAACCAGCGCGGCGATGCTCAGAGGCTGGCCTGAAATCCACAGCCCAATCACTGCGCCAACCAGTGCCAGAGGGATATTGGCCATGATGATGGCTGCCAACACTGCGGATCGGTAGCGCGAGTACAAAATCAAAAATACCAGTGCAACTGAGCCCAGCGACAGCAGGCCAATCAGGCGCGAGGACTCTTCTTGCGCTGCAAATTGCCCGCCCAAGGTGATGAAGTAACCCTCAGGCAGTTTGGTCTCGGCAATGGCCGCGCGCAGGTCAATCACCACATCGCTCAGTGCGCGACCTTGCGCGTTAGCCGAAAGCACTATGCGGCGGCGGCCATCGTCGCGGCTGATCTGATTCGGGCCGTCTGATTCGTCAACCGAAGCTAACTGGCTGAGCGGCACCCGTCCGCCAGGTGTGTCAATCATCATGTTGCTCAAGCCTTCAAGACCGCGCGACGATTCCGGCAGCCGCAGAACCAGGTTAAATCGCCGATTGCCTTCGACTACTTCCGTGATGCGTTCACCGTCAATCAGCGTTTGCAACTCTTGCAGCAATTTGGCCGGCGTGATGCCCAAACCCAGGGCCTTGTCGTAATTGACCTGCACCTTGATTTG
>Ga0209358_10002195_pt1 | contig 15034 bp, 13 predicted proteins | sample LauGreFa1BDMLBSN_2_FD_187574 | JGI IMG/M metagenome (GOLD analysis project Ga0209358, IMG submission 187574) | Freshwater lake microbial communities from Lake Michigan, USA - Fa13.BD.MLB.SN (SPAdes) (version 2) | ecosystem: Environmental > Aquatic > Freshwater > Lake | place: Lake Michigan, USA... | reverse complement strand
TGGTCGTGTCAAATGGTTTAATAATAAGGCAGGATATGGGTTTATTACAGTTACTGATGGTCCCGAGTCTGGAAATGATGTTTTTGTTCATCATACGGCGATTGCTGTTGCGAACCAACAGTATAAGTATTTAGTGCTCGGTGAGTATGTTGAGTTTTCGTTGGCGTCGATTCAGGGCGGTCGCCATGAATTCAATGCGACTGATGTTCGGGGTATTAAGGGAGGCAAGTTGATGTGCGAAAATCGGAGCGACTTTAAGAATACAAAGGTGAGTGAGAGATTTGGTGCGGTATTTGATGATGTTGTCAAAAATGATGTTTCATTGCAATTCAAACGACCGCCTCCAATTCAAATTCCTCCTCGCAACAATCGGTATTTTTCGGTTGAGGATGCGTAATGCTTGATTTAGGAATATAAAAAATCTAATTGTATTATATAAAATGGTCGATGGATTTGATGGATTTAATAAACAATTAGGTTCTTCTCTGTCGGGTGGTAAACGCAAGAAGAGTAACGGACACAAAGCTGATTGCGGGTGCCCTATTTGCAAGAATATGATGAAGAAGAGTAAGAAGGGTGGCGTTTTGTTAGTGGGAGGGAAGAAATGTTCTGTTAATGCCGAGATTGACATTCCCGATGGTTCTGTTTGTCCAGGTGAAGAAGGACCTGAAAACAAACCTGAAAAACCTGATGGAGAACCTGGAGTATTTGGAGATACTGACGAAGAAGAATCAGAAGAATCAGAAAATCCTAAAGTTACTCCAGCTGATACAGATGAATCAAAAGGTATGGATACGGTCGGTGGTCGTCGTCGCCGTTCTTCTAAGCGTAGTAAGAAGGGAGGCAAAAGGCGAAGCATGAAGAGAGGCAAAAAAACGAAGAAGCGTGGTAAGAAATCGAGGCGCCGTTAAGCAATATAGCAATACAATAAGTTATTCACTTATTGTGTTATAAGTAGTTTGGCTCCACCTTTTCAAAGGTGGATAGAAAAAGTTAAAAAAGTAAGTGTAAATGAAAAAAATTGAGAAAGAAAGAAAGGATGTATAGATGGTAAGAAGTAATTGAAAAGAAGTCAAAGTTGAAAGAATGTCGAGTGTAATTGCCTCGTATGAAGTTGAGTTGTCGTCGCTGAATCTGACGGATAGTCAGAAGGAAGTAGTGATGAGGATCCTATCCACCTTTGAGAAAGGTGGAGCCAAATCTATCAGTGGAAAAGGTGTCAAGGGAGTTGATTCCGAGTTTGGCTCCACCTTTTCCAAAGGTGGAGGAAAAGGTCGTCCTTCGAAGTCGAAGAAGGTGGTGGAGGTAGGAGGTGATACGGATGTGTTCGAGCAGCTTCTGTCGATGGGTCTCTCAGAGGATCCACCTTTGGGAAAGGTTTCAGCTACGCAAGCCGCAGGCAGCCGTTGGCAAGAGCCAAAAGAGGATAAGATTTTGGCTCCACCTTTGTCAAAGGTGGAGTCGAAGAAAGAGAAGCTTGCAGCTGCGAACGCGAAGGCGGCGGAGAAGGCAGCCAAAGCGGCAGAGAAACAGGCAGCTAAGGATGCAAAGGAGGCAGCCAAGCAGGCGGTAATTGATGCCAAGCTCGCGAAGGAGGCAGAGAAGGCGGCAGCTATCAAGGCGAAGGAGGATGCCAAGCAGGCAAAGGAAGCCGAGAAGGAGGCAGCAAAGCAGGCTGTGATTGATGCCAAGCTGGCAAAGGAAGCCGAGAAGTTGGCGAAGGAGGCAGAGAAGGCAGCAGCCATCAAGGCGAAGGAGGATGCCAAGCTTGCGAAAGAGGCGGAGAAGGAGGCGAAGGCCGCAGCCAAAGCCGAGAAGGAGGCCAAGAAGGCTGAGAAAGAGGCCAAGAAGGCTGAGAAAGAGGTTTCTGCTGCGCAAGAGCCAAAGAAGAAAGCTGTTAAGAAGACCGTTGAGTCTGCGCCGTCTACTGAGGAGTCCCCGAATGCTGAGGTGCCTGTTGCGAGTGCCGCAGCCGAAGAGAGTTTGAAAAAGGTGGATGCAGTGCGCGTGAAGAAGTTCAGCTTCGAGGGAGTCAAGTATTTGAAGGACAGCGCAGGAACCATATACGACCTCGCGAGTCAGGACAGGATCGGAGTTTGGAACGAGGATGAGAAGAAGATAGTGTTCGATGCAAAGGGTGAGGAAGATGAAGAGGATGAGTGCTCTGAGGAGGAGTATGAGTAAATCCACCTTTCATAACTTCGTGTAAAAAGGTTGAGCCAAATCAACCTTTAAAAAAGGTTGAGCCAAATTGCAACAAGGGGTTTGCTCCACTTTGGGAAAGTGGATAGGAAAACAAAATAAAAATCGGGGTTGTGGTTGTGAGAGAAGATAGATATAACTTATACTAAGCAAGACTAACTTGTTTTTTTTGTGTCGTGTCGGGTATATATTATGGAAAAGGACTTAAAGACACAACGGAATTATTTGACTCCACCTTTTGAAAGGTGGATAAAAGGACTTAAAGACACAACGGAATTATTTGACTCCACCTTTTGAAAGGTGGATAAAAGGACTTAAAGACACAACGGAGTGATTTGGCTCCACCTTTTGAAAGGTGGATAAAAGGACTTAAATACACAACGGAGTTATTTGACTCCACCTTTTGAAAGGTGGATAAAAGGACTTAAAGAGATTGGTAATACCCATATCTCGTTTTGACACCGGTAAATCGTTTCCATACTCATTTCTCGTTTCTTATTGAAAGCATATATGAGTGGCGCGTTTTTATGAAAATATTGGTTTATTGTGTAAAATCAATATTTTCTCTCTGTTTCTCTCTTCGTGTCGGTTTCAGGGTGTGTATTGTATAGTGTATTCACAGTATAAGGCGAATCATAATATCGATTCATTCATTATGCTTTCGGTCGCTCCACTTTTGGCTCCACCTTTCCCAAAGGTGGATTTGAGTAAATTGACTTGTTCAAGTCTATTGCCTTTCTTTTCTGAAACAGATTTATTTAATGAAACAATATTTCCAAGATTGTTTATGATTAGGTCAGATTTAATCAATCCGCCTGTAGTTTTATAGGCTACACCATTCCAAACTTCTTCTCTTGTCCCCATCAATAAATCGTATATCGTGTTACCAATATGATACTTACCATCCTTTTGTTTGGAAGGTCGTTTCATATCGTTAATAATGTTTGTGTATACAGGAGGTTGCGTATGTTCTTCATATTCATCTTCATCTTCTTGATCCGTATATAGTGCATTTGTTTCTGTGTCTTTCTCTCCTATAATTTTTTTCCATGAAACAACTTTCTGATCAAGTTTCTTGAGCTTCTTCAGTAACATTGAATTCTCTTTGGTCAATCGTTTATTTTCGGATGTAAGAACACATACTTGATTAGAGTAGTCAGTATTACCCTGTTCATATAACTGTTTTCTCAATGAACTGTTTTCACCAAGTAATCGTTTATAATTTTCAGGTGTGCATTCAATACTCTGTATGATTTCTTTGATAGTCTTATCTATTTCGCAACATGTCATTCCTTCAATGTTGAGTAATTCTATATAATTCTTAGTTTTGATGGATAGAGTTCGTAACCTTGCGCTGAATGTTGGGTTCGATTTAATTGCAGTTTCAATCTCACATTTATTGCCAACCTTGAATGCATTTACTAAACGAAAGTTTTCATATGTCTCTTTGTGTTGAAGAATACGAGCGCGCAAGTTGTTAGAATTCCCAAATTTAATAAGAGGTTCATTTGCGGTGCTTACATTGTCAATTAAACCATAATATACGCATTGGGTATTGGGAGGAAATTGTTCCAAAATGGTCTTTTCTCTCAGCTTTGTTTTTTCAAGTTCAGATTTCATTACTTGATTGTCCAGTATAATATCCTTCTTGAGTAATTCGGTGTTCAGAGTCGCGATCTTGTTTTTTTCTTGTTTCAATTGAATGTCCTTATTCTCAAGTTGCAATTTAAGTTCATCGCTTTCTTCGCTAATCACTTCATGTAAGGTCTCCTCTAACTTGATATAATATTCGTGGATTTCATCAGCCTTTTTCGTTCCAGCTTTCAAACACAGTGACTTGAAGGTCTTAACAGATAACATAAATATTTCTTTGTTGTGACCACCTTTCGTCTGAGTTGTTTGCTTAACCTGTAGGTTAAGCAATAATTTATAATCTTGATTTACAATATAATTTTTCTCCAATAAAAATTTTGCCTTTTGTTTGATTGAAAACCCTAGCCACTTCCAAACATCATCTAAATCGATGACAAAATCGTTCTTAGGGTCACAATTCAAATAACAATAAAAACTTGATACAAACAACTGCTGTTCAAATTCACTGAAGTTATTTTGTATTTTTGTTAACAATTTGCTGTTATAAGCGTGTGATAACTTGGTTATCGGGTTATTCTCTATGAGTTCAACTATATTCAGTGATGAATCCATTATAGATTACTTATTGAGTCGTCTTTATGTTGTTTTCATCGCTTATTGTTTTGAATAACGATAAGCAATGAAAAGCAAACTTATGCTTCTCTCTTCGTCTGTAATCAAAGACATATATTTCGTTTGAATATTCGACATGTTGCTTGTTTGAATGTAGTTTGCAATTTGCTTGGCTGAAGAAGGAATGGGGATTTCGGGTGTCGGATATATTGTAGAAAAGGGCTTAAAGACATCGTTTCGTTTTGTGAGTCGCTTATCGTTTCCTCACCGGTAAATCGATTCTCGTATACAGAGACTCGCACCATATATGGTGCGAGATATTATGAACATATTTGACAAATTTGTGACAATAAATAAAAACCCGGCATCCGCGCACGCAGTGCGCACAAGCATATACTGTATTCTAGTTTGGCTCCACCTTTCGTAAGGTGGATTTTGTCACTCATATCTTGCGCACCGTATGCCGCTTCGCGTAACTATGGGGCGCGCCATATGGCGAATACACCCTGCAAACTTATTGTGTTTATTTTACTTGGTGCTTACCTTATAAGCTTTGGATAAGGTGATACAGTATATACTCTTTTCAGTTGTGAATATTTTTATAGTTATTTAGGAAAATCTTATAATAGTTTTAAAAATAATAAGATAAAAATAAAATATTTATAAAATATACAATGCCGAAGACTGAAATCGACTACAGCAATACCATTATTTACAAGATTACTTGTAAAGACCCTGAAATTAAAGATGTGTATGTGGGACACACCACAAACTTTGTTCAAAGGAAACATGCACACAAACAAGGGTGTAACAACTCAAAATCATCAAACTATGACTGTAAATTGTATAATACGATTCGTGAAAAGGGTGGTTGGGTTAACTGGAAAATGGAAATTATAAACTTTTTCAATTGCAGTGACCATTATGAAGCCAGAATAAAAGAACAAGAATATTTTGAATCATTAAATGCAAACTTGAATAGCATTGAACCGATGCCAAAACCTAAAGTAAATGAGGTTGTTGACAAACCAGTAAAAGTAAAACAATTGACTATATGCAATGTATGTAATATAAACTGTCATACAATGAAAGGGTTGGAAACTCATAATGAAACAAATAAACATAAAAACCGAATCGCGAATAACCAAATAATAGAGTCAACTGATGAAAATAAATGTTTAATGGATAAAACAACAGTTCACCAAAATACAGATGATGTTTTTTTATGTGAAAAGTGTAACTTTAAATGCAAACGAAAATGGTTATGGGATAGACATATTAATACCACAAAGCATTTGAATTCTTACGAAAATACTTACGAAGTAAGTGATAAAAAGTGCTATAAATGTGATTGTGGGTTAGAATATTCTCATAGACAGAGCCTATATAATCATAAGAAAAAATGCAAAGAACTTGAAACCCCAAACGATGTTGAAGATAAAATACAACCAACAATCACAGATAGTAACATAATACTCCAACTAATCAAACAAAACGATGATTTCAAAAGTTTGATTATTGAACAAACAAAGACGATTATGGAACAAAATACAAAGATGTTTGATACTTTTAGCGAAGCAATGAAACAATGGAGCAAACACTGTGATATGTGATTATGTTTCTTTAAGTATGAAAATCGTTAATATATATAAAATCGAAGATTTTTGATTCCCAAAAGTGTTTTCAAAAATCGATTTTGGACATTTATAAATGTCCATTTTCCACTTTACTTACAAAGTCTTGAAAACATGATTTTTATTGGGGGTCGAAAAAACCCTTATGGTCTGGTAAGGTCTAAATACCAAATTTTTAACTTTAATTTTGTGACTGTAATTTTTGAAGAAAATATTTATTGGAAATGCGTTAAATACTTTAGCAGAAAAGTCTGTTGCTAATGTATGGCAGATTCTGTAACATTTAGCAACCAACATTCTGCTCAGTGTTTTTATTGTGAAAAATGTGACTATTCTACAAGCAAGAAAAGTAGTTTTGATACTCATATTTTGTCTGCAAAACATAAACGGCAACATAATGAAACAGAATTATGCCAAGAGAATATTTGTTCGATATGTAGTAAAGTTTATCAAAATAGAACTGGATTATGGAGGCACAAAAAAGTGTGTTTACCGACAACCAACATAAATGCAGATGTAGTAGAACAACTCATGAAACAGAACGATGATTTCAAGAATATTATTATCGAACAAAATAAGATTTTTGTTGAAAAAAATCAAGAAATTCATTTTCAAAATTATGAATTACAAAAACAAACGAATGAACTACATAAACAAAACCAAGACCTACAGAAACAGATTTTGGATATTTGTAAAAATGGGACTATTTGTAATAACCAAGTCAATTCTAATAACAACACATTCAACTTACAAGTCTTTTTGACAGAGAATTGCAAAGACGCTATGAACATGTCAGATTTTTTGGAATCTATCAAATACCAATTAGCTGATGTGATGAGTGTCGGTGAACTTGGATATGTGAATGGGATTTCCAAACTAATCATAAGTAACTTGAATGCACTAGAAGTAACTAAGCGACCGGTTCATTGCACCGACGAGAAGAGAGAAACCATATATATCAAAGATGCTGGTGTATGGACAAAAGATGAAGATAATAGCAAGCTACGCAGATTGATTAAAAGTGTTTCAAACAGAAATTTTAAGCACACACTATTATACAAAGAAAAGTATCCGGATTGCACCAGGTCAGATTCCAAGCATTCTGATATTTATAACAAACTGATAATAGAGGCGACCGGAGGCGGTTCCAAATGCAACGATTTTGAGAGTGAAAACAAGATTATGAAAAAGATTGTGAAAGTTATTACTATTGACAAGGAGAGAATCTAATCCACCTTATCCACCTTATCCACCTTTGGAAAGGTGGAGCCAAACAAAATTTGGATTTAGTCACTTCGCTTACATTCGATTTGGCTCCACCTTTTCTAAAGGTGGACTATTTGGCTCCACCTTTATCAAAGGTGGACTATTTGGCTCCACCTTTTCTAAAGGTGGATTTCTATGGGTTCTCAATAATGTACATGGTGCACTTGCTAGTGTCTCTCCATTGCTGTTTCTCAATTTCAGCGGGAAGCTCCTCCATAGTGTATCGTTTCAAATACCACTTGGCTTTCTCTCCAGACTTGATGATGATGTTGGGTTTCTCTTCCATACTGCGTGCCAACCTGATTACTTCCTCGAGTGTTAGGTTCTGGTTAATACCATGCTTACCTTTGCGTCCTTCTCCATTTGCCGGGTGAAATTGAACACCATACCCAGCATCAACCCCGTGTCTGATTTCTTTAATGTATTCCATGATTCGTTGCTGTTGTTGTGTTTGTATAGTCGAGAGAAAGAACAAAAAGTTTCTCAATTTTTTTATCCACCTTATCCACCTTTAGAAAAGGTGGAGCCAAAAGTGGAGAGGAGGTTGGCTCGAAAGTAGGAACAGAGTTTGGCTCCACCTTTCTACTATTGCAATGAAAGGTGGATGTTAAACTGCAGAGTGGATCTTGTAGCCAGGTAGTTTCTTCTCGTAGCAGGCCCTGACACTGCACTCAGGTGTTCGAATACGATTCCAGTGTTCGTTCGCCAAGAGCCGGATGACAGTGTATAACTTTTGTCTTCCGTTTTCACCGCACCAGTTGTCGAGATCTTGTCGTGATCGGATGTTCTCGATGTGGAAGACAAACTCGAGAGCTTGTGTGATGTTCATTGTGGATGGCATGTTGTTTGTTGATTTGTATAGTCGAGAGAAAGAACAAAAAGTTTCTCAATTTTTTAATCTCCTTATGTGTCTCATTGTTTTTGCTCAACTTTTAAAAAGTGGATAAGGTGGAGCCAAATCCGTTGCAACCTTATTTGTCTCATTATTTTTGCTCCACTTTTTAAGTGGATTTGGCTCCACCTTTTCTAAAGGTGGATTTATAGAATCACATAAATCTCAACTGTTTTTATTCCCAATCGATTGTTGAGAGAGGGGCAATCTATTTCAATCGTGCAACCTCTAACACAACGAATCTTCTTGATTTCATGGTTCATTTTCAGTGTGTCTTTGTTGTGTGCGCGAAAGATTATGTCATGTCCCAAATATTTGTGCGCGTTCTCCGGTGTTAAACGAACCGTCTTCATTGTGGATGACATCTTTATTGTTTTGCTCTACTTTTTTAAAAGTGGATTTGTATAGTCAAGAGAAGAGAGAAAAGTATCTCAATTTTTTTCGTTCCAATGTAGCGTTCGCTTAGCTTTAGAGCAAAGCAATGGTTTCTCTCTTCGACTGAAATTCAGGAACTATTTTTGATTGAAACTTCTTGAAAGTTACGAAAAGTTTATAAGTTTGCGATGAAATGGAAAAAATTGAGTTACTTTTTGTTCTTTCTCTCGAATACACGAAACAACAAAACAATGAATACAACTAAGATCACTAAGACGAGCGAGGGGAAGACGGAGTTTGCCTGGAACGATGGATACTGGGTCCAGCAGGAAGGACCTACTTTGACAGAGTATTACGATGAGGAGGCGTTGGAGCGCTTATTGAATCGCTTGAATCGTGGTGCTGACCACATAGCGTTCGGCATCAAGAACACCAACGGGAAGACGATGTATATGCCGAGACACTTCGCGTGCATCCGCATGCTGAATTATGAGTTTGACGGAAAGAAATACTCCATTCACACGCGCAAGAACGACAAGAATGGTTACGACGCCTACTTCGTTTTGGACTATGCGACTCGGACTTGGAACCAGAAGACGGGAGAAAACATCGGCGCGCTCACTGACAACGACGAAATCCAGCTCATCAAGGCACTCAACAAGCTGGTCAAATACGAATATGGGGTCGAGCGTGTCAAGAACAGGAGGGGAAGGTAAAAGGGTTGGAGTGGTTTGATATAGAATAACATGTAAGCAAGAATAACTTGTTTTTTTCACCTTTCATTGCTTCGCGAAAAAGGTGGATTTTGTGGGCCATTTATTGTTTCATCATCGATAACTCGATTCTTGTATACATATACCGCACCATATATGGTCTGCCATATAGCGAACATATCCAGCCAAAATGACACGATAAATAAAACCGCCGGCCTCGCGCACGCAGTGCGCACAAGTATATACTATATCTAGTTTGCACACCATATTGCATGAGAATCATTTTGCTACTACACTCTCGTTTCGTCACTCATTTCTTTGCCCTATATACGAGGGATCGCACCATATATGGTGTGCCATACTGCGAACATATAAAGAGATTTTTACACCATAAATAAAAAATTGTGTGGTTACAACGGAACGGTGCACTGGATACACACTGTGTTCAAACTATTTATAAATCAAACCTTCTTTTCCTTTGTATTATGCATCATCTCATCCTTCGTCATAAACACCCCGTCTATAATTGCACCAGTTGACATGCGAGTGATAGGCGGCGGTTTAGTCGGCAGAACATCATTGTCCTGTATGTCACTTACACACCACGCGTATTTGGCAGACGAAGTAGACACAGACGAAGTAGACGCAGACACAGACGAAGTAGCAGTAGTAGTCGGTTTCTCTTCGCTCATGATTAGAATTTTATTTCTATCTATTCGTGATAAAACAAATCTCAATTTTATTCTACTATATCGCGCGCTTATACCATGTCACAGACAGGATAGTTATCACTCTGCGACCACTCACGCGGGATGTCATACTTGTCGTAGAGCAAAGGCATAACCTTTCTCCCTGCTTTAACAACGCGAATTGAATCAAGCTCAGCAATCAACTTCTGGCGATTCTGTATCTGCAAGCAGCAAGCCGTTTCTTGAAGACGCTCATAGATATGAAGCATGTTAATATTACGAAACATTTTTACTATAATATAGAGAAAAGCAACCCAACAAAATCAATTTTTTTGATTACATAATGTATGACAACAAGACCAACTTCCTCGACTGTTAAGAGTTTAAAACAACCCAAAGGATATATTTGGATAAACAATACAAATATTTTAAGCAAATCAGAACCACATGAACTTGGGCACGGTGCGTCAAAAACTGTTTCCATGTCAGAATATTCTAATTTTGGTTTCGATATAAACGAGATTCAAGGAGATGATTTCGATTACAGCAAATATGCGATTGCGCGAATTGAACCGAAAGACAAACGACCAACATTTACCGACGGTGAGATGCGCAGCATGCACGATGAACTTGAACTTCAGATGGAGTTTGCAGGTGAAGGAAAAGCAACCCGAATACTTGGACTACTGTTAAAATTTCCAGACGAATCATTTGTCGTTGCATACACAGAAGCCGACATATTGCGCTTACTCCTCAGTTCGAGTAACAAACCGCGCGTATGCTATATTTTGATGGAACGATGTAATTTCGTGAGAAAATCTGGTCCACATGAAGGGAGAACAATGTCCATATGGGATATCAGCAAGAACCCGCTAAAGGTCGTCCAAGAACTAATCTATTGTATCAATCATATTGCAAATAGTAAAAAAATGATATTTTACGATTTCAAAGAGATGAATGTATGCGTTTCTCCCGAGAACAACATAATAGCTTTGGATTTCGATAGATATTTTTGTGAATACATACACGAAATTGATTGGAGTTATTATGACATCCGTCCTGCATCCAAATCAGAAATTGTAAACGGATATATGTTCCTATTATTCACTTGTGAATATTACAAGAACACAAATAATCCCGACCCCAAAATTATTTCTGTGTTACATGAAGGTATAAAGCTTTTTAAAATCGACAAAAACTTGGAACAAATATGTCGTTTCAGTAAAAAGGGGAGAAGAAATCTCGAACATTATTTAATACACAGGGGCGATACAATTGGGCCAAGTTTCGTTCAATACATTCAAACAAAATACTTAGATCAGATGGAGAAAATCGCAACACCTAGTCCGGGAGGGGGTGCAAGGGGTTTGAGAAGAAGAACGAGATTGAGAAGAAGGAAGCGACGCGGGACAAAAACAAAGAAACGCTACTAATTGTATATTTTTTACCAATAATATACTCACTACCTTCTTCTCCTGGATTTTCTATGTTTCCTGGTTTTACCACCAGACTGTCTTGATGCACTAGACTGTCTTGCTGAACGATACGCTTGCCGCAGCTCATGTGGTAAATTCGGCTGTGTAGTAGCATTTCGTCTTGAAAGAGTCGTTTGGTTTTTCAATTTCGCAAGGAGACTAGCATCGTTTGCGTTTTCTCTCTTATATGCAATTAATTCATCAATTAACTGTTGAAGCTTTGGTTTACGATTCCGAAGTTTTGTGAGTTCAGTATTCAATTCTTCTATTGACATCGTTACATATGCATCACGGTCCATATAATATATAAAATTATTTTCTTCTTGATCTTTGTCTCTTTTTTCCTCTGATACTTCGTTTTCCTCTGATACTTCGTTTTCCTCTGATACTTCGTTTCTTTTTACTACCACCCAATTTACCAGATAACTCGCGGTTAAATTTTCGCTCTGCTCTCTCGCTACGATGAGAAACATCCGCCTCACTGCACGAAAGATCAAACAACACTACATTTTTTACCCCGTGAGCATGCAAATGCTCAATCACCTCTTCCATGCTAATATAGTCCTTTGAAGGCGTATGCTGAATGATCCTGGCAAATAAATCGGGCTCTCCATCAGCATTCAATAGCAATATTTTATTGTCGTGACCCACCTCGTCAGGCAGTTCATTAAACGAATAAATTTTATCCACCATGTTAGCACCGGAAGAAAACATCCGCGTCGTATTTCCTCTGTTGTGATAATAAACAAATTTTTTTTGTTCCAGATCCAGAGTCTTCTTTACTTTCATAGACTGAAGCACTTTGGCCCATCGTTTGTTCCTCAATTTGAAGAATGACGCAACCGTTTTAACAATATTTTTTTTTGAATTTATATCATCAGTCATTTCGATAAACTTTTTAAACTTTTTAATCGTCTCAACGCAATATGTAATTTTTTCACTATCTTCAAAATTACATACCCCAGCAGAAACCTCCGCGTACTTGATAACGGTCATTCCCGATGGAACAGTGAATTCTGATGCAATCAATGTGCCATCGGCAGCATCAGATGTCTTGATAAGACCGTGCGTCGTTATTGAAACAATAGCAGTTTCCGGATATGCGTAACTGATTGGAGACTTAGAGCGAGACGCCATTATATAATCCACTGTTAAAAAATCCACTTTTGAAAAAGTGGAGCAAAAAAACAAAGTTGTTTTCGTTAATATGTTTTATCCGTTAGCTCACCGAGTTTTGCTCCACTTTTTCTAAAAGTTAGATTTGGCTCCACCTTTTTCAAAGGTGGATCCTAATATCTGATCCGCCAAAAGTCTCTTATAATCCTGCACCTTGCTCACATACCCTTCCATTGTTACTTGCTCAACCACCTCTTCTTCGTTTGGCTCTTGCCAACGGTCGCCTTCGGCTTGCCAAGCTGAAACCTTTTCAAAGTTGGATTTTGCTCCACTTTTTTCAAAAGTGGAAACGAATCGCCGCACAACCACATCCTTCAATTGCCCTATTCGGTGGCACCTGGCAATCGCCTGGTCCTCGACCGCCGGGTTCCAGTGCGGACTGACAAAGTAAATCTCGCTGTAATTCTCTTGCAGATTCAACCCTTCGCACCCTGTCTGTATTTGCAATACAAGTGCTTCATTATTCTCTGTTAAAGCAGCTTTCCGCGCTCGCTTTCCCGTTCGCCCATCCAACCGCGCAACCTTTGTCATCCCTCCCGCCAGAAGTCTCCCATAAACCTCATCAATCTCCTCCTTGAACATGCAGAACACCAACTTCCCTGCTCCGTTGTATCGATTCGCCAGTATGCTGGAAACGACGGCACCCAACTTCGAAAACGCAGTCAGTCCCTGCGCATAGTGGTCTTGCTCGTATCGGGTCATGCACGCGGTCAACAGTTTCGGCATTACACTCACTTGTCGCGCGCGAATGATGTTGGTCAGAGCTGTTCCGTTGCTTATCAGGTCAATTCCAACCCGACCTACCGACCTGCCGACCCCTGAGAACTTCAGGTTCGAATGGACCTCTTCGAACAGCTCTTGTTCTCTCGAATTTGTCCAAGTCACAGTCGTGTTCTCCTGAACGACTTCCGTCATCTGAATCCCTACCTGTTTCTTGGTCCTCTTCAAAATGAACGAGCTGGCATTGGCTCTGAGGAGTTCCAAGTCGGTGTAGAAGCTGCGACTTAGTCCCAGTACTTCGCACAAGCTGTAGAAGTCCTTCTTCTTGTTCTGAATCGGAGTTCCAGTGACGAGCCAACGGATGCCGGCCTTTAATTCGCAAGCCCCGTAAAACCTAGCGCCGCGGTTGCGTAAGTGGTGCGCTTCGTCGAAGACGATTCTTGACCACACAATCTTGTGAAGCTTGCTACCGTTGTGAATCAGCAAACTCTTGGTGTCATTGCCTTTCGTTATGCTAATTGCTCCGTAGCTGGCAACCACGATTCGTGCCGCTAGAAGCTGATTGATATCAATCGACTTCTTCGCTGCTCCGTGATACACGAGGGGCTCGTAGCCGGTGGTCTTGCGAATCTGTTGGCGCCACTGCTCAATCAGAACGGGAGGCACAACGATGAGGGTGTTGGGAAGGATGTTTGCGACCATTGTGCCAATCATGAGGATGGTCTTGCCGAGACCCATCTCGTCGGCGACGATTCCGCCACCAAGCCCTGCGAGTCCAACTCCAAGCCCTGCGACGACTTTAAGTTCTTTGCTGCGTAGTTCATTTGCGACGCACCAGCGGACTCCATCTGCTTGATATTCATTGTTCTGTAGCCCGCTATATGCCAAATAGTGCAAGAAACACTCGTTAACTGAAGCCATTTCTTTTTTTTGTTTTGTAAAATCGTGTTATTTTAAAAAAGTTTCTCAATTTTATTTTTTCTATAGCGAAAAGTTATAAATCTTGTGGAAAACTAAAAAAATTGAGTTTGAAAAGAAAGTATTTCATTACAACACCAAAACAAACCAAACAAGCCAAAACCAACAAACCAAAATGAACAACAACAAGACCCCCTTCTGCAAGGTGTGCTTCGATTCGGGAAAGCCCGATACCAATCACTGGGTAAAGGACCGTAGTGGGAAGGTCTGCTGCCCGACGCTTCTCGCGTTGAAGTGCCGCCTCTGTGGCGACTGTGGCCACACTGTAAAGTATTGCAGTAAGGCGCAGCCGACTTACAAGGCGCAGCCGACTTACAAGGCGCAAAAGGCCGTTGCCCAGACCGTCAAGGTGCAGGCGCCTGTCGAGAAGAAGGCTCCTGAGCCGAAAAACAAGTTCGACTTGCTATTCAATGACGACTCTGATGATGAGCAATCGGAGCAGAAGGAACCGGCTCAGGAGCCTGCGGAAAAGCCTGCGATAAAGCGCTGGGTTGACTATGACACTGATTCGGATGATGAACAACAGTCCGCGAACTGCCTGGCATTCGCCAAGCAGGAGGAGACTTCGCCTGTAGTAAAGCGTTGGGCCGACTATGACACTGATTCTGACGATGAAGAAGTGCCTTTGTCGATTCCTTTGCCGAAGCCGACGCTGAAGAGGTATGGACAATCTGACCAATCTGACGATTCCTTGTTTCAGCAGGAGAGC
>Ga0209358_10002194_pt1 | contig 15037 bp, 21 predicted proteins | sample LauGreFa1BDMLBSN_2_FD_187574 | JGI IMG/M metagenome (GOLD analysis project Ga0209358, IMG submission 187574) | Freshwater lake microbial communities from Lake Michigan, USA - Fa13.BD.MLB.SN (SPAdes) (version 2) | ecosystem: Environmental > Aquatic > Freshwater > Lake | place: Lake Michigan, USA... | reverse complement strand
TACATATACAATGCGTTCTCTTGTGCGCCAATACCACCACCTAGTACCACATCAGCAGACATACCGCCACCGTAGAACTTGAGGGATGCAAAACCTGCTGCACCTTCGTCTACACCAGCAATACGCTGAATCGCTTGCAAAGAAGCTACATAGCGTGAATACAAAGTGTTACCAGCAATAATAAGGTCAACCTTATCATTACCACGAACAGATTTAATAGCGGCAGTAGTCATAGCAGCTTGAATTAATGCGGCTGAGTCAGCACCAGTTGTTGCTTGGTTACGCCAAAAAGTCCAGTTTGCACGGTTAATACCACCGTATGTACCAGTTGTAGGTGAAGTGCTGATAGCAGCGGCTAGACCTGTAATGTTCTTACCGCCATTACCTGTTCCGTCACCATACAAGTCACCTGAAATGCGGTTTAACAGACGGGCTTCAGAAACTTGCATACGACCATCTAACAGGTCGATGATTGCTTCTTTGCTGCTGTTTTGCAACATTTCTAGACCACTCATGGTTACTGAGTCAGCGTACTGCGTAATGCTGAACTGAGCAGCCGAGATTGGGCTATCAGGAGTGATGTTCAAGACTTCGTAACCGCTATAGCTATTAGCATTGTTGGTTGCTGGGTCGTTGTACATGATTTCTTCCAAGATCACATTACCACCCGAGAATGGGCGAACATTACCTTTGGAGTTCAATCGTTGAAGAATTGCATTGTTTTCTGTTAAGTTATCTGCCAATACTCCGCTACGACTTTGAATGGTGGTAGCGATAATATCGGTGATTGCGCTATTTGCGAATGCCATGATATTTCCTTTATTTAGTTAAGTTAAACCCGACCACCCTCTGCATCGGCTAAATTAGCCATCAGCAAGGATCGTCTATCCTTTGCATCTGATTTAGACACTTGACCGCTAGGAGTAACGGATCGTGGACTAACAGCAGTTGCTTTGGCTTTTGCTACTTGCTGTGCCTTAGATGCTTGTGAACCTGCTGATCTCAGGAGTTTATCCTGCTCTAGCTTGAACGCTTCATCATTCATACGCACCGCTTTGGCATAAGCCGTTTCAAGGTCTTGGGCTATACCTCTCTCAAGTAATTGAGCCATATCTTCCCGTACCATGTCAAAGTGCGGAAACCGCTCTCTGTCACTACTTACTCGATTGATTTCTTGGGTCAACCGAGCATTTTCTTCTTGCTCCCGTATCGCTGACAGTTGCTGAACTTGTTGCTGGGTAGCTTGAAGTTGCTGCATTAACTGCTGTTGATACGGGTCTACATACGCCTGTTCAGGCATCTGAAGTGCATCTTGATTTAATTGTATTCCATAATCTTGTGCAAGTCTATTAAAGGCATTTATCTTCTGTTCGTATGTTCCATTAGCCAGCGTGTAATGCGCCCGACCTAGACTTTGTATCCAAGTGACAGGGTGAATGCCATGCTTTTGTAGTTCAGGAACAAATGGGCCAATTGCTTCGGTTAATTGCCGTGCATTGTCGGCTTCTGCTTTGTAAGCAGATACGCCCTTTTTGTACTCGGATTCACGCTGGTTAGCATATTCAGCAAACTTAGCAAACTCCGCTTTATCTAAAGGCTTGCCCTCTTGCATTTTGTTCCATACCTCTACATACTCTTTTTTCCAAGTAGTAGGGCGTTTTATTTCGGGTTCTTCATTAACATCACTAGCTTCTGCAACCAGTTCAGATTCTTGATCGGTATCGTCTTGGCCATCGGGTTCTTCCTGCTTACTTTTGAAGCGACCTTTTTCGTCACGGTTTTCTTCGCTATGGGTTTCTTCGGCTTGGATTGGATCGTCATTTACTTCAATCTCCTTTTCAATAGGTGCTTCAAGTGTGCCTTCTTCAGCTTGCTCTAGTGCGGCTTCCAACATCTCTCTGCGGTCATCTGACATGGTTTTTCCTATCGGTAGTTAAGTTTTGAATATGCTATTTCAGCAATCTGCCGTTTACGGGCTTCTTGGTCTTTGCGGCTAATTTCAGGTGCTTTTTGCTGCATTGGCACAGCATCGCCTATTTCCACGCAGTTATTACGCTTTAGGTTCTCACGGTGCTTAGAACGACTAGAAACCCATGTGCCGTCTGCCATAGAGATATGCCCCTCAATATCGGGCATTACCATAGGGGCTTCCCGTGACTTCATAGCGACCTTATCTTGCCATGACGCTCTAGCAGCTTCCTCACCAATGGTCGGTGTCCACCACTCTAAAAAGAATTCTTCATCCGTTTGCTTGGTTTCGATGTGATTTTGTTGGGAATATCCACAATTCGGGCAAATCATTACATTCTCCTTATGATGTCAGGTAATTGATCGTATTCATTGGGTCTAAGTACGCAAATACTGTCATACCAACGGCCATTTTTCCATCTCCAGCAGACAAATTCCTCTTTAGGTAGTAAAACCACGCACTTTACGCCTAATGCGCCCGCTAAATGCGCTGTGCCTGTGTCTACGGTGACGATTCCCTTCATTGCTTTCATGTGTTGGGCGGTTTTTAGCCAATCTTTCTTCCAACCATCGTTAGGAAGTGGGTGGAATGGCCCTTCAGTCTTAGGATTTAGGGAATAACAGTTATCGCCCACTAAATCAAGCATTTCTCGACTGTCTATTGACTTAATGTAGTACAGGCTTTTGTTGGATGCTTCCCAATTTACCCCGATTCTTGCAGGAATATTGCTAGGCGTGGCTTCTAAATAGCCTTCTGAACCCACTATCTTTTTTTTAGTAACTGGGAACAGGCTTTTAACATAAGGCATTGCGGTTGAAATGTAATATGGCAACGACATTGATCCAATCCAATAGTCGGCTTCTACCGCTTCCCCTATTTCGGTGGCATTGGTAATGAGATCAATACATTCCATCTGCCCAATAAGGTAATGAAGTGAGGATTCTTGTAAGACAATGAGTTTTTTTGCCCCCATAACCTTTAGGGCGGGTAGAAAACGATAAAACTGCAATACATCGCCATAGCCTTGTTCCATCTGTACCACAATAGACTTGCCTAGTAAGGACTCGCCACGCCATACAGGAATCGTTAAAACAGGTTTGTAGGGCTGGGTTTGCTTGGCAATAATGTCAGGATGCCAGCGGTATTCAAATAACCGAAAGCCAGCCTCGTAGCGACCAGCGTGTAGGTGATCGTAAGCTAATTTATATTGTGCGTCTGCACTTATATCAGTAGTAATAATGCCGCCTCATCGTCAAGTTCCTCTTGGCGTTTGGCTTCCATTACTCGCAATTGCTCTTGGATGAGATATTGCTGGTGTCTGTAAGCTACTGCCGCAAGGATGTTATCCCGTTGTCTTTCAAGGTAGCTTATAGACCGCTGTAACTCTAGTGTATCGTCTGACGGTATATCAGCCTTAACCTCTTGTTTGGATTGTACTTTAGCTTTCTTAACTTTTGCAACAGGCGCAGGATCAATCAAATCCTTGAACGCTTGTTTTCTTGCATCGTTTGCTTCTTTGACTGCCTTCTCAAGTTTGCGTTGACGGTCAGCAATCTTTGCGGATAGTTTGCGTAATCTCTTTAAATCATCTTCTGTCCAAGACGCATCATCACCGCCTACTTGTCCTGTAGATGGGGGTATGTATATTTGAAATGCGTTATTTTGGAACGCATTGGCTTGGAAAGCCGTAGAAAACATTACTGTACCGTTTCAGAATCTTTTTCTAAAGACTCTTTTAGCATCCCAAAGAACGCATCTTTGCCTACTTTTAATTGGTCTAACGCAAATGCTGTATTGTTAATTTTTCTGTCTAAATCTACACAATGCTGAAATAAGACTTGTTGCTCTTGTGTTAAGTCAGAAAATTCATACTCTACATTTTCAATGGTAATGGGGTTTTTTTGTTTATCGCCCATGTCATTCTCCTAGTGGTTAAAAATTATTTGCTGGCGGCTTCTAGTGGTGCTAAATCTTCCGTTGTCCAAAAGTCTTTCGCCAGCATAATCTTGAGATGCTCTTTATTGCGAGCAATGGTATCTGCCCAATCAGCATCTTCCATGCCTTCTAGCTTGCCACCATTGATGAGATTTACGCTGTCCATAGCTGCCGAGTAGTGCTGGGCAATTTGCTCTGCGGTTGGTTGTTCTACTGCTGGGTTAATGATGTCAGTCATTTTAGTTTCCTTTTAGGGTTGCGATTTCTAATGCTTGTGCTTCTACTTTTGCGTTGAGTTCTTGGATTGCTTTAATAAGCGGGCTAATAAACATTTCTCTACTAATAGACTGTATTCCGTCTGAACCTTCATCCCACCCAGCAAAAGTATTAATTCCTTCTGCATCTAAAGCTGCTTTTACATCTTGGGCAACAAGTCCGTGCATAACAACACCTGTAGTACGCTTATTTTCTTCTGCGTAATATGGGTTGTCTTTGTCAAGTTCATTGCTTGCTTTCCATTCATATTTAACTGGTTTTAACCGATTAATAAATGACAAACCAAGTGTTTCGTCTTGAATATTTTTCTTTAAACGACCATCTGATGTTTGTGTCCAAGTTGCGTTTACAGTAAATGAATTGTAAATTTTGCCTGATGTAGTTCCAATAGTAATATTGTTATCAGCCTGACCAACAACATCATATCCAATAATAAATTGGTAGTTAGATGTAGCGGCACTTGTTCTTGTGTAAGCACCAATAAGAATATTTTGTGCGCCTGTTGTTAATGCTGTTGTATAAAAACCAGCTTGATAACCAATTACAGTATTATTTCTTCCAGTAGTTAAATTTTGCAAAGATGCTGAACCAATTGCAATAGAAGAATCACCAGTTGTATGTGAATACAAGGCTTTATGACCTATAGCAACACAGTCATATCCAGTAGTATTGCTATACATAGACTGGTAACCTACGGCTGTGTTGCCATTTGCGGTGGTGTTGGATTGGAGTGCGGCTAAACCAATACCTGTGTTGTACGAACCAGTAGTATTGGAAACCATTGCATAGCCAAGTGCTGTGTTATCTGTGCCAGTTGTGTTGTTATACAAGGCTTGTCTACCAATAGCAGTAATGATAGTGCCAGTAGTATTGGAATAACCAGCTTGATAACCGACTGCTGTGTTATTAGATGCGGTGGTGTTTGAATAAAGAGAAAAATCACCTAATGCAGTATTTGAAGCACCTGTTGTATTTAAGTATAACGCTTGCGTTCCCATCGCATTATTATTTGCGCCTGATGTTGTTGTGTAAGCTGCTAAATATCCAATAGCTGTGCAATTTGTTCCTGTTGATTTATTTAATGCACGATACCCTACAGCCGTATTTGAATCACCAGTTGAATTAGTTTGAAGTGCTTGATAACCTACAGCAGTCATTAAAGAACCAGTTGTATTTGCTGTTAATGCACTTACTCCTAATGCAGTATTTGTTGCAACCGCACCACCACCCTTACCAACAGTAAGACCTGATATAGAAGCATCATTCGCCATTGTTACTGTAGTGCCATTAAAAGTGAAGTCGGCATCGCCAGCAAAAGAACCACTAGAGTTATATTGAACTTGGGTATTTGAACCAGCCGCATTACCCGTAGTTCCTGCACCTGCAATCTGAATTGGGGTTGTGGCGGCATTTCCCACCCATACCTTTTTATCGGTAATGTTAATAGCGACTTCGCCTTGTACCAAACTACTTGGCACACTAGTTGTCGTTACGCTGTTTTTTAGCTTAATTGTCGTTGGCATACCTATTTCCTTTTAGAATGAACCGCCATCCATTGTTCCTGTTATTTTACTTCCATCTAGGCTAGTTATCCAAGACGGATTTGCATAACTCCCTGTAGTGACTACACCATTTGTTACTGTTGCTGCATTGCCGCCAATAGATAAACTTGCGGCTGTACCAGTTAAACCTGTGCCAGCACCAGTAAATTGGGTGTTTGCTGTAATGGTTGTACCAGTAATGACTAAAGGCGTTGTACCACCAATAACCATGTTATTTATTGTTCCAGCCGTAGCTGGGTTAATTCGTACAGTTCCAGTACCAGTAGGGCTTAAATCAACTTGTGAATTAGCAGGGTTTAAGTTTACAGCTACATCAACGCTAACATTGTTGCCGCCACCACCGCCCCATTGAATCTGTGGTGTTCCGCTTGCGTTTCTTAATTGACCGCCAGCAGAGTTTTGGGCATCAAAATGTGGGCTAACGACTTTGGTGGATGCGGTTAATTCTGTAACGCCAGTTACCACGCCCGTATCACCTACTAAAACTACGCTGTTTTGCAATAATTTGCCTGTTGTAGTGTCAAAACGGGCTATTGCATTGTCTGTAGAAGAAGCTGGGCCAACAACATCACCGCCCAAGCTAGGGCTAGTGTTGGTAATAGTAAAGTTAGGGTATGTGCCGCTAGTGCTTATGCCCGTTCCAGCCGTTAAAACTACGGTTTGGTCAGGTGCGGTGTTGTTAATGGTGAAATTGGGGTATGTACCCGTTACATCAATAGCCGTACCGTCAGTTAAAGCTACAGTTTGGTCAGGGGCAGCGTTGGTTACTACGCCTGTGGCATTGTCATAGCTAATGCCTGTACCAGCACTAATAGAAGTTCTAGCCCTAGCTTGAGTAAAGTATTCGTTTGTACCTTCAGCAATATTGGTCGTGGTTAATACGACTGCGCCTGTCTGCCCGTTGACCGAGGTTACCGTTTCGGTGTTATCAACCTTCTGCCAAACAGTTCCGTTATATACCGCCCAATCGCCCACAAGCCAATCAGTAATCCCGTTAAGGTTAGTATTACCAGCAACGCTGACAACATAGTAATAACCTTTAGTACCAACAGAAGAAGTAAGGGTAGGTGTATTAGTGCTTGCATCCCATGTTCCTTGGTAACTAAGTGCGCCTAGGACTGCGGCAGGTAGTTCAGAAACAGGTACTTTACCGCCAGCGTCTAGGGTTGCTACTCCTAATGCCACCCCAGCATCTTTAGTCGATGCCGTGCCTAAACCCGTAATGTCTGTATTAGGGATGGTCGAGGATGCGGTTAGGGCTGTAGTTCCTGCGCCCTTGACATAGCCTGTCAGGGTTGTTGCGCCTGTACCACCTTGGTTAACTTGTAGCGTACCCGTTACATTGGATGCAGGGATAGTCACCCCTGATATTGTTCCACCAGTAATCGCTACCGCATTGGCGTTCTGCTCTGCCATTGTGCCAAGCCCAGTAAGGGTATGGTCAGCATTCCAATCGGATGGCTGTACTAGGTTTGCATCCCCAGCGTCAGGTATTGCTGAAGTCTTACTATGCTTGACTGTTATAGGCATTACTGGACTCCAATAATCTTACCGTCTTGTCCTCGAACTACCTGCTTCGGTCTATTGTGGTTCTCGTTAATGGTGTTTACCAAATCACCTAATGCTAGGGTCATTTGCTGGTTGCTCATGGCAATAGCATCGGCAATAGGCTGCATAGGATGTTTCATAGATTCGGCCATATCCATCTCGGTCATGTAGGCTTGTGCGCCATCAGAATCATCTGAACCAATACGAGCAACCTCAATCTTAGCCCCGTTGTTAATGTGCGCTAACAAGACTTGTGTATTGCGCTCGGTGTGCATCTTCATCTGAGCGACCTTGATCTCCATCTCACGATCCATAGCGTTACGCTGTTCTTCCAGTTGGAATTTAAGCTGGTTCTCTTGTGCTTGGTACTCTTGTTTAGCCTTTTCAAGTTCCATCTGCATCTGCATCTTTTGTTGGTCAATTTGCATTTGCATCTGCATTTCAGCCTGTTTAGCCTGTGATTGGGCTTGCAGTTTGGTCTGTTCCATCTGCGCTTGCATCTGTAACTTCTGCATTTCAGGTGATGGTGGCTTGGGTTGACCTTCCATTGCCTTGGCTTGTTGACGGAACTTATCGGCTGTTTCGTCAATCAAACCTTCTAAACCTTTACCAGCCTTAAATGCGGTTACGCCAAACTTGAGCATCTCAACAAGCATTGGAGTGAGTTCAGGCGTAGATTGTGCGGCTGGCAATGCTTGACTTAGGAATCCGCTAATTGCGCTCAAGAATTCCATGCGGTTTTGCTTTTCTTGCTGCTCATCCTGATAGATCATGGAATCCGTAGTTACTTCAATACGGAAATTCTTGGCTGGCTCATCCTTCAAAAGCATCAATGCTTGTGGGATAAGTGCTTGATCTTGTGGGGATAATTGCATTGCACCGCTAATCTTAACGATTGTGTCATCGGTAAAGTGCTGGCAAATAATCTGTGCTTTGATCTGCAAAAGAGTAGTAGCAAAATTCACTACCTCATGTTGCATAGTCTTTAAACGCCCTGAAGCATTGTTTGACTTAATGATCTGTGCGCCAAGGGTTTCATTCGGATCGGTCTGACCACGCTGAATATCAGCAATGCCCATGATCTCGTAAATCTGCCCTTTGACCTGCTCCATAGCCTGATAAGCCATGTTTAAGCCTTGAGCAATTGGGGCAATATCTACAAGGTTAATAGCACCTACAAGTCCACCCTTCTCGCTAAATGCACCGTAGTTCTTAACGGGTAGCAGAGTGTTGTTCTCGCCTTCTGTAAACAAACGCTGTAAGCTAGGCTCAGAAGCGTCATACACGCCCCGAACCTTAAGTGCTTGAATGAAGCCATCAATGCGGTCTGCCAGCGTGTCTAGCTGTCTTGCTTGATCTTGGTACAGTACAAAGTCAGGTACAGGAATTAGGCTGTCTGTCGTAAGGGTAGAGAACATGGGTTTTGGGCAAGGCCAAAAGTTCTCAAGCTGTAACGGATCGTCACGGGTATCAAGAATCTTGCCCATTGACTTAGACAGCCAAATCACTTGACCTGTGGCTTTATCCCAAATCTCATAAATTAGGGCTTCCCGTGCCATTTCACCCATCTTTTCATTAAATGCTTTAGATGTTTCAGGCTTGGTATCAAGCGGAATTTTACCGCCTAGTTCTTCACCAAAACGCTCGACTAAGGCAGGGCGTTCCATATAGACTTTACGCCATACTGCAGTTACTTCTTCCCATGTACGGGCAGTTGTTAATCCAAAGTCACGCCAGTAAACATAGTCAACTGGGGCGCATTCGTACTCGATACGCTCTTGATCTTCACGGTAGATACCGCCTTCAGTTTCTGCTTCATCTGTATCTTCGGTTACTTGGAAACCATCTTCAGGCGCACCTTCTCCCATTCCAGCAGCTTGACCAACGATATGTGGTTCATAACGCACCCATGCTGTACCACGCCCACCGAGTAAACGGTCTTGAACGCATTGCTTCATTGCGCTGGCATAGTCACCATAATGCTCAATTTCGTACTCTAATGCCCGTTCTAGCATCATTGAAGCTACACGACCAATAGGGTCGTTATCACGGAATCTACGGCTTACATCGGGTCTTGGCAGTCTTGCAAATACCGCAGGGGTAATGGTCTGTACATTGCTCCACAGGATATTAAACTTAGCTTGTGGGTTGTTGCGGCTACGGGATTCGTCACGATACCGCTTAACAATCTTATCGGCTCTGCCTTCCCATTCTTTGAATGTACGCTCGTACTGGGCGATGCAGTTGTACCAATCTTCGTATGTATGATCCATGTTAATCCTTAGGTAAAGTTACCTATTGCTATTACTTCAGCACCAGCACCCGTTGTTACTTTCCAAGCACCATTTTTAGAAAAAGTATTTACTTCAATGGAATAAACACCGATTGCAGTATTGGCGGCTACTAATACATGAGATGTAGTGTTATCTAACAGGCTTACAGTAGAAGTAGCTGTAGCGGATACAGTAATAACTAAACGGTGTAAATAATCGCCAGTTGCGCCAGTTGTGCCTAATACTTGGGCTGTTTGTGAAGCTGCTACATGCTCGTAGGGTAATGCAAATGTTGCGGCTGCTGTTGTCATTTAAATTCTCCTGTTGATTACTTTGGGGGTTTCTTTCCACATTTCGTTGAGCGTTACATCCGTTTGCCCAATATGTAGTCCTTTAATCCTTGTATCTTTGAGGATAGGGCTTTCTTCATCCTTCCAAACAAGGCTGAGATAGCGCATAGCGTCACTCGAATGGCTTGTCCAATCGTGTTTTGGGCGATCCCTAAATACTTTCTTATCATCATCCCATTCCCTTTGGTATTGACGCAAACATTCTATTAATTCTTCACACTTATTATCAAACCAAGTGCGAGTTAATGCAAGTCGTGTTGCCTGTATTCCATCCTGAATTGACAGATTTGGTACGATTTTTAGATGTTTTATGTCAATTTTTGCAGAAATCTGCTCGATTATGCTCTTTCCACCGCTTGCTAGTGTTTTTGCCCTAGCGTCATGGGGTAGCCAATGTGTGCCATATTTGTACCCGTACTCATCTTCTTTTTGGGCAAGTAAACCTGTGTAGTAGGATATGGGTTGACCGTTAGATGAATGGTGATCTAGCACCCGTATCTCACCGTATACCGTCTGAAACCAAATGATAGCCGTGGAATCGTTGTACCCCAAATCCCATACGGTATGGCAGGGGAACATAGGGTCATAGTCCACCGTAGTAATACGCTCAAGGTCGGTGATCCTACGCATCTCCTGCCCGTAGAATGCGCCAATGATAGCGGCCTCAAATGAGCATAAGAACTCTTGCTCGTACTGATTAGCTGACATAGACTGTTGTGCGTCTAAGAGTTCAGCTTCAGGCAATAGTCCTGACTTGTCTGCTCTTAGGGTCTTAACATACCAGTTTGGGTTCTTTTGGGCTTCGTTGTAGATGTTATAAAAGGCATTATGACCCTTGGGTGTACCGATAAAGGTAGCCCAACCTTGGCGGTCTGTAAGTAATGGGCGCACAATCTCACCCCACAGCCTTGGCTTCATATCAGCATATTCGTCTAAAACGACACCATCTAGATATAGACCCCGTAAGGCATCAGGATTATCTGCGCCAAACAGTCTAATCTTAGCCCCATTGACCAGTTCTACCCATAACTCAGATTGATTAGCCTTAACAATGGCTGGCTCTGCAAACTTGAGTAAGTAATCCCATGCAATGTTTTTAGCTTGGGCGTAGTACGGGGCTATATAGGCGTAACGAGCGTTCTCTTTCTTTTCCATGACTGCCCTACGGATCGTATCCGCAATGGTCGCTACGGTCTTACCTGCCCGCCTATGACAGACTAGGACTGCCCAGCGTTGTTCACGCCTATGAAAGTCTAAGAAAGCATCCCTTGACTTATAGGGATACTCGTATTTTTTGACTACCTCAATCAAGGAACTTGTGTTCGTGGATTACTTTAACGGGCTGGTCTGCATCACCTGTGTGTTCTGTTCTAGCCAGCTTTGGTACATGGTACTCAGCGACCTGCATAAAACAATCAAACGCTACCTTTGGCCCTAGCTTCTCGTTCATAGCGATCTCGTCAAGCCATTCTTGTAACTTATGGCTGTTACCATCCACGAACTTAGCGATAGCTTCTCTAGCGAGGGCTGTTGACTTGTTAGGGCTACCTTTAGGTCTACCCTTTGGATTATTTGTTTGTTCTTTAATGCTCATACCTTACCCAAGTGTTTGATTAAGATAAATTAATTTTACATCAATTTGCATAATTACAACACATTGAAATATTTTTATAAAGTAGTTGACTTAGTGTAGTAATACGCTACAATGTACTTAATCGCTGATTTATTTAACAACTTGCCTAGCGATTCATAAATGGGGCTAAACAGTTAAGGAGTATTACAAATGAAGAACACTCAACGCTATATCCCAGAAGGCTACGAATTATCTTGGGATGACCAAGAATTAGGTATTCAAATCTACTACAAAGAATCACCAACAATAGGCGGTTTATGCTTTGTAGGTCGTGCAGTTAATCCTACATGGCATTATCGGTTTAAAAATGCAGAACAACGCCTAGCAGAAGTAACCAAAACATTTACCAATGTTAGAGCTTGGGCAGAACGCAAAGCAGAACGCAAAGCCAAAGCCAAAGAAGCATCTGCTAATCATGGTGTCAAGGTTGGCGATGTGTTTCGTAGTTCTTGGGGTTACGACCAAACCAATGTAGATTATTACCAAGTTGTAGCGGTTGGCAACAAAACAGCTACTTTTTGCAAAATTGCCCAATTATCTGAATCTGATGGCTTTTTGCAAGGTAATTGTGTACCAGCAACTAACCAGTTTATTGGCAAACCATTTAAGAAACTGATTCAAAAAAGCTCTACCGAATCAAGTGCTTATATCAAAATTTACAGTTTTGCTAATGCTTACAAGATTGAGCCTGTTGCTGTAGTTAGCAATAAACCAATCTATGAATCATCACATTGGACTGCTTACGCATAAGGAGAACTACATGAAACCATTTCTATATCGTACTCATTGCATTTATACCTGTGTCCGCAGGGGTTTTAGTGAACAAGATACATGGAGAGAGGCATTAGGTCTTTATGAGCCTTTACTGGCTTATGCTGATAAATTGCCTACTCTTGATGCTCCTGAACACTTACCTGATGGACATACTACAAAACGCTACATTGACTTTGTGTCTAGGGGGTAACATGACTTTTGATTTAAAACAATGGCGTAGCAATATAGGTGTAACCCAAGAGAAAGCAGCAGAACTCTTGGGGGTTCACCGTGTTACATATACAAACTGGGAAAACGGGGTACATCCTGTGTCTAAAGCGGTTACAGAAGCCTGTGCTAATTTAAACACTCGATATGCGGGTACTGGCGGTCAGCATAACATTTTAATTGCAAGTATTGATGAGTATAAAAACGCTTACAGGGTTTATTTTGGGCGTGAACCTCAAGGCAAACATCTTGTTTATGCGGCTTGGAAAACCATTCCATATAAATTAATAGACTTTACTCCCGATAACCCTTCTTCTTAAGAAGTTCATCAAATGCCTGTGTAAGTTGACCTTTTAGGTTTTCTTCACGGGCAACAGCACCCAAACTCTGATATTCAGGGCGGTCATAGTAAACTCTATCTATTTTTGGGCTTGATAATGCTGGCTTTATTTTTAATTCAGGTATTGTTTTTTTAGAAATATCAACAATTTTTTGCAATTCTTCAGGCGTAGTTTTTTCTAAATAACTAAATAATAAACCTTCTCCCCCTTTACGATGTTGCAATACAGCAGTTGTTTCAGATAGCGCACTATTTAATTTTGTAACATCTTCATTAGTTAAAGGTTTGCCATTGCGGGTTAAAAATGCCGCATTACCTTTAGATAAATCACCAAATGGTAGTGCTGTGGCCCTTGTTGCAGTAGCACCAGCTTGTTCTAAATTTTCCGCAGTTTGAGCCATATCCTTTAACAGTTGTTTATTACCACCTACTTTTAAACTACGGCTGCCTTCAGATACAAATACTGGATTACTTTCGCCCTGCCAATATCCCTGTCTTTGGGTTACATTTTGCATGTTAGGTGATGCAGCAGCCCTATAGCGTTCAAGGGCCAGCGTTTCTGCGGCTGGATTACCTGAAATATTAGCTAATGTACGGGGTAAACCTTTAGTAGTAACAGTAGATTCTGTTAATGTTTGTGGTCTTGACATTGGACTTACGGCCCTAGCCAACATTTGTGGATTTCTAGCAACACCAATTCCAAAAGGCAAAGCCATAGCAGCAATGTTTACTGGCTCACCAGCTTGGCGGCCTTCAAGATATGCAGCTTGATTGGGGTCAAGCACCGACATATTAGGTTGTTGTGGCATACCTGTAGCAGATGATAAAAAGCCTTCTGCATACCCACCTTGTGGTTGTGGCACAGTTTTATTAGGCATTTGAGGGTAACCTACAAAAGCACCGCCTTCAAGCCTTAAAAGTTCAGCAAGCGTAGCCATTTACTTTACTTCTTTATCCAAGTCTTTAAGTTTGTTAGATAGCATCTTTCTACGGGCAATGCGTTCTGCTTGTTGCTTTTCTAGCGTAGATTTATGTTCAGGTCGTAACAAGGCATCTTCTTTCTTGTACTTGCGGCTCATGTGTTCCATTACATATCCTTCATCTTTTCACGGATCATATCTTTTCTGCTCTGCGGTTTAGCAGTCTTAGCAGATTCTTTAAAGTCTTTAGCGGATGGTGCGCCTTCGCTACCTATTTTACGCATCTTTTCGCCTGATCCTGCCTTAATGCGTTCCCGCTTGGCGTGAATGTTTGCGTATAGTCCTTGTTTAGCCACAGTTCCATCTCCTCATGCTTGCTTTTGCTCGTTCAGCGTTCTTGCTGTTCTTTACTACCCCACCCATTCTTGCACAAAAACTAGCTTTTCTGCCTTTGTCGGCATCGGTCTTAGGATTTGGGGCGGGGGCTTTTAGGTTAGCGTTGTTCTTACGATTGTAGGCTTCACGACCTTTAGCGGTCATACCAGCCCCTTGGTCGGTTGGTAGATAGTTCTTACCTTTACCTGTCGTTGTCTTAGGGATAGGCTTATCGTGCTTTTCTACTGCTGCACGGATGTCATCCCTACGACTCATGCCTTTTCCTCAATGTACTTACCGTATGCTTCTTCTAACTTAGCTTTTCTTGCACCCTTGGCGTTCTCACGCTCAACGCTAAGTGCAATGGCTACGGCTTGTTTTTTTGGCTTGCCAGCCTTCATCTCGGTCTTAATGTTTTTACCGACTGCTTCTGCGCTACCTGATTTATCGAGTGGCATAAATATCCTTTTATTTCAAGAACTTAAGTTTATAAGCGGTGCTGTTAATGAGGCCTGCGATCTCATCAATGATATTTTGTAGTTCGGGGTCTTGGGGTAGGTCTTGGCGGGCTTCTTTAACAAAGTTTTGTAAGGATTCCATGTAGCGTATTGGGTCTTTAGGCTGGTGGTACACGCTTGGAAAGGCGTTAAATTTACCGTATTTGCCCATATAAGATTCGGCAAAGGTGTCTGTTAAGCCAACAATACCATCGTAGTATTTAGCTAAAGCCTTATGTTTTGCGTAGGAATCGGTTGACCAATGAAAGAAATGCGTGTTGGTCGCAGAATGTAGCATTGTTGCTAGGAATAATGCACAGTTTTCCATACAAATCCTTATGTAATGGGTGTAGTTTCCTCTATTTTATCAATAACTAC
>Ga0209358_10002193_pt1 | contig 15039 bp, 17 predicted proteins | sample LauGreFa1BDMLBSN_2_FD_187574 | JGI IMG/M metagenome (GOLD analysis project Ga0209358, IMG submission 187574) | Freshwater lake microbial communities from Lake Michigan, USA - Fa13.BD.MLB.SN (SPAdes) (version 2) | ecosystem: Environmental > Aquatic > Freshwater > Lake | place: Lake Michigan, USA... | reverse complement strand
TTGAAAATGAAGATGGAAGATATTCCGACAGGGGCGCAGCCGCCGATCACAATAAATCCAGAGCAAGAAGCGGGGCAGGCAAGAAAAGACCAAACAGTAATAGAGGTTCAGCAAAAACTACAGGAGATTTCAGATCACCTGGGGGAAATAATTACAACAATGCAGAACTCCAGCGCTTTGATCAGGAGTTGGATAGAGCAAGATCAGAACAATGGTAGTAAGTAATATCTTGCTTTGTGATGGATGTGGTATTACAATTAAGGAAGAAAACAAATGCCCCAAATGTGGTGGCGAATTAGTTAAAATAGGATGGATACAAAATGGCAAGTAATATTGGTGGAGCTTTATATCGTAAGGAATGTGGCTGCGGTAATCTTGTAGCTTATAAAGGATTAGATGAACAGGGCAGAAAACGCTGGAAGAGTAGATGTATGGCTTGCATGAAACATGGTCAAAGAACCAAAGATGATCATTGCAATAAATGCGGATTTGTGGCTGAAGACCCTATTCAATTAGATGTTGATCATATTGATGGCAATCCATCAAATAATGACCCATCAAATACACAGACCTTATGCGCTAATTGCCATAGATTAAAGACTAAACAGAATATGGATTGGAAAAAGAAAAGTGCGTAAATGTAATAATTGTATGACAGAAAAACCAGTTAGCGAATTTTATAACGCTAACAATAACTCAACAGGCAAACAGTACATGTGTATAGTTTGCTACAAGGCCTATTTTAAGGCCTGGAGAGCCTCTAGGAGCGAAGCAAAGCAGTCAGTTGATGTACAGAGTAAGGTATGCCTAGATTGCAAGGCTGAGAAGCCAATTAGCCAATTTGGTAAAAGATCATCATCTTTGGATAAACACAATAGCTACTGCAAACCTTGCTGGCGGGTTAGAACCAAAGAAGCACAAAAGCGTCATATTGCAAAGGTTAAAAATGCCTAGAAAAGAAAGATCTGATAAAGGACAATCTAGAGATAATTACCAGGGTGTTGAAAGAAAAATACCTAATAACACTGGTAAAAAATATAATACTAAGCCAATAGAACCTAGGGGTAAACAGGATAAAGAACCTAGATTTATAGCAGCCTTCTGGAGATTACACAGCATGGATGAAACTCTTACTTGGAGTGCGGCGGAACTAGAAGAGAAGCTAAACGTATTCTTTGAAGATTATGAAGCCAGACAAATAAAGGCTCACGGACATAGATGGTGGTATCCAGAGAATCTTAAAGGTAGAGTTGTTGACCTAAGATATAACAAATGATATACTAATAATCTGTAGGTAAGAACTCCTATATCTTGCCATATGCTTTTCTTACCTACTTAAATTTAGTACACCTACTAAAACATAGAGGCCCCAAGTTTTCCGCCAATTGCTTGGGGTTTCTTTTTTATATGAGATTAAGGGTATAATAGTACAATAATGCAAGGATGTATTAACTAGTGGATATGAGAGAGTTTATGGTGGATAGAAGAGAGGCTGAGTTTAGCCTTTATCCTTACGCTAAGAACCTAAGATATGGAGCGGATGGATTGGTATCCATGACAATAGAGATATTTAACAATGAAAGATCAGAAGAATTCTCATTTGGATTTATGTGTAGTCCACAATTACGTAGATTTCTAGACAGAACTATAGGAGATGAGGCGGAATGACTCAAAAGTCCAAGATGATAATAGATACCAATAGGCATGGAATAAGAAGAGAAAGATATGCTGCAGGATATGAGACAGTAAAAAGATTAGCTAAGAAGAACAAGAAAAAAGAAGAAAAGAGATAATTTAATATATATATAGGAAACCCTAGAAACGTATGCGTCGTAAAGCGATTTAAAGGCAAATACACAAATATATATATCGATTTGTCGACAATTGGACAACATGTCTCATAATATGGACGCATAGGCGTCTCAATATGTGAGATAAACAAAGGAGAAATGATGCCATATCCACAATTTACGGATGAGCAAGTAACAGAATTTATAGAACAAGCGGCGGAAATGGGAATAGGTCCAGCTATGAGAATGCTTGGATATCCTAAGTCATATCATACTGCTAAGAAATGGCATACACAAAGAAATATAGATATGCCTACTGCAAATACCCTTGCAGTTATAGCAAAACAATTAGACATTTTCTACACAGATAGAGAAAAAGTATTGGCGGCACAGGCAGTAATAGATAGATCAGTAGAGAAGCTATATGAAGATGATCTACTTGCTGAAGATATAAACAAATTGTCTAATGCATTACATAAGGCTATACAGACAATCAATCTAATTGAAGGTAAGTCTACAAACATTAATGAAAATAGATCTAAAGATGGCTCAGATTTAGCAATCATAGATATGCTTAATGAAGCCAAAGCTAGATCTAATTCAATCAAAGATAGCTTAAATGTTACTCATGAGTAACATATATATGCAGACCACCCAAAATAAAATTTAAATAAATTTATTTGTTTTCGCTACTCTAGATAAATTTCTACAGTAAGATTTAATATAAAGGTAAAAGAGGAGTAACTTGAAGAATTTAGCAGAATATTTGGACGATATAAATCCAAAACTTCTTGCAATTCCTGAAGGACGTATAGAACTTACAAAATATGATCCTATGCTCTTTGCTTTGCTGTATTTGCCACATCACTTAAAAAATATGGATGACGAACTTACTCTTTCGGAATTTCACTGGGATCTTGCTGAATATGGAAAGACTTGGATCAATAAGCCAACTGCTCCTAAACAAAATCGTGATGCATTTATTGCACCTAGAGAATGTGGCAAGTCTACTTGGATCTTCTTGATTCTTCCTATGTGGGCCGCCGCCCATGGTCATATTAAATTCGTAGCTGCTTTCTCAGACGCTGCATCTCAGGCTGAGACTCACTTATTAACTTTTAAAAATGAACTGGAGACAAATGAATATCTCAAGACAGATTACCCAGAATTATGCACACCTAAAGTTGTCGGTTCAACTGGGCGTAGCTTGGCAGCAAATGCTTGGCGTATTATTCAAGCAAATGATTTTATCTTTGACGCTAATGGTATTGATACTAACTCTCTGGGTAAGAAAGTATTTGGGCAACGTCCTGATCTCATTATTCTTGACGATATTGAGAAGGGTGAAAAGAATTACTCCGAATATCAGGCAGGTCAACAGCGTAGAACGGTATTTGACGACATTGCTCCTATGAATATCTATGCCCGTATGATTATTGTGGGCACAACAACTATGCCTAACTCTATGATGGATGAATTCAGAAAGTATGCTGAAGGAAATAGAGATCAGGCTTTAGAATGGATTTCAGACCAGAATGTAGACGTTCACTATTATCCAGCCATTATGACAGCAGATGATGGCTCAGAACGCTCTGTATGGCCTGAGAAATGGCCTCTAGAGTGGCTCAATAGCCAAAGACACCTACGTGACTTTGCTAAGAACTACATGAATAAGCCAGTAAACCTTGATGGCAACTTCTGGACATACGAAGATGTAATTATTAAAGAAGGTGAATATGGAAATACCATTATTTCTATTGACCCAGCTGTAACCAAGGGAAAGATTTCTGACTATACTGGCATTGCCGTATTAAGCAGAGGAGAAGATGACAATATCTACGTAAGAGATGCTTTTCAGCTGAAAGTATCTCCGTCAGAGTTATCTGAACGAGTTGCAATACTCGTAGATGTATATGATCCTGGTGTCATATATGTTGAAACCAACCAGGGTGGAGATCTATGGAAGGATGTATTTAAAGATATTCCTGTAAAATATAGATCAATACGACAATCAGTATCAAAGCAGGTACGAGCAGGGAAGGCATTAAATTACTACCAACAAGGTAAGGTATGCCATGTTTCACACTTCCCAGCCCTTGAAGAACAGATGTGGAGCTTTCCAAAAGTAAGCCACGATGACGTTCTTGACGCTGTTGTGTCAGGTATATTGTACTTTTTGGACAATAAGACACCTAAAGTGCTTGCTAAACAATTAAATTACTTAAGGAGATAAAAATGGATTATATTAGACTAGCAATAGACTATATTATTACTAAAAGAGAAGCTTATAATCGCTCTGAGACATATTATGAGGGCACACAGCCAGAACTTTTCTTGAACCAGCGATGGTTTAAACTATTTAAAAACAATACAGGCGATTTCCGCTTTAACTTCAGCAAAACTGTTGTTGATGCGGTTCTAAACAGACTTGAAATCGAACAAGTAGAGTCAGACTCACCTGTAGCAGACGAATACTTCTCAGAATTGCTTGAACAGCCAGATATTCGGATTGATATGAACGAAATTCATAGAAATGCCCTTATTTATGGTGATGCCTACGCAATTGTATGGCCAGATGAGACTGGAAAGATGGCAATTGATTACAACTCACCTCTTTCAACAGTAATTATCTATGACCAAGAGAATCCAAGAAAGAAGCTATTTGCAGCTAAGATGTGGCAATATGCTGATTACAATGTAAAGAAAGTTTATCTTAACCTTTACTTCCCAGACAGAATTGAAAAGTATGAAGGTATGGGAGAAGTAGAATATCTAGGATCAGCTCAAGGAATTAACTTTAATCTATACGATACAGTTCCTAATCCTTGGGGAGAAATTCCTGTATTCCATTTCCGCACACACAAGCCTTATGGCCGTCCAGAACATGCAGACGCATTTGGACCACAAGATGCAATTAACAAATTGATCTCTACCCACATGCTTACTGTAGATTATCAAGGTGCTCCACAGCGCTATGCTCTTGCAAACGGTGGATCTACAGCAGAACTAGATGATTTCTCAGAGGGAGAAACAGCTAGAGAAAATATTGCAGCTCTACAAAATGGTCCAGGACAACTTTGGTACTTACAAGGAGTTACAGCAGTTGGACAATTTGCAGCGGCTGACCCAGATACATTTACAAAGCCAGTTCATGAATTTGTAAACCAAATGGCAGCAATTACATCAACACCAGTACATTATTTCTCAAGCACAGGATATTTGCCATCAGGACAAGCTCTTCGTGTTTCAGAAGCACCTCTTACAAAGAAAATCAAGAATCGCCAAATGTCATTTGAGTCTTCATGGAGAGATTTGTTCTTATTCATGCTTAAGATTGAAGGCATTACAGCAAATATTGATATTGACTGGGCAACAATTGAAACAGTAGACGCTGTAGACAATTGGGATGTAGCAGTTCGTAAGAAGTCAGTAGGAATGCCATTAGAGCAGATCCTTCTTGAACTAGACTATGATCCAGAAATAGCTAAGGTTATTTCTGCAGAAGCTAGCACAGCCAACGCAGCAGTTCAACAGGCACAAAGCTCAACAGAAATCTCATTAAGAGGAACTGGATTAAATACAAACAACCTAGCTCTGCAGCAAGCAGCAGCTGATAATAGTACAGGAGAATAATAAATGGAAGAACAGAATGTCGTAGAAGGTACATCTGACGAAATTCGTGATCCTAAAGCGGTCTTAGATGCTTTAGCAAATGCGAAGGCAGAGGCCAAGAAGTTTAGACTGGAAAAGGAAGCCTTGGAACAACAGATAAATGAATCATCTGCCAAGGCCTCCCAAGTACAGGCTAAATTAATAAATGAAAAAATTAATAAATATCTATCTGAGTTAGGTATTCAGCATGGAGATAAGCTTTTTAAATATATTAAATTAGACACATTATCTTTGACTGAAGACTTTGAGGTGGCAGGTCTTGATGAGCAAGTTGCTACATTAAAGACAGACTTTCCAGAACTATTTGACCCTAGATTTATTGTTGCAGGAAAAGCAGATGCTGGTGTAAGCAATCCAGTAGATACTCCAATGACAGCAAGTGATTTACAGGCTAAATTAGTACTAAAAAGATAGAAAATAAGGTATAATTGTTCTATGCAACTCCAGATGGACATTTGGATTGCGATTAATATATTCGGACGATTATATGTTCAAAATTCAAATTAACCAATTTAAAGGAGATTAACATGGCCGCAGGTCGCACAGATCTCACAGAGAACAATGGCTATATTCCAGAAGAAAAGGGATCCGTTGCTATTCAAGCAACAATCGCTAATTCTGTTGTAGAAGCTTTTGCTCGTCGTGAGAATATGGCATCTCGTACAAAAGGCGTTCCACGCTTCGTATCAGATGCACCAGTAGTTGTTGCAGAAGGCGTAGACATTCCAAATTCAGATACAACTCTGGATGAGATTGTTCTTACAGCTAAGAAGTATGCACAAATTTTCAACATTTCAGAGGAAGATCTTAACGATTCACTCGTAGACACACTTAATACTTACAAGAGAGAGTGGGCATCACTCTGGGCACGTAAGTATGACAATGCTTGCCTTGGCGTAACAGCTGTAGGCGACGGAGATGACGGACAACCGTTCAACTCATTGTATTACACAGTTTCACAGTACAACTCAGCATCAAACCGCATTCAGACAGCTGGAGCGTTGACATTCAACGATATTTCAGATGCTCTTGGTCTTGCTGAATCAAGCAAGTACTTTGATGCTGCTAACACAGTATTTATCGCACACCCAAAGATGCTTTCACACATTCGTAACATGGAAACAACAGGTGGAAACCTAGTTCTTCCAGATCCAATGGGTGCACGTCCAGGATCATTATTTGGATATCCTCTAGTTGTTTCTTACGGAGCTGCTACATCAGCAGCTGCTTCAGCAACACCATCAGGAAACCCACTTCTTATTGTCGGTAACCGCAATATGATGATCAATGGTGTTCGTTCAACAATCGAATCAGCTGTATCTCGTGATGCAGACTTTTCAAAGGATGGAGTTCTTCTTAAGACACGAGTTCGTCGTGGCTTCGCAGTTGCAGCAGCTGAGGCTTTTGCAATCGTTGAGAAGACTTCAGCATAAGGGGGGAAATAGAATATGCCATCAAAACTATACGGCCAGTTTCTAGCTAAGGCCCTAAACAAGGAAGTAGATTGGGATTCAGATTCTATCAAGGTAGGTCTTCTATCATCTTCTTACACACCAAACCAGGATACACATGATTACTATGATGATGTGAACACCTATGAAGTTTCTGGAACTGGCTACACAGCTGGTGGACAGACTCTTGGAAGCAAGACTGTAACTTATGATTCAGCAAACAACGTCATTATTCTTGACGCTGCTGATACAACATGGTCTTCTTCAACAATTACAGCACGTTATGCAGTAATTTACGATGACTCAGGTGCTACAAATGCATCTAAGGCATTAATCGGTTATGTTGATTTTGGTTCAGACCAATCTTCAACTAACGGTAACTTTACAATCACATGGGATGCGACTGGTATTGTTCGTATCACAGTAGCGTAATAGGTTAGCTACATGGACGTAAGAGTAGAAGCGGGACCACTAATGGCAGGTTGCCATATCGTGGAGTCAAAACTAACTGTAGAGACAGTTCTAGATGTTGTCATTTTGTCTCCAGTAGTTTCCCGCTTCTCTCTTGCTCCAGTTATTTCAGTAGGTGGACAAAGCATTTCAACAATTCAACCAGAATTTTTTAAGAAGGAGACTATGGCTGTAGCTTAGGCTCCAGCCATTTTTTATTATGCCAACAGCATTTGAGAACAGAATTGCAACTTTAACAGCACCTATGTGGTGGCTTAAGATGGACACATCTGCATCAGCACTTACTAACTCAGGAAGTTTTGGAGCGCTAGTATCTGGAAATAGGTTAGGTTCAGCTAATGGCGCAGTGTTAACTGCTGGTGGCAAATCAGGGGATTATATAAATTTCCCATATGGAAATAATGCAACAAATGGACAAACATATTTCGCTGTAGATCCATCAACAACTGATTCTGCAGCAATCTTTAACCATTCTCAAAATTGGACATTTGAATTTTTCTTTAAAATACCGCAAACTTATTCAAATAGTAATCCATTTTATATATTCTATATGGGGTCATCTGGATCAGAACAAATTTCAGGATATATAAATCCACCTTTTGTTGCCAACCCTGGAAAATTAACAGTTTTTATGACTGGTACATCTACAAACTTATCTCTTTTATCAACAAATAGACTTGATGATAATGAATGGCACCATGTAGCAATTGTTCATACTGCAAATACTGGAACAGCATTATATGTAGATGGATCTTTAAATCAAAACTTAACACACGCAAGCTTTGGAAATCAATATAAGATCTTTGACAGATATTCAAATCTACTTATTGGATCAGGTAGTGCACCAGCAACACAAGCATTTCTTGGAGGAATAGATGATTTCTTAATTTATGGATATGCGTTAACAGCAGCTCAAGTTTTAGGAAATTATAATTCTGTATCAGCAGTAAACCTTTCTTATACAGCTGCAGTAATGTCAGCATCTAATTCAACATTACCTATGCCAGCAATATCTGCTACAAAAACAATTAATTATGCAGATACAGCTTCTACGGCATCAGCAGACATAGTACATTCTTCTGTCTCAACTACAAGAAATATAGATCTTAATGGTGGAGGAGTATCTACATCTTCCGTTTTAATTGTAGATCCTATAGTTACAACAACAAAAAATATTGAATATTTACATACCACATCTACAGCATCTGCAACATCTCCAAATGCTGTAGTAACAGCTACCAAGACTCTTAATTACTCAGCAAGTGCTGCAACGGCATCAGCTTTATTATCTTCAAATGTATTCTTTGGCCCAACAGTTCAAGATACAAGTTATCATTTAAATATCCGACAAGTATCTGCTTCTGCAAATACTCAAGGCACTGTAGTAAGAACACTTGCAACTAATTTAAACAATAATTGGGTTGTACTAGATAGAATTGCAATAAAAGAAGATAGTGGTCTTCCAAATTACAATAAGATTATTAAGGCTAGATTAAAAACAACATCACCATTTTATACATATTCTAATGGTGGGGCTGGTAGTGCACAATTTAATATTTATGTATTTACTTCAGCACCTAAAAACGGTAAAACATTTGACACAATGCTTACAGCAGATTTGCCAGATGCAGAACTTTTATATACAACAAGATCATCCGATGACGCAAATAATCAAAGTGGTGCAGAAGACTTAACTCCAGCGTTTGCTGATTCAAGAGCTAGAACTTACGGCATCATGATTGAATTAAGTCAATACCAGCCTGGTGGAACAACGTGGGCAAATAATTTTGATGGCGGATTTAACTGGGCGGCAAGCAACGTAAATGAATTTGCAACACAATGGCTTGAAGTTTTAACAACTGATTTTATCAATAAAAATATTAATGCTGATATTATGACTGCTAATGCCACAATGACTGCGGCAACTGTAGATACTCAAACTTATGTTAATTATTCAGCTACAGCATTAACAGTATCTGGATTAATTGTAGATCCACAAGTTGGATTAAGCGTAGATACAAATGCTGCTCTATTAACTGCTTCTGGACTAGCAGTACAGCCATCGTTTGCTAGAACTGTAGCATACCCTCACGAACATGCTGAAGCATTTGGACAATTACAACCAGCATATCCATACATAGTAATGAATGCAATGATTAATGCTGCACCAATGACTCAAACAGCAACTCTTCACATGCCTGGTGGATCATTTAGCGGAACATTAATAGTTGGACATTTTGAAGCGTCTGCAACAATGGTAATGCCAGCATTTAGACTTGATGACGGATTTAATGTAACTGGAAATGTTTTAACGGCATCTGCAGAAATGATTCAGCCTTCAACAGAATCTCAATTGCTAGGTATTGTTTTTGCAGAACCTATGGTTGCAAAACGTGCAGATATAGTTACTCCTCCAGCATATGTCAGCCTTTCTTCAGATAAATGGTGGGCTAGATTATATGCTCAGCATGGAATTAGACACGGAGAACGTTGGAAGACTAGCAATTTGCCAGGAGACGGTAGTTCTTCGGCATATGCATTCTTAAAGCTATTTAATGATGTTTCTGTAGATCAAGTTTGGCCTACAAACAATGTGGCTCCAAAATTAGCAAACCAAGCTATTTGGGCTATGATTCAAGATTACCCAACTACAGCATCTACAGATGCATATAATGTTACTTACGCAACAATGTATCAGCCAACATTTACAAAGGTTGAGCCAAGACTTGTTACTGGAACATTTGATCCTTATGGAAGAAAATCTGTTAAATTCCAAAACGTTGAGTATAGCGTTGCAGAAAATCAATATACAGCAGATAGACCATATTCTCTTGAATTTTCTATTAAAACAACTAAATCTAATCAGGTTATAGCAAGTGGTAACTGGTATAGCTTCCTATATTATGGATCACGCATTGGTTCTATTGGATTAAAAGATGGAAAGCTATTTGGTGGAGTTTGGTCAGGAGCTTCAAAGGTTCCATTCCCAGGTTATAACGACTCAGATATATCTAGTGAGGTTTTATATGGCCGTCAAAGAATTGATGATGGTCAATGGCACCACATTGTAATTCAATGGGGATTTGATGATCGTGTTCAATATTGGATTGATGGACAACTAGATATTCAAACAATTGGCGGAGCTGGACCTAAGATGCGTCCATACAAGTTTGGATATAATAGCGATGACGTAAAACTATATTCAGATTTTGAAACATCTGCTTGGTCATATGACGCAGCAATGTTTGTTGGTTATAGAGATCTATTATTAAATTCTTATGCATATATTGACTATGACCCAATTAAACCAGAACCGTTCTATGCAAGTATGCTTGCAACTCAAGACAACAAAGCAAGAGGTAACCGTGGTCGTGCATTAATGCTTTACTGGTGGCCAACAATATTTGGACAAAACGGATATGGCGGAGTCGGATATACTGGCGTTCCTTGGATGTATCCTCGTGGTGCACATTCATATGATCAGGGCGTTGGAGGATTGTGGGATTATGATAGTGGACTTCCATTTAGCACATGGGACTTTAAACAAGATCATCCTCAAAGATGGTATGACTGGGATATATTCCCAGTAGATATCACTGGTAGATATGTTTCTGAAGTTGTTAAGCCAGAAGCTTACGGCGGAGAAAAAAATATTAAAGAAATTACTTATGCTGGATATGACACATACCCTATTTCAACTCCAGACTGGAGAAAGGGTAAAGAAAATACAAGAGGAACATTTAGAGATCCAATTACTGATGCTCCAAGATATATTGATATATTAAATGATATTGATTTATCTCAATTTGATATGATCATATTTAGAAACTACCCAAATCAATCAAGAGAACAAGATGCATATTCAAAATCTGAAATTTATGATCAATATTTTGGTGGCCAAGAAAAAGAATTATATGAAAAATTCTTAAAGAGTTTAAGATCTGCTGTAGATACTGGTATATCTTTATTCATTAATGACTATCAACTTGCAATTGATTTTGGTATCATTGATCGTGTAGAAGCTGTTGATCTTCTAATTGATCCTGGCGCAGCTAGTGATCCTCATGCTCCAACAGTTGTTCCTACAGCTGCAGCTAGTTTACCTACAACAAACGGAACATACTTTAGATGGGACGATACATTCTTTAATAATAAACATAGAATTATCACTACATTTGAAGGAATAACTGATACAAAGAAAATAGCATTTTGGTCAGATAATGCACTTCATCAAAATGACGGATTGCGTAAATTTGAAGGAACAGATAGATATTATGAAGCTGTTGTTCATAGACCAAATGGATACCAAATTGGCGACGAAATGTTGATTCCAGGCCAAAGAAAAGCTGGAACTCTTGCTAAAGGAGGATTATGGCAAGGTGTTCCTCTGTCTGCAGTAAAAGCTGGAACAGCAATATCTACGTTCTCACAAAATTATTGGAGAGGTAATGAGTCTGTTCCAAACCCATATAGAAATTACGCTACCTTTATTGCAGTAAAGCCTGGAGATAGTGTTAACGGGAAACAAATTGGCGGTAAGGTTATTGTGTCTTTGGTAGAACATCCAGGGGATTTGGATAACTATAAGGCTGTAGATTTAAATACAGATTACTGGATTAATCTTGCATATAATGAAGGATTAATTACTTTAGCCAAAAAGAATGCTTTGTTAGTAGATCCAAAAAACCGTAACAGAATAAAAGAACTTGATGGAAATCAAGCAAAATTTGACAGAGATTCTTATTGGACACACGATGATACATATATTAAAACTGGCTACAGAACAATTAGACCAGCAGAAAATGTACCTGGTGATCAATATATTGGTGGTGCTGAAAAGGATCAAAATGCTCCCGCTACAAATGCAGCTCTTCAACAACTATTGGCAACATTCCAAAGCATAGCTGGTTGGAGTAATGCGCCATGGTTTATGCCAACATTTAGTTATGACATGGATACAATTACAGTATTCACTCCAACATTAACGCATCTTGGTATTACTTGGCTATCAGATAGAACATTTATTACTGGTTTAAAGGTGCCTCAAGAGAACTCAGCAACATCAAATGCCGAACTTTTGCATCCAACAGTAAGCGTTCAAAAGTTTAAAGTCACTAACGTGCAGGCAATGCTTGCAAATGCTAGAATTACTGAGACTGGAATACAGGGTCCTGACACCATAGTTCCAGCACTTCCATTTGAAATATATGGAATTATGACCAGTCCAGTTACTTTAATAAAAGCTGCTCCTATGGAAGTAGCCGCAGTATTAAAGACAAATGTATCAATATATACAACATCGTCAGATGAAGTAATATTGTATCTAAATCACGTAGACCCTATATTATACCTAAGAGAGGAAATCATTAAATGATTAGTCAATATTGGATAAATCAGATACCAGCCAGACCTCTTGTAATGCAAGTAAAAAATGAGCAAGGCCAAGATTTGGACCTCTCAGCATATACAGACATTTCAATTATTATGATTGGATCTGATAATGAACCGATAAGTTTAAGCGGTTCATCATTAAACACAACATTAGCTAATATTGGTAAGCTTACTTTTTCTTGGCCTACCGATAGAAGTTTATTTAAAAGGGCGGGAGAGTATGTATTACAAGTACAGCTTAAAGCCTCAGATAGATTAGATTTTACAACAACGCACATGATTAGAGTTCGTGAGCTAGGAAGGACTTATAGATAATGTTATCAACAGTTAATAGCGTTAAAGAATATACTGGTATAGAAGCAAGTCTTGAGCTTATAAAAAGAGCACAAGGCATCATTGAAATTTACATCGGCAAAGATGAAATTGATATCGACAACCCTTCAGATCTAATTCTATTAGATAAAATGACAGCGTATCAAACTGCTTATATGCAGGAAAATGAGACACTTGTTTTTAAACAGATTGCTTTAAATAGTTCTTCTGGTGGAGATTCTAATGTAACATTTGACACTAAGCTTGGAGCACCATTTATAGCACCATTAGCAGCTTTAGCGGCAAAAGGTTTATCTTTTAATAAATCAAGAAGTTACAGAACTGGTAAGATATTCCAGAGACTACACCCTTCTTCATGGAGAAATGAATAATGTTACTATCGGCATTTAGAACTGGAAATTATATAGGTCAGGTTTATAGCTATACACAAACTGTAGTCGATAATGTTACTACACCAGTGTATGCAGAACTACCAACAGCTGTAAGAATGAACGTTACAACAAATCTACTTGGAGAATTGCTTATTTTTACTGATGTAAAAATGCAAATAAATACTAAAATTAAATCTATTGTAGATCGTAAAAGCAATCAGATATATACAAATGCTACTTGGTTAGTTATTGAAACCCAACCAGTTTTAAATGCTTTAGGCTTTTCAGAAGGATATAAATACAGGGCTGAACTAATAGACGGAGCAATTTAATGCCAAGAGGTAGACGTGGTGGTGGCGGCGGCGGAGCTGGTTTTACTTGGGACGTTACAGATGTAGCAATTGATTACGTTAAAAAATCAATTAAAGATATGCCTGGAAATAATGGCCAAAGGGTTCTTGTTGAAAAATTAGAGTTTAATGGTTATATGTGGATACGTGTTGAGTTTGACGGCGATGAATTTGACATTAGCTGTATATATGACCTTAAGATAAGATCAAGTCATCCTGAAGCAATAGAAATAATAATTAAAACTGCTTACAATAAATATCAAGAACTAGGCGAAAGGCTAGATGGAGGCGGAGGAGCAGAGCAATTTACTGTTACTGGCCTTCTAGGTTCTTTGACAGATATGCTTAGAAGAGATGCTTACAAATACGCAGCAGAGGAACAATTTTCATGAGTACGTTTAATCTAATATTAACAATAATCGGCGGGATCATAGGAATCCAGGTAGAACTAGTATTGTTGGTTAAATGGCTAACAAAGCATTACCTAAAGGAACTTATTCCAAATTCAGGCACATCTATGAAAGACCAGATCAATAGGCTTGAGGCTAGACAGCATGAGATATATCGTCATTTCATGGACAAAGACAAATAATCATTTGACATAATTCTTTTAGTATTATATAATAGAGTCATGGAGGCAAGACATGAATAACTTTGACTATAATAGGACTATATTTAGCTCTACTTTGTCTACAAATGCCAAGATCACAGGCTTGGCAATAGCAATACATTACAACTGGAAAACCAGGGAAGAATCATATCCTAGCATTAAAACCCTCACAAGGGAAACAGGATTATCTAAGGCTTCTATTCACAGGGCTAAAATTGAGTTAATCTCACAAGGATACTTGGTGTCCCAGAGAAGATTTAACAAAAGCAACCTATATCTCCCACAGATACCAGGTAGTCTCTCTCTGATACATACCCAGTCTCACACAGAAGAACTAAAAGATAATATAAAAGATAACTTAAAAGATAATAATAATACCAAGTCGTCTGAAGACTCCTTGGTTACTTCAGTAATAATTAATTTAAACCAAGAAGAAGTAACAAATACTTCTTTTGAAGATATATGGAAGGTGTTTGAAAATGAAGATGGAAGATATTCCGACAGGGGCGCAGCCGCCGATCACAATAAATCCAGAGCAAGAAGCGGGGCAGGCAAGAAAAGACCAAACAGTAATAGAGGTTCAGCAAAAACTACAGGAGA
>Ga0209358_10002192_pt1 | contig 15040 bp, 27 predicted proteins | sample LauGreFa1BDMLBSN_2_FD_187574 | JGI IMG/M metagenome (GOLD analysis project Ga0209358, IMG submission 187574) | Freshwater lake microbial communities from Lake Michigan, USA - Fa13.BD.MLB.SN (SPAdes) (version 2) | ecosystem: Environmental > Aquatic > Freshwater > Lake | place: Lake Michigan, USA... | reverse complement strand
CCGATAGATAATCCAGAGGCCCAATGAAAGAACAAGAACTCTTTGACTATCTGAAAGAAAATAAGTTCCCCGACTTAGCAAAGAGTGAAGGGACCTTTGACTCCTTTGACTGCATCTCCGATGAGCTTGGCTTCTACATAGAGCTCAAGTGCAGACATACCCACTACCCAGAACTTCTGATAGAAAAATCTAAATATGACAGGCTTATTATGGAAGCTAAGTATCGTAGCCTCCAGCCTTGGTATATCAACTCTACTCCGCTAGGCAAGTGGGCCTTTGATCTATTCAAATTGCCAGAACCTGTCTGGTCTGAGCGCTGGATGCCAGCTACTACAGAGTTTGCTAACACAAATAAGATTCGCAAGATCGTAGGCTTTATCCATACAGACTATGGAGTCAGTATTTAGATGCCTCCTAAAAAGGGTTCTTTTTATAAGAAGATAGATTGCGGCAGTAACTCTGGATATCAACGTCATTATAGACTCAAAGAACCATCTTGCGACCCTTGTAGAAAAGCAGCATCAAAACATACTAGAAATTATTTTCTAAAAAATAAAGATAAAATAAAAAATAACCCCGCTTATAAAGCAAAGAGACTACGGATGAAAGTCCGACGCTATGCTAGAAAGCGGGGTAATAAAACAGAACCTTACTCTTTTGAGCAGGTTCTAGAAAAATATGGCACTGTGTGCTATTTATGTAATGTTGAAATAGATATGGACGCACCTCGTAATTGTACTGGGGATAACTGGGAAATGGGACTTCATATAGATCACGTTATAGATTTACAATATGGCGGTGCAGACTCTTTAGAAAATGTAAGACCGACACACGCATATTGCAATATCCATAAAAGCAAAATAAAGCCCTCATCCCGTTAGGGATGAGGGCTTTTCTCGCAGCGCTCTTACAAACTACTTCTTTCCGCGTCCAAACTCAGTAGCAGACGGATCTAGCCACTTAAGGACTGGGCCAAGGAAGCCAGCAAGTGCTGCTGCTCCAAGGGTTTTGAGGTCTGTTTCTCCAGCAAGGTACAACGCAATAGCAGCAGATGCTGCAGCGCGGAACCAGGTTAGAGAGATTTGCTTTAGTGTTTCCACTATCGTGCCTTTCTCTTGGGTTTGTGAACCTGACAACAGGTACATACTGGTACCGCAATGGTACCAGTAACAACCTTCTTCTTAGGTTGAGGCTGAAGACCAGCCACAATCTGATTCACAACTTTAGGTTGATTCATCCACCAAAACCAAGGGCTAGTATCATTAGCCATATCAGCGTTGATAGAGATATGAAGATGCTTAGTGTGAGGGTTACTACCAGTATAAGGGCGATTGCCACGGTTAGCATACTGGCGTGACCAAATTTTTTTATTGAAGATAAGGTAGGAAACCCTGTCATCTTCTTTAAGTTTTTCAAATATCTCGGCACAGTCAATACCTGCCTTTGGGTCGTGAGTCAGGTCTACTGCTAAGCCTGTATTGTGGTCAGAGTTAGGACTTGCCTTGATGTGAGCCTTGCTTGGTAGGAGCCCATCCGATATTTTGTTCCGCTTGGGTACAAGCGCAGTTGCCTGCCTGAGAACGGCAATTGCTGCAGGTGTTGCACGCTTTGCAACAGGTTTCACTTGTCATCCTCTTTCTGCCAGAATCTTGTAAATCTCATCGACTCGTTGTTCAAGTCGAGCTACTGTGTCTTTGATACTAGAGCCACCATTAGGTCTAAGTTCATAAAGAAATGACTTGACTATCCAGCGCAGTCCCATAAACAGGGTTGATGTGATGCCAAGGACTGTGGCAATAAGCATTGCCCATTCAGTAGGGGTCATTGCAGGCTCCTATACGGATCTAATTGTGACAACTAAGGTTCCACCAAATCCAGTGAACCTCTTGTCTTGCGGTGTACGGTTGATAAAGTCCATCTCTTCTATCAGGCCAATAAAGGATTCTCCTGTACGGAAGTCCTCTATTCGGATGGTATCGCCTGCATTTTCTACTGCTTCGAGTTGTTGCATACGGTCCCAAGCAGAACTCTCATAACCTACTTCCACTCCGAACTTATCGCTCTCGTGGTCGTAGCAGAATAACGGATACTGAATCAAGCGCTGACGTGGTACTGCTGGAAGGCTCTTGAGTTGATATCCAGTAAAGAGTGGTCCAAGAGTGCTATCTGAAGTATCACGGGTCAAGGTAAACTTGAAGCCCATATACTCTTGCGCTCCCTGTGGATATGGGATACCGATTTCTTGAACTGCAGATTCTTGAGCAAATGATCCGATTGGATACTCTGTTCCATCATAGGAGATAGATGAGATACTCAAGCCACCATTGGTGGTATCAATACGCGGGGTAAGTAACTTGAATAACTTACCTTCAAGAGTGTTGTAACGAACATAACCAGTCTGTAGATAGCCAGATGAAACCAGTCTATCTTCTGACTCAATGTAGACAGAGCCATCAGTTGCAGTGGCATTGGTTGTAAATGCTAGACGGTCTGTACCGTTGATAAAGGCACAGGCTGTAGTCTCACGAGTGGTATCGCCTGATGCGTAGTAAGTGTCATAGGCATAAGGAAATACCAATGGTGCAATCTGTGTAGATAAATCAAGGCGGATAGTTCCTGGCTCATCTTCTACGCCAGTTGCAGCCCACGCAAACTTGTCACGGAAAGCAAAGTCATAGACAGGCTGGGTGTTCTCCCAGATAAGCGGTCCATAGGCTAGTGATCCATCATCTGCTACTTGAGCAGCGCGGATACCTTTGGTTGTACCAATCATCATATAGCCAAGGTAGTAAGCAATCTTGTAGATGCGCTCACCACTAGGCATTTCAGCAGCAGTAATAGCGCTGGTTAGGGTAGGCATAGTTCCGTTAGATGCCAGAGTAAATTTCTGGATATTGGACTGTGTACCTGAAAATCCTGTTACATAGATAGCAGCACCGCTTGATGTAATGCTGGTGTATACGAAGTTATCTACAGGGTGGGTATAGACAGCAGTAGGCAGAGCAGTTGCAGTAGTTGAAATCTCATAAACCTTGTTGTTGATACAGGCAACGATACGCTCTTTAGTGAACTCCATTACTGCGTTGGTGACAGTTAAACCTGTCACTTGGAACATCTGAACCGTGCTAGTAGGTGAGTCAGTTGAATAGCCAGTCAATGGCTTCTTGAACATAGTCAACTTAGTAGAGCCACCGCTGGTTACGTTAGTAACCCAGTAGCAGTTAACTCCATCGTCGCACATCGCATATACCTTGTCATCGGTACCCGTGTTATAGTCAACAAAGTGTTGGACTACGCTAGTGATGGTTCCTGTAGATGCAGCCGAAGGTACATTAGATGCAGTCTTGGCATATGTCAGAGTTGTTGTGGTAGGAACTGTGGCAATGGTGTAGGTACCATTGAAGGTAGCATCTACGCCAGCGACAACTATCTCCATACCTACCGCTAAGCCGTGAGCAGAGCTGGTTGTCAGGGTAGCCACATTTGAGGTCAAAGCCTTATTAGAGACAGTTGCAGAGATGGTTGGGTATATCTTGTCAATGTCATAACCATCAAGCATTAGACAGCCAAGGAACTCGTTATAGGTAGTAGCGCCTGTGTTCTTCAACTGCTCCCATTGAATAGAGCGCAGGTGCTGTTGTGGTCTAAGGTTTGCATTGAGAGTCCCAGTAGTCTGATGAGTAGCATCGGTATCAAGGATGAGTGATACTTGACCCTTGGTCCAGACATCTAAGCCCTTGGACTCTGTGTACTGAAAGCGTAGCGATTCATCTTGAGCAGGCTCAAAGTACTTGATGCCTTGACCTAGGTGAAATGATGACTGAGATCTAAACCACCAGCCAGTCAGCGACTGCTCTCCAGCCTCACGAGTTTGGTCATACTGCTGTTTACGATACTGCGCCGTGACACGACGATAGGGTGAATCATCGCTGGCAGCCAGAAAGAATGGCAGCCCATTGATGGCTATATCGTAAGAAACTCCCGTGGCTTGGTAGTTAGTCGCACCAGCAGGGTTAGAAAGTATGTAGGGAATACCTTCTGTGATGTCGTCACCATATGGTGCCAAGGCTTACTCCTTACTTAGATAGTGCTGCGATTTCTTCGGCGGTTAAACCAAGTGCTGCCAACTTAGCAGTTGCTGCTTCTTTGGCTGCTGCTATTGCTGCTACCTCTGCTTCGTGTGCAACGCGGTCAGCCTCAACCAGTGCTGCTGCTGCTTCGTTTGCTGCTAGTTCTTCTGCTGTTAGTGGACGCTCTGTCACTACACCAGTCTCGCAGTTTACTTCGATTGCTACTGACATTATTGCTCCTTATGATTTCGATATGCCGTATAGATAGAAAGATGAACCGATTGCATAGTTGCCACCTGATTGGTCAATCGTAATGCTTGTGATTGCAGCAGTGCTAGACCACAAAGCCGCTGTTGCGTTGACAAAAGCACCTGTTGCGTTGTTTTCAGATGCTCCTATTCCAGACAAAGGTTTGTTTTGGCTTGCAGTGTAAGATGGTATGTATATTTCAACACTACCGAATGTGTCTGCGGTATAAGCAGTGCCATTGATTACATTTGGAAATTGAATAATGGCTTGTCCTGTGTATCGGCTTGATGCAGCAGCACTTCCTGTGCCTTGCACATAAGTGCTTGAATAAGTAGAAGTTGCCCCGTTAAATGTAATCTGCACATTTTCTGGACCACCATCTGCTGATGCTCTCAGACTTAATCTCAGCACTAAATCTGTGTAAGTTGCTGGAATCGCAGAGAAGGTAACAGATGTCGCGGTACTTGCCAAGACATTGGATGAGATAAGTGTGTAGGTACTAGGCATTTTTAATCCCATACAGAGTAGCGGTTGAACCAGCGGCTATTGTTGTTCCGCTGACATTAAGACTAATAGAAGTAATAGCCGCTGTGTTGCGCCACATTTGAACTGCAACTGTGGCTGCTCCACCGCCATTAGTGTCTGTGCTTTCATTAGTTAAAACAGTTTTATTGGTAGAACCTGCATACGAGAAGACATCCATTGTTCTCAAGGTTGGAATTGTGGTACTCAAATTATTGTTAATACCCAAACTGACAAAAGCAACGCTTGTTGCTCTTTGAGCATAAACGCTTCCACCATCACCAAGTAAAGATGTTCTTGAGTAATTAGTAGCCGTATCAGAATTAAACTGCGCTCTAAGCCCTGTTGCTGATGTTGCGGTTCCAACAAAAACAACTTTCAAATCTGTATAAGTTGCTGGAATGGAAGTAAAATCAATTTGGCTTGCTGCTGTTCCTAAAGTCGTGGTAGCGATTGGCTCGTATGTTGTTGGCATTTACGCTCCCTTGATTCCGTATAGTGAGAAAACTGATCCTGAAGTAAAACTACTAGAACTAGCAGAGGTAAATGTCAGGGTGTTAATGGCAGCGGTATTTAACCAAAGAACAGAACGCATACCAACGTTGCCAATAACTGAACCACTGTTGTTATCGTATCCATAGAAACTTCTTAAAGTCTTGTATTTTGCTGTACTCGTATAATCGTGAATATCAATTATAGTACCTGCAAATACATTTGCTGTTGTAGATGTTCCTGGTGAACGAGAAATGCTTGGTGCTGTTTGTGCTGTAGAACCTGTGGCTAGAGCTGTTGCTCCATCACCTGATAACTCGTGTGCTGCATAATTAGCCCCAGTGTCTGAGTTTAACTGTATATTTAAGTTACCATTTGCAGCAGCTCTTGTACATCTTGACATAATTCGTACCTGTAGGTGTTGGTATGTAGATGGGATACTAGAAAAGGTTACTGTTGCAGTATTAGAAGCAATGTTAAAGGTAGCGATAGGTACAAAAGCACCAGGATCGTAGTAATCATTGCCAGCTAAGAATGAAATATACTTATCAGGATTGCTCGTATAAAGAGAACGCTTAAAACTTGATACAGCCATAATTATTCTCCTGTTGAGTAAATAAATTCGTCCTTGATTGGATCATATGTCATACCTTCTCCAGCAAATCTTCCTCGAAAGTTTGCATTGTATGAAGTCTGAACCCATTGCGTATCTTGTCCGTAGACAGACTTACAGAATAAAATACCAGTTGCTTCATCTGGAGCTTCTTCGTTGTTAACTACAATAACTTGTTGAACTACGTTATTTTCTAATCTTGCAAAGTGAGCCATAATTATCCAATCACCACGATTACTACTCCTGAACCACCATTACCACCATTGCGGTTAGAAGTACCATTATCAGATGCACCACCGCCACCATTACCAGAGTTGCTTGAACCAGAACCACCGCCACCTGAAGTTGTATTTCCTCCACCTGCACCACCTGCCGCACGTGTAACAGAAGAACCTGTTATGGAACTTGCTGTTCCAGTACCACCACCACCACCAGTACCACCTGCGCCACCTGCAGTACCTGCTGAAGCAGAACCACCACCACCGCCACCCATCGAAGAACTATATGTTCCTCCAGCATTTCCTAAGCCAGTTGTCCCAGCACCAAAGCCAGAAGTTGTAGATGCACCACCACCTGAACCACCGACTTGCCCTCTAACGTTACCAGGAGATGCTCCACCAGTTCCCCCACCAGTAACATAATAATTACCAAGTACTGATGCTGCTCCGTTGTTTCCGTTTGCAATGCTTGAACCTACGTAATCTCCAGCAGCGCCGCCAGCGCCAACAGTTACGGTAAGTGTTCCAGAAGGAAGGAATGATGAAGCGCTATAAAGATAGCCACCTGCACCGCCACCACCAGTTGTTCCGTTATATGTTCCACCGCCAGCACCGCCACCACCGATAATAAGCATTTCGCAATTTCCAGGTGTTCCAACAGTAATGGTGCCTGAACCAGTAAAACGATATATTGTTTTACCTGGACGAGATGTTGTGTCTATGTTTGGAGAACCAGTAGTTCCAGTTACAGTTGCTAATCCGATTGTAGTTACATTTTGTTTAGTAAACCCACTTGTAAAGGAAGTGACTGCCATTATGCAATCTCGCTTCCAAATGCTGTGAAGGATACGTTAGCAGTTGAGGCGTATACAGTTAGAACATCTGTCGCGTTCATCGTGACACCAAGAGTTAGCGCTGTTGAATCAGATGCACCTACTGTGATGTCGTATGCAATGTACATTGCGTTAGTTTGAGCAGCACCTGCTGGACGTACCGAAATACGAAATGTTGCAGCTGATGCAGTTAGGTTAGCAATAACGATTGTTGAGATTACTGCTTGTGTTGATGCTGGTACTGTGTATAGGGTTGTTGCAGTTGTTGCACTTGGGTTTGACTGACCAAGCACCTTGTAAGTTGTTGGCATTTATTTCTCCTTATTAGTTGTTTGGTTAGTTTCTTATCCGCCCATAAGCATCAACACATCAGGGATAGAACTACTACCACCTGTGTTTGCTGCCCATTTGACTCCCAGAGTCTGAGTAGAATCGGCAGTCAAAACGTATCCATCTGTACCTACTGCGAGATTATCAGCAGCGGCAGATGCGCTACCTACGACAAGATCACCTTTAGCGGTAATCAGCGTGGCAGGTAGAGTTGCATTGAAGTAAGTTAGGTCATCTGAGGTAAGAACGTGCTTGACTGTCGCTCCTGCTGAGTGGCTTACTCCAGAGCTTCCTGCACGTGCTCGTACGATTGTAAAAGTATCTGTTGATGCAGCAGTGATAAAAACAATTTCTTCGTTAGTAGTATCAGGGTCGATGGCTACTGTGAATTGGTCTACGTTTCCAGCAGCGAGTGTAACCCCACCAAGCAAGGCAGAGCCAGTTCCTGAAGAAACCGTCATTGTCGTTGCAGTTGACGATATTGCAGAAGCAAGTGTCGTCTCAACGCTAATGGATGAGTATTGACGCATCTATTGGCCTTCCTTATTTAGTGTAGTGGATTCGGATTGGGTATTTATCTGCTAGTTTCAACGCTTCCTCCTGTAGTCGCTGTTGATACAGAGCAAAGACATAACGGGAAGCAGATGCACCAGAGTTGTATGGATTCTTAGTGTCATTGAGATCGGCTTCTGCGCTGGTGAGATTGATACGACCAGCATCAAGAAATGATAGAAGTTTATAGCAGGCACCAAGGATAGTTACATCTACAGTGCTACCAGGCAAACCTGTGACATCTTCATAGTCATCTGTGCTGTTATCTAAAGTGTTAGGTGTAGTTGTGTAATAGACCTGAACAGTACGTCCTGGTTGGATGTTCTCATAAATGTTGATGGTGTTAGTTGTATTGAATGTAGCAGTGTTAGCCATAGGGTCTGCTCTCCAGCGGTTTACTGGTAACCATTCCTCAGATGAACCTGTGGTCTGCCACGAGACATACAAGATATTTTCTAGGTCATCTGGTAGCGGATAGGTTGTCTGTGCTGCATTGAATGTAAATGTAGTTGATGCAACTGACCACAACTTAGGATAGAAACTGTTGATAGTATCGTTGATAGCCTTCTTGATACTGATACGTGGGAAGGTCGGAGCTAGAGTTACTTGAGCATATTGAGAGTGTGGTGCTGCGGTAGTTCCTTGGAAACCTCTACCGATTGGGTTTGCTGGAGCACCCATTACATTGAGAGTGTTGTTTGTCTTGTTGAAGGAGTCAATCCAAATCAACTCATCGTCAATTTCAATCAGACCTTTGGCAAGGTTATCGCCTGAGCCAACCTGAATCGATAGGCTTGTGGTAGATAGACCACCAGTATTGTTTACATAAGTGATGCGATCTTGACGAAGAGAGTAACCCTGTAGGTTAGTTCTCACCTCGTCTATCATCTCCGACAGTGTTGGCATTGTTTCCTTCCGTGTACCAGCCATCCCCCCACAGCGTCTCTAGTCTGCGGAAGTAGTATTCATATTTCTTTGCAATGACATCTACAGAGTAAAGCGATAGCGCTCTTTCTCTAATTGCATTGCGGTCTAGATTCTTGACGTTTTGTGTAGCCAAGATAAACTCTTCAACATTGCGGCATCTATAACCTGTCACACCTTCTACGACAGTTTCTGTAAATGCACCCCAGTCTGTTGTAATAACTGGAGTTCCACAGGCTTGTGATTCAATGTTCACATTGCCAAATGGTTCTAGATATAGAGTCGGTACGAATGTAGCGATTGCTCCACCCATCAACTCTGCACGCTTCTCAGGTCCTACTGGTCCGATATATTCGCCATAGTTAGGAATATGATCACCAGGTCCTGCCAGAATCAATCGTGCTCCGATTGTCTTACAGATATGAGCTGCGATATCTACACCCTTACGTGGAATCATTCTGCCTACGTATAGGTAATATTCTCCATCACCTTTGCCCATTGGAAACATATCAGGGTCTAGGTATCCTGGAATCACCGCATCAAAGAATGAACCATCTACTGTGGCTGCATCTTTATGCTGAGCATAAACTGAGTGCATCCAGGCGTAAGACTCAAATACTTTATAATTAGAAAATACTCCAGAGTATCCAACACCAAACTCAACTGTCATCATATGTGGAAATGCCAGTGCGATTGGTTGATGTGAACCACCAGCAATAACGCAGATAAAATCTTTTTGTTCTGCTCGCTTGCGTATTTCTGCAATAACTTTTTTGTTGAACTTCTGCCAGTGAGGTAACTGATAGTTGAACGGTGCTTCTACATATGGTCTATTACCTACAACGATTCGTCGTTGTGTCTCGGCAATACAGGGAATCAACTCTGTTACATTGGCTTCATTCTGTTCGCCAGCATATAGATAAACCTCGTGACCGAGGCCCTTCATCATATTGCAGAAGCGTCTTACCTTTTCAGTATAAGCACAACCTGCAAAATCTTTAGTTGTCTGTGTATGTGGTAGTGATACGATGTGGAATCTCATAGAGAGATTATCACATACCGCCTAGCATAAACGAGACAGGAATCGCATCTGCGCCTGGGCCTGTCGCACCTGTTGGTCCAGTTGCACCTGTCGGACCAGTAGATCCCGTAACGCCTTGTGGCCCTGTGGGGCCAGTTGCACCAGCAGGTCCTGTAGGACCTGTCGGTCCCGTAACTCCATCTAAGCCTGCAGGTCCAGTCGGACCCGTAGCTCCTTCAATACCTTGAATACCTTGTGGGCCTGTAGCCCCTGTAGCGCCTGCAGGACCAGTTGCACCTGTGACTCCGACATCTCCAGTAACTCCCTGTGGTCCAGTGACTCCAATAGGCCCTGTAGGGCCTGTAGCGCCTACATCTCCCTGTATGCCTTGCGGCCCCGTTGCTCCTGTAACACCAATCGGTCCAGTCGCACCGACTGGTCCTGTAACACCTTGAGGTCCTGTTGGGCCTGTTGCTCCCGTATCACCCGTTGGGCCTGTAGCACCAGTGGGTCCTGTTGCTCCTGTTGTTCCTGTCGGGCCTGTAGCCCCAGTCGGGCCAGTATCTCCTGTAGCACCTGTAACTCCTGTCGGACCAGTAGCGCCAGTGACACCAGTTGCACCCGTTGCACCTGTAACGCCATTTTGACCCTGTGGTCCTTGTGGACCTGTGGGACCTTGCGGTCCAGTATTACCAGGGTTACCTTGCGGTCCTTGATCTGCTGAGAATTCTACAGCAACTTGTGGCGTAATAGACTCAACGACGATAATTGTTGTCACGTTGTTACAGCTCCTGTCACCACGAACTTGCCTTCAAGAATACGAGTAATAACTCCACCAGAGTTGAGAACTAAATCATAAGCATAACGACCTGCAGTAATATCACCAGTAGTTGTTGCGTCTAACTCAACAACAACTCTTCCCTGTGCTTGCAGAGCAATGCGACCATTAGCAGTAGATGCAACGACAGTAGTTGTACTAGCGCCAACGAATGGGCGAACTGTCATTGTTGCTGTGTAGTTAGTCAAGTCCCAAGGAGTATCATTGTTTTTGATTTGAAACTGAAAATTGAATGTGGTTGCTTGGTCGCAGACCAGATTATATTTCGCACTCATCAGGAAGAGATTCCTCTGAGAGCCTGCGCTGCAGCCAGTCCAGAAGTAGTAGCGAGCTGGTTACATACGCCAGTAAAATCCAACCACTTACTTTTATCAGTATTGCCAGCAATTTGATTCAACACTCCTACCGTATCTGTAGTAGTAATAGTGACAGTACGAGCAGCAGCCCATTGCTGAGCAGCCAATGCCATATCAACCATCTCGCTCATCAAGCGATAGGTTCCGCCATTTGCTAGGCGGTTCAACTCATCGTTGAGAGTTGTGCCGTAAACTCCTAGTGCCACTATCTACTCCTTACTTCTTCTTTTTTGCTACTGCTGCGTTATCCACCAAATTAGGATAGGGACGACCTGCTGCCTTGGCTCGCTTCTTAGCGGCAGTTTTTTGAGCAGGTGTTAGTTTTTTAGATGTCTTCTTTGGGTTCTTTGTATCCCAGAATGCTTTCTTCTTCACCACTTCACCTTATCTGCCCAATATGCGGCGCTCATTTTGCCTTTAGCAATGTTCTTTGAATGTCTTGCTTTGAACGATTTCTGTCTAGCAGTAGGCTTTTTATCGCCTGTTACGCCTTGTTGTCCGAATCGGATTGTCTTGACTTGAGATCCTTCTTTGGCAACAACAACGTGGCTCTTAGTTGGGTGGCTAGGCGTACGCTTGGGTTTATTGAAGCCCGATACACCAGCTCGTGTAAGACGCGAATCACTTTTTTTCTTTGCCATATTCTCCGTACTTTCCTAAGATTGCTCGGATTGTTCCGTTCTTATTAAGCCTAACAATCATTCCATTCTTAATCTGAACAGAGTTAAACCCTCGGTGTGTCTTGTGTTGCCCCGAAGACATTACTTTTTCTTCTTAGACATTCCTGCTTGAGACAAGGCAATGGCTACGGCTTGCTTCTTAGACTTAACTTTCTTAGAAGACTTGCCGATATTAAGTTCGCCCTTCTTAAACTCACGCATAACTTTGGCGACCTTCTTGGCTCCCTTAGCCTTCTTCATTTAGCAGACTTTCCTGGAGCGCCAGATTGTAACTTCTCATAAGTCATAAATGGCTTGTCATTGGTATCTGATGGGTAAGGCATAAAGTCTTCGGACTCTTCGTATTGTTTTGGATCATTGGCTGGCATTTATTACTCCTTGTATGCAAGTTTGATTCCGTCAAAGGCTTTGCCAGCCTCATTGGAAAGTTTTACTGCGGCATCTATATCTGGTTGTCTGGTACTGCGTGGTTCAATTCCCTGACGCACTGCATCGTAATAGGAATCGACTTCTTTATCCCACTTTTTTTCTTTATCTTTATCCCAATGTTGCCTGGTGGGGAAGCACCCTGCAAAGCCAAAGTTTGCTGATTGCAAACAATCTGAGTAAGAATCGTGGTCTTGGGTTTTACACCCTGATCTGCAATTAGGATTTGTCATAGTTGTGTAAGGTACTCCGAGTATCCTGCGTCAATAAATATCTGCGCTTCAGCATCACTAATTGTATTAGTAGTTCCGCCAAGATAGTATGAATCAGCAGCAGCTAGTGTGTCTTGGCTTGGTGTTTGCTCTGTGGTTACAGTAGTCCCATTGACTATAAATGTATAGGCGCGAGGAATATCTGTAAGAAATGGATTTGTAGTTCCTGTTATTGAACCACCAGTAATTGGCCTACCAGCAAGGCGAGCATATGGAGTGAACTGAGTGTAATCAGCGCCCCAAGTTTCCCAACGCCAAGGTGTTGTCAATGTGTATGGCATCATAACCTTTCTAACGGACTCACCACCAGACAGGATTTCTAGGCCCTGTCTGATAGTCAATCAATTATTTAGTTGATTGTTGTAGCGGTTTCAATGCGGAATAAAGCCGCCTCACGGAGACGGTTCCAACCTGCAAAGGTATACCAGCCGATGGTGCGGAAACGGCGCAGAGCGTCAATTTCTGGACCAATAACGACTGATGTATCTTGAACAAGTGCTTCTGCAAGCGCTTCACGACCAGCAACAACTGCCTTGTAAACAACAACAGATGATGCGTTAGTCTCAGATGGAACGCGAGGTGTCTCAACAATGTAAGCACCTTCCAACGCTCCGACTGCACCAGCAACGAACGGAGTACGCTCAACGTACTTGGTTAGCTCCTGGAATCCACCAGTGCCTGATTCGGCACGGAGGTCAGCAGACTGACGTGGGTGAACGTATGCAGCATAGAGCTCGCCAATGCGAGGAATAGCCTTGTTGCTACGTAGTTGAACAACAGCCTTACGGATAAGAGCAGTTGTCATTGTTCCAGATGCTGTAACGGATGCAGTACCAGTTGCGGTTCCGCCGTATAGAGCATTGGATCCACCAGTTAGAACAGATGATACAACGGTGTCAATAGAATCAGCAGCGTTGTAAGCAATGATGTCAGCAAGAGCTGCATCAACATCGTTGAAAGAAGTGAGGTTCAACTTCTTGGTGGTTGTTACGGCTGAGCCGTACTCGTTTAGTGTTACAGTAACCTGTGATGGGTTACCAAGAGCAATGGAGGAAACATCAGAAGTTTCTGTCAATGTACCAGTCGCTGTTGCGAGATCTGAGTAAATGGAGAATACAACTGACGAACCTGGCATTGCCTGCTGTACTGGCTTAACATCTGCAAGTGCACGCATCACTGGGATGGAGCGAAGTGCCATACGGACGTATTGGTCATACGCTGTCTGGACTAAGTTGCTGATTGTTGAGGCCGAGGTAAGCGTACCTGTAGGAATTGCCACTTAATTTGCCTTTCGGGTAGGTTCGGTTAGAGTCCAGACTCTTTAATAACAGCATCCAATTCTTCACGGCTATTTGCATTCATCAATCTTCTATGAATATCTGCTTGGAACTCAGGAGTTGCTCCCTGTTCTACAGCATTAGTCATCCGTTGATATGCAGCCGCTTGTTTTGGATCTACATTAGGTGTTGCCTGGGCTGACTGGGTTTCATAGCCGAATACATCGGCATAATCTTCCAGCCATTTAGATACAGACTCTTCAGTTGGGTCTATATCCTGTGGGATAAATGAAGCAATTTTGCTGTTTACCCCGCGACTAGCAAGCGCATCTTTGATTGCTCGTTCACGGTTGGATTTAGAGATAGATTCAAACTGAGTTTTTAGTTCAGCTAGTTCTTTCTCTTTTTGTTTATTTGCTTTTCGCAACTGTTTGACGAGATCATTACCATCATTAGACGGTGTATCAAAGTCGTCATCTTCGTAGTCGTAGTTGGACATAGGTCCTTCTCCCATTTCTTTTGTAGGTTTCGTAAGCCACATACAGATTCGGGGAATCTCTGTATGGCTCTTACTACTGGTTTTGTTGTCTCTCTAACGGACCAGTCGTCCCGTTAGCAGGCTTAGAATTGGCCAGCTCGTTCGCGGCCTAGCGCTCCACCAGCAGCACCTGTTGTACCAGAGAACTGTGCGGTCTCTAGTTGTGCTAACTTCTTGCGCTTAGATGCAGCATCGGCTGCACCTGTGATACCAAATACTTCTTGTTCTGCAACTGCTTGGTTATACGGACCCATACCAGACTTGCGGTAGATGTCACCAAGTTTTGTAGCAGATGGTAGGAACTCAGCGATTGATTGATAACCTTGACGTGCTTGCTCGCCAGTAACTCCAAAGCGCTGTAGTTCTTCTGCTCTGCTAAGTCCTGTAGCAAGTCCTGCTTGTAGAGCACCTGCTCCGATTTCAGCAGCTCCAACTTTACGCTTGATGTTAGTTAGTGCTTGGTCTGGGTCAAGAGCGTAGGCAAGGATATCGCCGTTGCTAATGTCAGGGTAGAACTCACGTAGTGCCTTAGATACTTCAGGGGCTGCGTTGATAACGCGGTTCTGTGCAGTCTGAATACGATCTTCTAATTCTGCTGCTGATACATCGCCAGCAATAAACTTCTCGAATCCTTGCTGAACACCCATATCTCCACGAGTGTAATAAGAAGCAGGCAGACCATAGTTACGCATAACATTCTGGTACTGGTCTTCTAGCTGAATATACTCTGCTTCAGATAAAGAACGCAGACCTCTTTTTATTCGGTCTTTGTTTGCAGCAAATCGTTTTTCATATGCTGGAGTTGCACGTAGTTTGAGTAGCAACTCAT
>Ga0209358_10002191_pt1 | contig 15044 bp, 18 predicted proteins | sample LauGreFa1BDMLBSN_2_FD_187574 | JGI IMG/M metagenome (GOLD analysis project Ga0209358, IMG submission 187574) | Freshwater lake microbial communities from Lake Michigan, USA - Fa13.BD.MLB.SN (SPAdes) (version 2) | ecosystem: Environmental > Aquatic > Freshwater > Lake | place: Lake Michigan, USA... | reverse complement strand
CCCGCGGCGCTTGGGCTGATCCTGCTCCTCATCTATGCCGGCTTTGGCAGTTTTCGTCAGGCGGCACTAGTCTTCACCTGCGTGCCGCTCGCGGCTATAGGCGGCGTGCTTGCACTCTGGCTGCGAGGCATGCCCTTCACAATCTCGGCCGGTATCGGCTTCATCGCGGTGTCGGGCATCGCGGTCCTCAATGGCATCATGCTGATCAGCTTCATCAACCAGCTGCGGGCGGAAGGCCGCCCGCTCCGCCTCGCGGTGGTCGACGGCACCGTCACCCGGCTGCGTCCCAAGCTCATCACCGCGCTCGTCGCTTCTTTGGGCTTCGTGCCCATGGCCCTTTCGACCGGTCCAGGGGCCGAGGTGCAGCAGCCGCTGGCGACCGTCGTCATCGGGGGAATCTTCACTTCCACTGCCCTGACGCTCCTGCTTCTCCCTGTCCTTTATGACTGGGTCGAGGCGCGTTTCTCCTCTTCTCCCACCCCAACAACCACCCAACCATGAAAATCCTCCTTCTCTCCCTGTTTTCAATCGGCGCCCTGATCGCCGCCGAGCCCGCCAAGCCGGCTACCGACGTCCAGCCTGGTCGCCGTCTGGAGGCACCCGGACTGCGCGCGCAATTCGTGATCCAGTCGGACCGCAAGGCCACGGTCACCTTCGCCGACGCCGCCGGCAAGCCCGTGCCCAGAGGCGACCGCATCGTCGTCGTTAAGGTCGACGGTAAGGATGTCATCCTTGAGCCCCATCCGAATGGATTCATCACCAAGGAACCGCTGCAAGCCAAGGAGCCGGCGGCCATCGTGGTTCAAGTCCGCGCCGCGGCGGACGCCAAACCGACGAACTTCCGTCTGACTTTGAACACCGCCCTCTGCGGAGAGTGCAAGCGTCAGGAGTATGGCTGTACTTGCGCCCACTGAGCGATCTGCCTTTAAATCAGGCGGCGTGGCAATTGCGCTGGATTTATAGGAGGCTTGTGATCAGGGACGGTTTGTTGGGCCAACCGTAATGTTACAGTTGGTTCGCTTCTGGCAGGAGTAGGTCAGTCCGTCCGTCGACTCGACCGTGCAGCAAGTATTGTCACCGTCGGCCTGGTCGGGAGCACGCAGATTCTTGTCCGGAGCCGCCTGGAATTTCCGCAGGCAGCTCGGGTTACAGAAATAGTAGGTCGTTCCCTCGTGCCTATGTCGCAAAGGAGAATAAGCACCGCCCGTCATGTCACACGCCGGGTCGCACTGTTTGGAGGTCGGAGCATCGTTCATCAGGTCAGCACATCCTGATACTCATCGGAGGCGAGGAACGCTCGCGGTCTTGCCCAATAAAAAGCCCCGCTTCTGCGGGGCTTCGGAAGGCTTATTTGCCTTCGAGCTTCTTAAGGTACTTGGCTGGATTCTTCTCGAACTTCGCGATGCAGGGCTTGCAGCAAACCTTGATCGTTTGGCCTTGGTAGACGAACGAAGCCTGTTCGCCCATCGAGTCTAGGTCGTTGTCGGAGACGATGCAGTTCTTCAGAGGGTAGGGCTTGGCGGCCTCGGCCTTGTCGGCGCTCGTCGCCTTGTCGCCGTGCTCGTGGGGCTTGGCGGCGTCCGCCGGCTTCGCGTCATGGTCGTGGCCGTCGGCCTTGGCTCCGTGGTCCTTGCAGCAGCAGGAGCAATCCGGGCACTTCATGCCGGCCTTGTCACCGTGCTCATGGGGCTTCGCCGCTTCCGGCGGCTTGGCGGCGTCGGCGCAGCAGGCGCACATCTTGTGCTCCGCGCCGGCCGGCTTGGAGTCGGCCTTGGGCAGCTTGGCCAGGTACTTGGCCGGGTTGGCGTCGAAGTCCTTGCGGCAGTCCTGGCAGCAGAGCTTGATCTCCTGTCCCTCGTGGACGAAGACGACGGGCTTGCCCTCGGCGCCGAGCTTCTCGTCGGAGACAATGCACTTGTCGAGGGGGTAGGGCTTCGCGTCGGCGGGCTTGTCGGCGGCGATCAGGCCGCAGGCTGAGAGCATTATGGCGAGTATGGCGTGTTTCATGGTGGTGTGGGTTGGTGGTGGTCAGAAGCGGATGAGGATGCCGGCGCCGGCCCCGAAGTCGGAACTATAGCCGGCGGTGAGCGAGAGGTCCTTGGTGAGGAGGTAGCGGAGGTCCGCCGCGGTGGACGCGTGGGTGCGCCTGCCGTAGCGGTAGGAGAGGTCGAGCGAGAGCCGGTCGGTCAGCTGCAGGCTCTTGGCCAAGGCCGCCCGGGTTTCCCCTCCGGACTGCTGGGTCAGGCCTAGGTCGACGAAGTAGGGCAGGCGGAAGGCTGCGCCGGCGAAGGGTCCGTCCCGGTCGCCGTCCAGGTTGCCGAAGCGGTAGCCGGCGACGAGCGACAGGCGCGTGTCTAGGTAGCGCTGGTAGCTGATCTCCCGCTCATGACCGTCGCCGCGGCGCAGGCCCTCCTCCCACCTGACGTAGAGGTTGTCGCGTCCGGACTGGATTGTCGCGTAGCCCGTCGCGGAAGCGTTGGTGAAGGCGGCCTGGCCCCAGGCGTAGGTCGTCGCCATGGCGTGCGTGGCCGCGGGATGCGGCGGCTCCGCGCCGTCGGCACCGGTCACGCGGATCGTGCGCACCATGCCCGTAATGTGATGGTAGAGCAGGTGGCAGTGGATCAGCCAGTCTCCCTGGCCCTCGTCGGCCGTGAACTCGATCGTCCTCACGCTCATCGGGGGGACGTCGACCGTGTGCTTCAGCGGGGAGGTCGCTGGGTCCTTGTCGGCTGCGTCCACCAGGCGGAAGAAGTGGCCGTGGAAATGGATCGGGTGATGCATCATGCTGTTGTTCACCAGGCGCAGCCGGATCGTCTCGCCTTCCTTGACCTTGATCGCCTCGGCCTCGCGGGGGTCGAGCCCGTCGAAGCTCCACTCGTAGCGGATCATGTCGCCTGTCAGCTTGAGCGTCAGCTCCCGGTGGGAGGCGGCGACGGCGTGGGGCTTGGCGGCGCGCAGCTTGGCGTAGGGCGAGATCGGTCGCTCAGGTTCCTGGGCGCCGGGCTCGGGGTCGATCTGGTCGAGGATGGAGGACAGGTAGGCGCTCATGCCATAGCGGTCAGGCTTGGGCGGAGGGGCCGCCTCATGCGGTGACCCTTCGCCGATCCAGGCCGAGACCGACCCGCTGCCGTCCTGCGCGGTGGAGCGGAGTTCCCAGGAGCCCGAGGCAGGCACGGTGAGAAGCACGTCGTAAGTCTCGGCAGGCCCGATCAGCAGGCGCTTCTGCTCGAAGGGGACCACGTCCTGGCCGTCCGCGGAGATGATCCGGAGCGGGCCCGCAGCGGCATCGAGGTAGAAGTAGCTGGCTGCCCCTGCGTTGATCAGCCGCACGCGCACCTTCTCGCCCGGCTTGCCGGGAAGCTGGAGGCGGCGCTGTCCGTTCATCAGGAAGGCGTCGTAGGCGACGTCGGAGAGGTCCATCGGGGGAACCAGGGACTTCTGGCCATCGAGGTATTCCTTGAGCTTGCCGGCCTGGTGGGCGCCGATGAGCGACTGCGCCGTGCCCTTGCGGTAGGAGTACCAGTCGCTTCCGCGCAGCAGCGAGCGCTGGACCTCGGCCGGGTGCTCGTTCGTCCAATCGCCAAGGATGACGACCTGGTCGTGGTCGGCCAGCTTTTCGACCTCCTTCGGTTCGATCACGATCGCGCCGTAGACGCCGCGCTGTTCCTGGTGGCCAGTGTGGCTGTGGTACCAGTACGTGCCGTTCTGGCGGATCAGGAACTCGAAGGTGCGCGACTGCCCGGGGCCGATCACGGGTGTGGTGACGACCGGCACTCCGTCCTGCAGGTTGGGGACGAGTAGCCCGTGCCAGTGGAGGGACGTCGAGTCGTCTGCCAGGCCGTTGACCACGGTGATGCGGGCCACGTCGCCTTCCCTGAAGCGCAGCACGGGGCCTGGCGTGCCCCCGTTGATGGTCAGGGCCTGCGTCGGCTGTCCTGCCGGACTCAAGGTCTGCTCGGAGATGGAGAGGCGGTATTCGACCACGCGGGCTTCCGGGTGAAGGGCCGAGGCCTTGGGGGCCGCTTCCATCGCGTCGAAGTAGGCCTTGCGGCAGATCTCGCAGGCCTGCGCAGGGGCGGCCAGTAAGGTCGCGAGCATGAGGAGACCCCACGCCGACACCCGCTTGATTGGCTGCACCGTGTTGATCCGCATACCTATTCATGTGCGCATCCCCGGTTCCCCCCGGAATGTTTTATGGTCACCCGAATGGCTTTAGGGGGGACACCGGGGTGTCCGGACATTAAACAGTCAATATGAGCAACAAACCCATCGACGAGTTGATGTCCGCTTGGCAGGTCTCCCCCCGCCGTTGCGAGGACTTTTCCCGCGACATCCTCAGGGGGCCCAGGCCCAGTCCGGTGCTTCGCGTCTCGGCCGTCGCCATGGCGGTCTTCTTGGTCGGCGGACTGGCTGGCTGGCGCTCGAACAACCAGGACTCGCAGCAGATGGCCAAGCTTCATGCGCGCTCAATCGTGGAGGCTTCCGCCCGATGAGGGGGCGGCTCCTGATCACCGTGTTGGTCCTCTCGCTCCTGGCCGGGTTCGCAGGTTGGTGGGCGATTCGGGACTTCAGGATGGCCGCGGCGTGCGAGCAGCGTTCGGAGGCCGCGTGGCTGCGCGCCGAGTTCGGGCTCGATGACGCCGCCATCGGCCGGATCGCCGCGCTCCAGGGCGAGTTCGAGAAGGAGTGCGAGGTTCACTGCGAGGCGGTGAGGCAGGCCAAGCTCGCCATGGAGGCGAAGCCCGGCCCCGAGTCCAAGGCCGGCCTCGAGGCCGCTCTCGGACGCTGCGAGCGTTCCCGTCGCGAGCACGTGCTCGCGATTGCCGGCTGCATGCCGCCCGAGAAGGGAAAAGCCTACGTCGCGCTCATCCTGCCGCAGGTCGAAGCCCTCTCCCATGAGGGCGCTCCCGGCGTCGACGGACACCACAAGGCCCGATGAACGGCCTGCCTGCAAAGGACGACCAGGCTGGATGGCGGGTGCTCTTCGATGAGCTGAACCCGCGCATCCGCGGCTACCTCCATCGCCTGCTTCCCGATGCGGCCGATGCGGAGGAGGTCGCCGCCGAGGCCTTCGCGACGGCATGGCGGACCTCCGAGCGTTTCACCGGTGGAAACGTTTCCACCTGGGTCTTCGGGATCGCGATCAACCTGGCCAGGAACCGGCGGCGCAGCTGGCTGCGACGGCTGGCGAGGTTTACCGGCCTGACTCCGGAGATTCCCGAGGGTTCGGTCGAGGACACCGCCGATGCCGATGAGCGCGCCGCCATGGTGCGTGCCGCAGTCCAGCGTCTGCCTGAAGGTTTGCGCGAGCCATTGATCCTAACCGCCTATTCAGGTCTGTCGCATCAGGAGGCCGGGGAAGCCCTCGGGCTGACTGCCAAGGCGGTCGAACATCGCGTCGCTTCCGCGCGAGATCGATTGCGTGAAACCTTGTCGCTTTGATCTGAGTATTTTCTGCAACGGATTTGCGGATAATACTTGCGCGCTAAAATCACTCGGGTAAATTAGCAGAGTTGGCAGTTAACTTGTCCGCAAACTGTCCGCAAAAATCCTCGGTCGTTGGAGTTCAACGACATACACACGAGGAATTTTCCTTCGAATCCCATCCTCTCCGCCACTTTCACGCATGTAGTCCGACTGAGGGCTTTGCGTGCGTTTAGCCTTAGTAATGGGCTTGTTTCGCCGTCAAGGGCTCGGACTGATTCGCCCGATGCTACCTAAAACTCCACCAAAAGCGGGTTAGGCTTTCTGGGTATGACCAGAAACTATGACCATCGTTAACCTCTGGGAATGCCGCCAGTCCGCAGGCGTGTCCGCCATCGGGTAGGCTGATGTCCCCTGCTTACCGTAATCTTGGTTCGAGCCCTTATCCGCCCATCGCTGGCATGCACCTGAGACTCCATTGATGCCAGATAGAAGCAATCCCGCTGGGGCTTGCTTACGGCTGCCTTCCGCGAAGACTCTGAGCCATATCACGATGAAACAGAAATTTCTCTTCCTCCTCCTGGGCCTTGCCACTTGTGCTCAGGCGGCCGAATACACCGGTCGTCTGGAGGTGGAGGCCGGAGTCATTGCTACCCGGGACATGAAGATCAGCGGCTATGGGCAAGGTGATGCCACCCGCGGCTGGGGGCAGACGGCCGCGACGTTAAGGCTGGAATACTGGCTCGTGAAGGAAGGCGACTGGAACTACGGCGTCGTGCTCCAGCCGCTCTCAGTGAGCTATGCGGATACGCTCAAGGCGGACTTCTCCGCCAAGGGAAAGACGTTCAACGCCGGGGACGCCGCCACGATGGATTATCAGTTCCACACCCTTCGTTTCAGCGCCAACAAGCCTTTTTTCGGTGAAAGCAAGGACGGCACCCTTAGGTTGGGTGGTTCATTGTTGGCCAGGTATGCCGAAGTGACTTTCACCGGTAGCGGACAGAGTTTCACGGATAACGGTTTCCTGGTCATCCCGGTGTTCAACATCGAGGCAACCAGGAAGCTGGGACAAGGTTACGAGTTCGTGACCCGCTCCGATTTCTTTCCCGGCTACCGCGGCAATATCTTCATGGACGGGTTGTTCGATATCTACCTAGGCCTCCGCCGGGAGACCGGCGAGACCTCGCGGATCGACGCCGGGGTCAGGTTGTTCTTCGGCGGATACGATCCGCGCCGGCCCGGGGACTTCGCCAACCGGATTTTCTTCAATTCCCTCGTGCTGAGGTATGTCTACTGAGCGGCTGCGCAAAGGGGGCAGGCCGCTCCTCCTTTGGTCCGCGACTTAATCCGACCAGAATCGGCGATTTTATTCTCACGCCTGCCAAGGAGCGGCCTGACCCCGTGGTCGCCGGACTTCGGTACGCCGACGATACGCGCCAGTGACTCGTCTTCGCCGAAGGCTCAGCAGCAGGACCGTCCTGGTCGGCGCCCGGGTGGGGCCGCCAGGTCGACGATCCGGGCGAGGGCCGGGGGCAGGGGCGTGCGGCGGTAATGGCACCAACGGCCTTCCTTGCGTCGTTCGACGAGGCCGCATTTACGGAGCATCGCCAGATGGCGCGAGACGGTCGGCTGGTCGCGCCGCACGAAGGACTGCAGATCGCAGACGCAAACTTCCTCCCGGCCGATGCGGGCGAGGAGCTTTAGACGCGTCGGATCGGACAGGCCGAGACAGACGGTCACGACCGCGGGAGAGGGGGTTGCCTGCTTGACTCCTGCCATGCAGCAACCAATATATATGCTAAAGCGTATGCAACTTCTAAAACCCGCTCCGATGTCCCTCGGAGATTTTCGTCAGGCGTTGGCCGCGAGCCCCCAGCTCGGCCTGCGTTTCCGCCTGCCGACGGGTAGCCTAACCCCCATCCATCTGCACCTGACCGAAGTCGCCCGCGTCGAGAAGCGTTACATCGACTGCGGCGGGACCGTCCGGACGGACGTCTCGGCGCGCCTGCAGCTCTGGGCGGCCGATGACACCGATCACCGCGTGGGCTGCGCCAAGGCCTTGCAAGTGCTCGAGCGAGGCGCCGGCCTCGTCGGCGTGACCGACGTGCCGCTTGAGGTTGAACACGATTTCCCCTTCCTGACCGTCTTCCCGGTGGTCGGCTCCGTCGTCGAAGGCGGCGAGCGCATCTTTCTCCTCGCGGCTAAGCAGGCCGATTGCCTCGCGCCCGATGTCTGCATCCCGAAGGCGTGCACGCCGGGCGGCGGTTGCTGCTGAACTTTTATCCTACCCATGAGCAAACCCCTCATCCTCGTCCTCTGCACCGGTAATTCCTGCCGGAGCCATCTCGCGGAGGCCATCCTCCGTCGCGCCGTCGGTGGCGTCGCTGATGTCGCCAGTGCCGGCTCGAAGCCGGCCGGATACGTGCATCCCATGGCCCTCGAGGTCTTGAAGGAAATCGGCCTCGACGCCTCCGCGCACCGCTCCAAGCACCTCTCGGAGTTCCTTAACGTTCCCGTCTCGACCGTCGTGACCGTGTGCGGTAACGCCGACCAGGTCTGCCCGGTCTTCCCCGGCCAGCTGAACCGCTATCACTGGGGCTTCAAGGATCCCGCGCACGCCACCGGTACGCCGGAGGAGATCCGCGATGAGTTCCGTCGGGTCCGCGATGAGATCAAACTCGTCTTCGAAGCTTACGCCGCCGGTCTGAAGGAAGCCGCCGGCCAGGCCAAGTGAGCATGAAGCGCCAGATCGCCGCGGAGTTCTTCGGGACGGGCTTGCTGTTGCTCGCCGTCGCCGGCTCCGGCGTCATGGGTGATTCTCTGGCCGGTGGTAACGTCGCCGTCGCCTTGCTCGCCAACAGCCTCGCCACGGGCGCCGCGCTCTACGTCATCATCAGCCTGTTCGGCCCGGTGTCCGGCGCGCATCTTAACCCTGTCGTCACCCTGATGGCTTGGGTTGATCGCGCCATCGAGGCCCGTCAGGTCTTCGGCTATCTCGCGGCGCAAGTCGCCGGGGCGATCGCCGGCGTCTGGGCCGTGCATGCCATGTTTGGGCAGGCCATCCTGCAGGTCTCCACGAAGCCAAGAAGCTCCGCAGGCCTGTGGGTCAGCGAATTCCTCGCCACCTGCGTGCTCCTGATGATCATCCGGACTGCTTCGGCCCGACAGGACGACAAGCTCCCCGCCTACGTCGCGCTTACCGTGACCGCGGGGTATTGGGCGACCGCCTCGACTTTCTTCGCGAATCCTGCTGCGACGGTGGCCCGGTCGCTGACCGATACCTTTGTCGGCATTCGGCCCGCGGACGTCCTGCCGTTCGTCGGCGCGCAGATGCTGGCCCTCGGCTTGGTCGGCCAGATCCTCCGTCTCCTGCGGCGCTGACCCTCCCTTCGCGGTTGCGACGGCTTGGAGGTGGGCTTGTGATGGCGCATGCCTGGCCGCACTCTGTTCACCCTCTCGCTCTTCGTCTGCGGTCTCGCTTTCGGTGCCGACGCGTCGGCCTCCGCCCGCGCGATCGAAAAGGCTCACGCCGAGACCTGGCGTCGCTTCGTGGACGAGCATGGTATCGTCCGTGATTACGTCGGTGAGCTGCCGACTCCCGAAGACTGCCGCCTTGGCAAGCCCAACGCCATCGGTTGGTGGAGTCCGATCGAGAACGGCCCGATGTTCACCGGCATGTATCTGCATGCCATGGTCGAACGGGCGCGTCGCTCCGGTGCGATCTCCGATAAGGATCAGGCCCGCAGACTCGCGCAGGGACTCCTGAAGTGCGCCTCCGTTTCGGATGTCCCCGGGTTCGTCGCCCGTGGCGTCGGCTCGGATGGCATGTGTCACTACCCGCTGAGCTCCGATGACCAGATGCACCCGTGGTTCTTGGGTCTACACGCTTATCTGTTGAGCGATATCCCGACGGCGGATGAGCGTAAGGTGCTCGTCGCGAAAGTCCGCGAGGTCGCCGGGGTCCTGCAGGCCAATGGTTGGAGGGTGCCTTGCGACGGAGCTTTCAAGGGTGATTTCCGCGGCGGTTTCAAGGGCGAGCATTTCCGTGACGCCGCGAGGTATCTTTACCTGCTGCGCGCGACGTATGAGATGACCGGCGACGCCGTCTGGCTGGAGCGCTATCGTCAGGCCCTTGGCGAGAAGCCGCCCGGCTCGGCGGAAACGCGTCAGGAGATCTGCGCCTTGGGTTGCCCGCGCGACCTAGGCTTCATCCCCACGCTGCAGAAGGGCCAGTTCTGGATCTACGTCGGTACGCAGGCAGGCCTCTTGCGGCTCGCCGCCGTCGAGACGGACGCCGCCGCTAAGGCCGCTTATCGCAAGGGGCTCGCTGTGAACGCGCAGTTCGCGCGGTCGTCGGTCGACACCCATGCGATGTTCGACAATGCCGACCAAGGTTTCTTCGGCACCGCGGACTGGCGGGTCGCCAATGCGACGTGGTTTCAGCAGCCGACGCAGAAAGAGGCCGAACGCCTGGCCAAGATCGTGGATTACAAGAAGCGCGGCCCTCGCAAGAACTACGAGGCCACCTGGATGCGCCATCCGTTGGCGGCCGCCGCCGTCGTGGCCTTGGCGGGCGACGCCTCCGCGCGTGCCCAGGTGCTCAAGGCGATCCGCCACTACGACTACGCCAAGCTGAACATGGCGGAATTCTTCTTCGCCGAAGTCGCCTATTACGCGCTGCCCGAGGCGAAGTAGACGATTACTTCGCCTTTTCGGCTCCGTATAGCTTGTCGCCCAGGGCCTTGGCGCGGTTCCGGTAGTCGGCCGCCTTGGTGGCGTCCTGAGGCAGTCCGTCTTGGCCTTTCTCGTGGGCGAAAGCGAACCAGTAGAGCGCTTGGTATCCCGCGTCGTCTTCGCGCCCGGCGAACTCGGTCATGGCCTTGAGGAGCTCGGCAGGCTTGTCTTCTAGGTCACGGCTTGTCACCAGAAAGACGGAATGAGGGTGACCCTTGTCCGCGGCCTTGCGCACCCACTGGAAGCCTTCGTCCGCCGTCGCGATCCTTTGGGTCAGGACGAAAGACAGTCCTGACATCGCCGACGTATCGCCGCTTTCCGCCAAGGCGCGCAGGTTAGCGAGGGCGAACTCGGCGACCGGTTCGAGGTCCTTCTTTAGAAAGGTTTTGTGCCAGGCGTTGGCCCGGTCGTCCACGAGGGTGGGCCCGGTGCTCACGAGGAGGGCGCGGATTTCGGCCGCTTCCTTGGCCGGCAGGCCGGCGAGGCTCTGCTCGGCTTTGGCGAGCAGGACCGAACCATCCCACGCGGGAGTGGTGGTCTTGGGGAGGCTCAGCACGAAGGCGAGTATCGCCGTAAGCAGCAGCAGACCGGCGAGGATGAGTTTCAGCGACTTGAACATGAGTCTGACGATGAGAGCAGGTCAGAAGATTGTAAGGCAGAATTCGGTGCTGCTTGGAAAAGCCAATGATTAGGCAGATTAGGATAATTGATGAATAGAAAGCTTGAACCATCAGGCTGGCGGAGCCGGTCGTGCTGGCCGATGATCAGGTATGCTCACCGACTATAAATGGCGGCAGATCCTGCGGACTATTTTCATCGGCGCGGCCGTCGTCGTACTGCTCTGCATGCCGTGGGTCCTGGCGGCCGAGGCTTTCGGCTGGAATCAACGTCCGGCGCATCTGCTTCAGAGTTTCATCGCCATCCCGATCGCCTTCCTGTCATCGGGGATTTTCCTCTGGCTGCGATCTCCGGAGGACGCTCCGGCCTGGGAGCGAAGGGCGGCTTGGGCGGTCTGGGTTCTTTCCGGCGCCTGGGTGGCGATGCTGGCGTGGGTGTTCGTTGCCTTGGCTCGTGGTATGTTCCCAGGGCCGGCCTGACCGGTCAGCGGTGGCTTGCCAGCCGAGGAGGGAAGGGCAGAGTGAGCCTACCCCTATGAATCATCGCATCGCTCTCCTATTCGCTGCCGCCGCCCTCTTGTCTGGTTGTGCCAACTATGCCGTCCAGCCCGTCCTGCATCCCGGCACGGAAAAGCGTCACGAGTCCTTCAATGAGATCTCGAAGAAGGGCGAAGCCCAGCTCGTCTTCCTCGGTGACTCGATCACCCATGGTTGGGAAGGGAAGGGCAAGGCCGTCTGGACGAAGGATTGGGCCCCGCTCAAGGCCGCGAACTTCGGTATCGGTGGCGACCGCACCGAGCACGTCCTCTGGCGTCTCGAGCATGGCAACTTTGACGGCCTCAAGCCCAAGGCGATCGTCCTGATGATCGGTACGAACAACACCGGCCATCAGGGACGTCCGCAGAAGGAGCTCAATGGCGCCGTCTACGAGTGCACCGCCGAGCAGACCGCTGAAGGCATCAAGGCCATCATCGCCAAGCTCCAGCAGAAGTTCCCCGACGCCAAGATCCTCGTCCTCGGCATCTTCCCTCGCGGCGCGAACAAGGAGGACAAGTTCCGCCAGCAGAACGAGGCCACTAACGCCATCGTGAAGGGCTTCGCTGACGACAAGAAGGTCTTCTTCCTCGATGTCGGCGCCAAGTTCCTCGCAGCCGACGGCACACTCTCCAAGACCATCATGCCTGACCTTCTGCACCCGAATGAGAAGGGTTATCAGATCTGGAGCGACGCGATGAAAGCCAAGGTCAAGGAACTGCTTAAATAAGCCTTAGTGTCAGGTTTTGAAAAGGGCCGCCCATCCGGGCGGCCCTTTTATTTGGGTGCTTCATCCATAATATAGGTAGCCCCCTCTGGGCGGTGCCGTAGATTTGGTCTACCCCATGAAACGCTCGTTTCGCCATGCCTTGACGTTTTTTTACTTCGGTCTCGGGGTTTTGACCGCGGCAGAACCAATCCCCGCTGGCCAGCAGCTCGCCGACCTGAAGGGACGGTTCAAGGCCCAGTATGATATCGAGATCCAATCGGCTCAGACGGACGACAAGGCATTATCGGCGTCGTACGATGTCACCCCGGTCACCGATACGAATCTCGCCAGTACGCTTAAGGTGCTCGGATGGGTGGAGGATGAGCTTAAGCGCTATCCTTCGGGTTTCCTTAAGCATCATGGACCGCGTAAGCTCGTGCTGGCTGAGTCGATCTTGTTCAAGCGTCCCGCAGCGGGCGTCACGCCACTCTCGGCGTCTTCATTTGAATTCAAGGCCACCGAGGCGATCGCCCTGACTGTCCCCGCCAAGCTCACCGCCGTGCAGGAGTTTTCCAAGGGGCGCCATATCCATCAGTCTTTGATCAACTTCGTGCTGCAGTCGCACAAGGCCCCCGCCGACCCAATCTCGCTCGAAGCCTGGAAGAAACTGCCCAAGGCGGCCACCGCGTCCACCACCCCCATCGGAAAGCGATTAGCCGGTGTCGACTCTCGTGCCGCCTTGTTCGGTCTTTTGTGGGACCCGTTCGAACACCTTGATTTGATTGTCGAAGCCAAGGCGGACGCTTCGGTCGCCCAGAAACTCGACGTCATGAAGGACTTCCTAGCCACGCAGGACAAGGGCTTCGACCAGGCATTCTTCAATCAGCTCACGATTATCCCCGAGTCGCAGCGGATTGTCTGCACGAACGACCTCAATGACCTGTCGAGTGTCGACCTGATCAAGAAGGACGCTGAGATTCAGGCCGACCTGCGACTCATCGAAAAGAAGTGGGGCATCACCGTGCTCTGGGCGCCGGGCTCACCCGCACCACCGATGCCGGCCAAGGTGCGCTTGGTCTATTCGTATTTCACCGACAGGAAGATCGTCCAATTCAAGGCCTTCGTGCGCATGCTGCGCGAAGAACTGGGCATGTATCCCGAGGCGATCGTCTCCCGGCTGGGTTTCGGCAATATCTATATCCTAGACGAGTTTACCTTCCGTGACGTGAAGCTGGCCGGACAGAGCTTCAGCTGGATTTCCAAGCCTGCGGTCGCCTACGGACTGAATTCGTTCAAGCCAGAGGACGCCTCTTCCCGCGCCTTTTTCTGCCGCACTACGCACCACGAGGTTTTCCACGCGATCGAACGCCAGTTCACGCGCTCCGGCGGCCCGTTGTTCGGGGCCACTTGGGATGCGCTGAACGAGACTGGGTTCAAGTATCGGATCGGACCGAACGCGGTCAGTGCCGAAGGGCAGCCCACTCATACCAAGGACAACGCCGGGCGGAAGGGCTTCGCTGAATCTTACGGCATGAATATCGCCACCGATGACCGTGCCACGCTGTATGCACGCATGATGGTGGCAGACAAAGTTTTCTACGGCCGACTGGCGACGGATCCGATTCTTCTAGCCAAGACCAATCGGCTTCAGGAATTCTTCGGCAATATCCGCCAGGAGCTTTCCATTCCGGCATCGAGCCCGCTTTATGAGATGTTGGCACGGACACCCGCGGATGCCGCATCGGCCGCACCCAAGGCCGAGGCGAAGTAATTAGCTCAGGCCTGCTTCAGCGAAGTCATGTCGATCACGAAACGATAACGTACGTCCTGCTTGATCATGCGGTTCCAGGCTTCGTTGATCTTCTGAATGGGGATCAGTTCGATGTCCGAGACGATCCCGTGCTTCGCGCAGAAATCGAGCATCTCCTGGGTCTCGGCGATGCCGCCGATGCAGGAGCCGGCGAAGTTACGGCGCGGCATGATCACGCTGAAGGCGTGGACCGCCAGGGGCTTCTCCGGCACGCCGACGAGGCAGAGCGTGCCGTCGAGCTTGAGGAGCGCCATGTAGGCGTTGAGGTCGTGCTGGGCCGAGACGCAGTCCAGGATGAAGTCGAAGGAGCAACCGTGCTTGGCCATCGCAGCGGGATCGCTCGAGACAACCACCTCATGTGCGCCCAAGCGGAGGCCGTCGGCGACCTTGGACGGCGATGTGGTGAAGAGCACGACGTGCGCGCCGAAGGCGCGGGCGAACTTCACGCCCATGTGACCGAGGCCACCGAGTCCGACCACGCCGACCTTCTGGCCGGGGCCGACCTTCCAGTGGCGGAGCGGCGAGTAGGTCGTGATGCCGGCGCAGAGCAGGGGGGCGGTGGCGGCGAGATCCAGGCCCTGCGGGACGCGGAGGGTGAAGGCTTCGTCGACGACGATATGGGAGGAGTAGCCGCCGAAGGTATGGCCGCCGAGGTGCTTGTCGGGGCTGTTATAGGTGAAGGTGGCGCCGCTGAGGCAGAACTGTTCGAGGCCCTTCTGGCAGCTCGGGCAGGTACGGCAGGAGTCGACCATGCAGCCCGTGGCGCCGATGTCGCCGACCTTGACCTTCGTGACCTTGGCCCCCACCGCGGTGACGCGACCGACGATCTCGTGTCCCGGGACGCAGGCATAGTTCGTGCCTGGCCATTCGCCGCGGGCGGTATGCACGTCGGAGTGGCAGACGCCGCAGAAGAGGATCTCCATCGCGACGTCCGTCGGGCCGGGTGCGCGCCGGGCGATCTGCATCGGGGCGAGCAGGGAGGTGGGGGCGGCGGAACCGTAGGCCTTGGCGGTGGTGGTCATGGAAGGAGAGCCGGATAGGTATGCCTAATCAAGTGGGAGGCAAGCCGGGGAGAATCATCGGGCGAAGGTTGGTGGTTTGACCTGATTTTCTTCCGACCGGGCCTGCGGGTAGGATGGAGCATGCCATCCGTCATGCCGCCATCGGTGACCGTCGCCTCACTTGACAGAATTCTGTACATTCGGCAGACTGATCC
>Ga0209358_10002189_pt1 | contig 15056 bp, 9 predicted proteins | sample LauGreFa1BDMLBSN_2_FD_187574 | JGI IMG/M metagenome (GOLD analysis project Ga0209358, IMG submission 187574) | Freshwater lake microbial communities from Lake Michigan, USA - Fa13.BD.MLB.SN (SPAdes) (version 2) | ecosystem: Environmental > Aquatic > Freshwater > Lake | place: Lake Michigan, USA... | reverse complement strand
AAGATCACGGGCGGTAAGCAGCAACCTTGGGAATATGGATCGTTGACAGGCGGTGAGTTGGTGTTGTCTGCGATCAAATCTAAATAGGTTCAATCGCCACCGCCACCGCCACCGCCACCGCCACCGTCACCGCCACCGCCTCCGTTATCAATCACGCCAACTAGCGTGACCGATGTGTCGTTAATGATGATGCTAGTAGTTGTAGTTCCAAGTGTGATGTACATGGTTTCTGGGCCTTCAGTGAGTTGATCAGCAACAGTGTTAACGTTGATTACGGCTTTTCCCGTTGAGTCTGCAGTTACAAATCTAGATAAACCCTCTATCACATCACTCTGTGTAATTCCAACTCCGCCAATGTCAAATTGAAGTCTTGTGCCTGTAGCAACATTTTTTGTTGAAACATAAACTTGAGCTACCGCTCCTTCATTGATTGAGGTGGTAGAAGCGCTTAAAGCGTATGTTGGTGGCAAAACATAGGGGGTATAAGTCAATCCGGTGCTTGCAATTTCAGTCAATTTAATACTTTGAGCATTTACGGATGAGTCGGCAATTTGTCGGACTACTGTGGCGTAACTGGCGCCAGTTGAAATTGCTTGTAAGTATGCAGCTTTGTTCTGAGTCGTAGCTTCTAGGCCAGTGGAGTTTTTTAGAAGAGTGGATATAAGTAAGTCAGGAGACGATAACCCAGCAGCAGCAGCGGCTAAGTCACACAAGTCCAGGTAGCTCATCCCTGCATCTAAATAAGCCAATCCTATTCCTGCAAATGCTGTATTTTTGACATAGCTTGGACCAAAAACAGATCCTAAAATCTTGGCGACCTGCCCCGCCGCTCCTGAAATATCTAGTGCAACACTTAGGTCATTAAATTCTATTCTTTCAATATCTAACAAAGAGTCTATGTCAGCTGGCGTCAGCTTATTTTGAACTTGCCACGTGCCATCGGAAATCCGAGTAACTTTGGTTGAACTATAAGATAAGGGCTCTTTAACAATATCGACAAATGCAGTTCCATTTACCTTGTCTGCTGAAGAGGTTGCGTAATAAAACTGTCCATTTCCATATGGAACAGACGTGACATTTGAATTAGGAGATGTTGAAGAATCGTTAATAAATAGTGAGGCACTCACTCCTTGCACGGAAAGTGTTAGTTTTTCTGCGCCCTCTGTTATCAAGTCATTTACTATCGGAATTGAAACGGTTGTTTTTCCACGAATATCAATAACGGCTGACCCTGACAAACTGCCTGATATATCTGAAGAGGAAATCCCTGCAAGGGTGTAGCTTATAACGCTTCCAGCCGGCAGTGTTGTTGAAATATCAAAGGATGCTGTGGATCCTTCATTGATACTAAAGGAAGCAGCGCTCACTGTATAAGTTGCACTGGTTTTCGGAAAATCAAATTTAACTAAGAATGCATCCCCAGACCCTAAATTTGACTGCGCATCAAACGTACCATAAGTTATGCCAGAAACATAAAGTGATCCATCCAAACCAATAGTCAGTGCGCTAGACATATCCTCCGTGTTTGAGCCAAGCACCGTTGTCCACTCTTTTTTTCCATCCATTGAGTATTTGGTGACAAATACATCTGAACTGCCGTTGACTGTTTGTAGCTCGAACTTGTCGCTTGAAGTGTCGCCGGAAACGTAGACAGAATCATCTGGAGCAACTTCTAAAGCAAAGGGCCTGTCGAGGCCTGTTCCACCCTGAAATTGAGTCCACAGTTTAGAGCCGCTTGCAGAATATTTAGTAACAAATGAATCTACCATTCCCATAGATCCATCGTTGACATAACCATCAAAAGACCCAGTCGTTTGCCCGGCTAAATAGATGGAACCATCTGAACCAGTTCCTACGGCGCTAGATCGTTCTTCTCTTGAAGATCCAATCAGTTTGGTCCAAATTTTTGTGCCTGATGCGTCAAACTTAACTAAGAATACGTCATAGTTACCATTATTTTTTTGCCCATCAAGCGACCCAGTTGTGCTTCCAACCAAATATATTGAGCCATCAACTCCGCTGCTGACTGCTGTAGCAGACTCATAAGCAGTTGAGCTTACAAACCTAGTCCAGAGCTTTAATCCATCAGCGTTATATTTGGTTAAGTAAGCGTCTGTACCTCCTGCATATTCTTCGCCATCAAAAGAACTCGTTGTGTGACCTGCTACATAAATAGAACCAGTTTTGTCAATTGAAATGGCGTTTCCTGTTTCAGTGGATCTTGAACCAATGTGCCTCGCCCAAGCTTGACTACCATCTGGGTTGATTTTTATGAGAAATGCATCTGAACTATTTGTTTGGGTATTGGTTACACCATCAAGAGACCCATATGTATTTCCTGTTAAGTAAATAGAGCCATCAAGTCCCGTTACGGCCCCAAGTACCCAGTCCATGCTACGTGTACCAACTAGGGTAGTCCAAGCCTTTGTGCCATCTGGATTAAATTTTGTCAAAAATCCATCGTATATGAGAGGCTCTCCAACTCCATTGCTAATTGTTGTTTGCCCATCAAATGCTTCGTTTGTGTAGCCGCCTAAAAAAATTGAACCATCAGGACCAGTAGCAAGTGCGTTGGCCCAATCAGTTCCAACAGATCCAAGCACTTTAGTCCAAACCTTTATTGGTGGAGTTGTCATGTGAAAATCCAGAATTTAAATTTATCTTGTAAAAAGTTTAGTCGCCGCCACCGCCACCGCCACCGCCACCGCCACCGCCATCGCCACCACCGTTATCAATAACGCCAATGAGAGTGACCGATGTATCGTTAATGATGAAGTTAGTAGTAGCAGTGCTCAAGGTGACGTAAATGGTTTCAGGGCCTTCTGTTGTTTGGTCAGCGCTAAGCAGTAGATTTATGAATGCCTGTCCAGATGTATCTACATTTACAACTCCTTTCAACCCACCGATTACATCGCTGCTTGTGATTCCTACACCAGAAATGACGTACTCCAAGTTTGTTCCGGGAGCTACGTTGGAAGTGTTAACGAATACTCGCGCAAGTTCACCTTCATTGACGGAAGTGGAGCCTGATAAAAGTGTGTATGTTGGTAAAGTTCCGCTTTTAGATGTATCGTTAATGACGATAGATGCAGATACTTCTTGGACTTTAATGGTTAGAGTTTCTTGACCATCCGTTATGCCATCGGCTATTGTTGGAATACTTATAGTAGCAAGTCCACCTGCACCGATTGTAGTTTTTCCAGATAAAGAACCCGAAATTACGTCTGCAGCACTAACACCGGAGATCGTATAACTAACTTCTGTTCCGACTGCTACGTTGGTTGTCGTTAGATTAAAAACTGCCGTTGAGCCTTCATTAACAGATGCCGAAGCTGCACTCAGGCTGTACGTGGGTGGGAGTACATAAGGCGAGTAAGCCAAGCCTGTATTAGCAAGATCAGTTAATTTGATGCTTTGAGCATTTGCCGAAGAATCTGCAATTTGTTGTACGACTGATGCGTAGCTTGCCCCGTTTGAAATCGACTGCAGATAACTTGATTTACTCAAAGTTGTAGGTTCAGTGCCTGTAGTGTTTCTCAATAATGTAGTTACGAGCAGATCAGGTGTGCTAAGCCCTGCAGCACCAGCGGCGAGGCCGCACAAGTCTAGGTAGGACATACCTCCATCAAGATAGGCAAAACCAATGCCTGCAAAATACGTATTACTTACAGAACTTTTTCCAAAGACAGATCCTAGGATTTTTGCCACCTGTCCAGCGGGGCCAGAGACATCTAGTGCAACGCTTACATCATTGAACTCAATTCGCTCCACATTAACTAAAGTATCTGAGTTAGTTGGAGAAATTTTATTTTGTACTAGCCAACTGCCATCCGTGTTCTTTGTTAATTGAGTTCCACTTAGTGTGGAGAACTCTTTAACAACATCAATAAAATTTGTGCCTGTAACTTTATCAGCCGCTAACGTGGTGAAATAAAACTGACCGTTACCGTAGGGGATTGATGAGACGCTTGTATTTAGAGTTACAGATGTGTCGTTAATGAATGTTCTTGCAATTGCATCAGAAATCCGAATGGTCAGCGTTTCCGTGCCTTCAGTTTTTAAGTCGTTAGCGATTGGAATTTGAATGGCAGAAAAGCCATTGGCATTCAATGTCAGTGTTCCGCTAATGGCGCCACCAGCAATATCTTCGCTGCTCACACCCTCAATCGTATAGGTTAGTGTAGATCCAGCTGGTATGTTGGTTGTAGTTAAGTTAAAAGAGGCTATTGATCCCTCATTAAAGGAGGCGGCATCTGCAAAAAGAACATATGTTGGTTTAGCAACTGCAGTTGAAGTATCGTAAATAAAGATGCTTTCTGCATTACCTGCTTGAGCTGTTCTGCCAGCATCTGTATAGAACTGAATAAATAAAGTTTCGCTGCCTTCAGTGGTTAGATCTTTTGCAAGTGGAATGGAAAGCACTACTCGACCAAAACTATCTAAAACTCCACTTCCATTGAGGGTTAGGCCGCTTATATCTGAGCTTGTTATGCCTGTGCCATAAATTGAATAGTAAAGGACGGTACCCGCAGTAAAGTTGTTGGTAGATCCTAGAGTTGCAACTACTTGCGTGCCTTCATCTGCTGATGTGAAGTCGCTTGTTAATCGGTAGTTCGTTGGTGTGACTACGCCTTTAGAAGTATCTAGGATAGTTACATAAGCTCCAGAACCTGTATTAAATGATCTACCGGGATCGGTGTAATACTGAATTAAGAATGTTTCGTCGCCTTCGGTAGTTAAGTCTGCCGAAAGCGGAATGTTTAGAGTAGCCTGCCCTGAAGAGTTAATTACTGAGCTTCCTGTAAGGGACAGGCCACCAAAGTCAGATGTGGTGATGCCTGAGCCAGATAGATGGTAGTAAAGAGTCGTGCCGGCTGAGACGTTAGTTGTTGCGAGGGTTACGGTAATTGGAGTTCCTTCTGTTGTTGAAGTCCAATTTGTTGAGACAGCGTATGTTGCCGAGGCAGCCTTAGATGTATCGTTGATCTGCGTTGAGGCTGATGTACCGCCAGCAGTGATTGTTAATGTCTCTGTGCCTTCTGTTAGGTTGTCGTTGGTAAGAAGTACAGAGATGGTAGCTTGTCCATTACTTGCAACTGTTGTGGTTCCACTCAAAGAACCGCCTGATACATCTGCTGCGCTGATACTTGAGAGTGTGTATGGAACTGTTGTTCCAGCAGCAACGTTTGTGGTTGTTAAAGTGAAGGTTGCAGTAGCGCCTTCATTGACAGAGCTATTTGAGGCGGTCAATGAGTAGCTTGCTAAGGCTGCAGCCCTAGAGGTGTCATTAACAATTGTTGATGCTGTGGCCCCGCCGGCAGAAACAGTTAGAGTTTCCGAGCCTTCAGTTAGCGCGTCATTTACAAGCGTTACTGCAATTGTGGCAACACCACTTGAGTTAACTACTGCACTCCCACTGAGTACACCTCCGGGTACATCCGCTGCACTAATGCCTGTTAGGGTGTAGGGAACTGATGTGCCGGATGCGACGTTAGTCGTTGTTAAAATGAAGTTTGCAGTTGAACCTTCATTGATTGAAGCATTTGAAGCAACCAATGAGTAGGTTGGTGTGGCTGCAGCCTTTGAGGTGTCTTTAATAACTGCAGATGCCGATACCCCACCTATAGAAACAGTAAGCGTTTCATCGCCCTCTGATAATCCGTCATTCGCTAATGGCAAGTAAAAGGTATAGCCATATGGCCCTGAGCTAAACTGAATAGATCCAGATAATTTGCCATTATCAATGTCTGAAGAACTTACTCCAGATATCGCATATGTCAACGAAGTAAATGCAGAAACGTTTTTAGCTGAAAAAACAAACTCTGCTGTTTGTCCTTCATTGTAGGATCCATTGCCAGCGTAAATTTCGTAGACAGGAGTAACTGACGTGTCTTCTACAGCAACAGTGCTTGAAGAGTTACCAACTGTAACGGTCAAAGATTCTCTGCCTTCAGTTAATAAATCAGCCGCGAGTTGAATAGAAATATTTCCAGAACTCGATTCATTTGAATATGGTGATGAAACAAGAACGCGACCTGTTAAGTTGCCACCAACGATATCAGCAGCAGACACCCCTGAAATTTGATACGGTAATGCTGTACCGCTTGAGACGTTAGTTGTTTGTAAGCTAAACGTAACAGTATTGCCTTCTGCAACATTATTTACGCCCGTAGTTAGAAAATAAGTAGGGGTTAAGGAGATGTCATTAACTATTGTTGATGCAGTCGCTCCACCAGCGGTTACTGTCAGTGTTTCTGAGCCTTCAGTGAGTGAGTCTTTCAAAAGCGATACTGAAATTGTTGCTACACCACTTGAGTTAACAACTGCATTTCCGCTAAGAGAGCCGCCAGATACGTCTGCTGAACTTATTCCTGAAAGTGTGTACGGCACTGATATGCCTGAGGCAACGTTTGTAGTGGTAAGGGTAAATGTCGCGGTCGTTCCCTCATTAGCCGAACTACCTTTTTCTGATTGAAGACTATAAGTTGGTATAGCTGATTTGGAGGTGTCATTGATTTTGATTGACTTACTCAGGCCAGCAATGGTGAAGGTTAGCGTTTCTTCACCTTCGGTCAAATTGTCTGCAATTGCCAAAAAAGCATTACCAATTTGAGCCCCACCATTTCCAAAACTAGTGCCATTTAATTGACCACCCGAAATATCGCTACTACTTACGCCAGAAATAGTCCAAGGGTAGTAGCTTGAACTATTTATATTGAAGACATTTACGTAAAAATTTAAACCTTCATTAATACTGATTGCATCAATCTTGGAATTTGGTTCAAAAGAAATATAGATTTCGGGAACAAGAGGTATTTGAAATTGTCCTGATGAAGAACTTTTTGCTGGCGATGTAAGTAATTTGACCGCCTCAGATTCATAACCGTTATGACCCCACGTTACGACTGTGCCATCGCTTAACTTTGCTGCACCAGCACCGTAATTGAATCGCACATCTGTAACAACTGAATTGAGTAATTTATTTATTACCGGTAACTCGTCTGAAGAATTGTTTGTTGTGTAGCCAAAAATAACAAGTGAGCCATTTTCCTTTTGCGCCGCATACATACCGTATCCACCGGCAAATATTTTTGAGAACCCCCCGCTGTTGATAGCATTTTGTTGAATTGAATTAAGGTCAGATGTGTAGCTTCCACCAAATTTTATTTGGCCATCATTTCCAAGTGTTATGTAGCCAACAGCATTCGTGACTGATGATGCTGTTGTTGCAGAATTAACGTAATTCCAAATTGAATCAAAGCTCATATCTATTTTTTAAAATAAAAATCACCATCAACCTGATCATAAATCGCTGGCACTTGATCGTGACCAATCGACCTCGCAAGCTTTACGACTTCTGAGCGGACGTTTCGGATAACTTGATGGATAGGTACGTTATTCTTTTTCATTTCGGATAAAAGAACTCTTGTAAACACACCATTTTTATCTTTATCGTTTGGCCCCAATCTGTCTAAGGCAGTTTGCCCTGATCCCGCCGAATAGACAATTAGTTGGCCTGTTGCTGGGGTTGTTGGTGCTAAACCTCTGGAGCTAGAAGTCGATCTTGTCGATGCCGTTTTTAAAAAGGGGTTGTCTCTACAAGCGTCAATCAATGCCAAAGTCAACTTAACTTTCTTGTTTGTTAGTGGATCAAGTACTGCAGACTTCAAATCAATTGAATCATCTGCGAGTTGGTTTTGATTGATGCCAATGGTGTCGACAGGTGTCAAGAAGTTCTTCCCATCGATTTCTACCGCATGACCCGAAAAGTAAAATAGAACTTCATCACCTGCATTTACTTTTTCCCTAAATTCTCGCAAGGCAGCTTGCATAGATTTTTGACTTTGGTCTAAATGTAAAGAGACCTCATACCCAAAGCCTTTTAGCTCTGCAGCCATAGCTCTTGCATCTTCCCTTGCATTCTTCAGGGGGTCAGCGTACTTGTAAGTGTCGTTTCCAATGATCAAGGCTCGGCGCATTGCAAATACAGTTGGAGGCGCATTCTTTTTCCGCTCTGCTTCTTCTCGCTCTGCGCGTTCTTTCATTGCAATCAGTCGATCATCTTCACGTTTCTTTGCATCTGCAAGGCGCTTAACCTCTGCCTCTCGATCGGCTTGCTCTTTCATTTGCGCTTCTACAACCTGTATAGGTTTGAGTCCAAGTGCAATTTGTCGCTCGTACTGTTTAGTTCGTTGATCAAACTCTGCTCTAGAGAATTTAGTTTTTCCGTTATCAATGATGATTTCACATTTACAGTTTTGAACACTTGGAGATTTGCCAAAGGTCTGTACCGCAGCCGTCATTTTTGATTCGCAAGAACTAACGGCACGTCTTCCATCATCGCCATTCCAATCCCACTGCATACTTTGCTCAAATGGACACAGCATTGGTTCAGCTGTAACTGCAATTGCGTATGAACTGTGAGATTTTGATTTAGAAGAGTAGCTTTCATTAGGAATTGACTTCATCAAGCCTTTTACGTTCAAGAAGCTAAATTCATTTAGACAGGCTGATGAGCCATCAGAAAATGAAACTTTTCTGTCCAATAGCCCGCAAGCTGCATTACTCGCAAGTGGTGTGAATAATGCAATTACTGCCAAAATTTTTAGGCAATCAAATGCCATTAGATTTTTGATTAATTTCATTTCACTGAACCTCAAATTCAATAGTCTTATTGCCTCTGCGCCCAGAGGTGTCTTCTACAACCATCAACAACTTGTGTTTACCTTTTGGAAGACTTGCTTCTTGAACGTGAACTCCTGTTGCACTAACTTTTGCTACGTTCAAGATTCGTTTGGTAATGTCAATTTCAAATGAGCCGTAAAGAACTTTAAACGTCTCAGGTTTAACTGCGCTTGGTGGAGTAGGTTGAAACTTCAATTCAATGGGTGTTGGGCTGTTAACCGGCGCAAATAACTTTGGCGCTGAAAGTTCAATTAACGGCGCGTCTTTTGGCGGAACTGATTTTGCTGTAAAGGGCGGTTTAGCATTGTTGGAGGCGTTCATTTCATCAACAGACACAAGAAGTTGACCAGCAAATGCTGAAGCACTTAGCCCTAAGACTAAAAGAGTGATTATTTTTTTCATGGCTGAGTAGTTATCCTTACGCGGCGATTTTCTGCTGCCTTAGGTTTTTCCGGCAAAAGCAACTCTGAGAAACCTTTACCTTCTCCTGTAAGGCGTTCTTTATCTACGCCCTGTGATGTTAGGTATGCCATAACTGAGTCGGCACGGCTTTGACTTAACTTAAGGTTGTGCTGTTCTGAACCTTGAGCATCTGTGTGACCCTCTATCTTGAACTTGATTGTGGCTAAGCGGTCATTCTTCATTGCTTCAACCAAACTGTCCAGCAGTGGTTTACTTGGTTCCTTTAGCTTTGCTGAATCCAAATCAAACTGAATGACTAGGTCAATGCTCTTGGGTTGAGGAATGATATTTCGGCTACCAAGGCTACGAGTCTTAGGTTGATCGTCTATCGCAGGGGCAAGTTTTTCCACTAAATCATTAGCAGTCGCCTTTTTGATGGGCGCAGGAACTTGGCTGAAGGCGGTGGTGCATATGAGTAGGAGAGCTAGTAACGTTTTCATTTCACCTCCTTGATAGCCACTAGTTTTGCGCCAAAGCTCTCAGACTTGCCGTCTGAGCTAGTTAAGAAGTTGATCAATGCAGATCTACCACCAATGTCATTCAAGGCATAGGTAAAAGGTTCTGCAGCGGTAGGTTCAGCCATCGTTAAAGTATTTAACTTGCGAGGGCTATCGGAGACCATGACTAAGAGGTTGTTAGTGCCAACAGGCCCTACGGCCTTGACTTCCCAATCTGGTTTTGGAATACGAACAGTCTGACCAGCTTTGATGGCATTGTTTTTATCAAGACCGTTTGGATACAAAACGTAGAAGCTCTTAGCATCACTTCCAAGAAGGATCATGTAAATAAATCCGTCGTGGCTTGATTTAATACTCAGATCTAAGCTGTCCTTGCCGATCTTCATTACCGGCTTAGATAACTTCACATCTACAACCCTGCGTGGATTGCGCTGCTGCTCAATGTCTTTGAGCGTAGCCAAAGAGGCTAACAAAGGCTCTTGAGGAGGAATCTTCTCTGGCGCTTGTATGGCTATTGGCGGTGAAGAAGTTACAGGTGGTTGTAGAGCAGGAGAAGCCACAATAACCGGAGGAGTAGGTTGTGCAACTACAGGCTTTGGTGGCTCAACAGGAGGAGTTGCAACTGCAACAACCGTTGGTGGGCGCTGAACAGGAATTAGATTCCTGTTGCCTGTGACAGTGATGTGATGGGGCTTTATTCCCGGTACGTTCTTTAAGCGCCCATCTACAAATCTTTGAGCGCATTGCTGCACTTCTTCCAAGGTCACTGCGCCAGATTGGTTTGTATCTTTCGCTTGACCTAGTAGGCAGTCTCTAATGCCTTGAGTTGCTAGGCCACCTTTGCCGGGCTCATCAAAGCTTACTTCATCTGGTCTTGAGGATGAGATTTGTACAAAGTTTTCTTTTAATGCGCCAAGCTTTGTCACTTCCGGTAGCAAGCTGCGTGTTTTGTAGTTTGCAATAACGCTGCACGCATCTCCTGCAGTTCCCGACTTCATGTAAAACTTTGGAGTTAGCTGATCTTGAAGTAATGCACGTGTTTTTGGAGGAACAACTCCCTCGGAGTGGCAGGCATCTACAAGAGTAATGAACTTGTCTGAGGATTGCGCTATTTTATGCGTAGCGCCAGCAAATTCCTGATTTGTAATGGTTGAGCCTTCGTAGGTAAGTAGGCCCTCGACGCATTCGTTACCAGCCTGCTGTCTTGTACCGTGGCCAGAAAAATAAACAAATGTTCTGGAGCCTTCGCCAGATGTTTCACCCAATTGTCTCAATGCATTAAGGATATTTGTCTTCGTGGCTTGAGAATTCTGGAGGTACTTGACCTTATCTTCAGGTATACCCATTGCAGATGCAATCTTCGCTGCACTTACCATGTCGTATTTAACGCCGCCAAGAGGCGTTGCACCTGAGTAGCCATATTCTCCGACCCCTATGATCAAAGCGGCTCGGTTGAAGGACTGCTGAGCCACCACTACTTGAGTGGTGAATAGCATCAGGATCAGAAATATGGTGGGCAATTTCATGGCGCTCTTTTGATGAATTTAATGGCGTTGATGACGACTTCGCCTTTGTTATTTCTTTCAAGGGTGATGACTGCATCTCGGCCCTTAGCCGACTCATAAATTCTCTCGGAATTGAATTTAGCAAATCCTTTGATGCTTGTTATCAAGGTTCCCACGAGGCTAAGTACTGCCATAGGACTTCTTGCAATTAACTCATTAGGAGGCGGTTCAACCAAAACTTTTCCTCCATCAGCCTCAACAATAGAGATCCATTTTTGCAATCTATCAGGCACATTGTTCGGACTAACCTTGTCATAAAAAGTAACTTCAACTGAAGCATTTTTATCTTGTAGAGATCCAGACAAATCACGGTCAAACTTAGAAATGTCTAAGAAGCTCAATTTAGCTCCGGTTGGAGTTGTCTCGACGGCGGAGGAAAGTGGAACATTGGAGGCGCAGGAGGCCAATGCCAATGAAAAAACCACAACAGTTGTTCTAAAAAACATGATCTACCGCTTTATTGAAAATTTCAGAGTTTGTAAATTTAATTGTTACTAATTAAGTACTAAAAATACTTTAAAAAAGAACATGCTTGCAAGGATAGACTTTACTATTCAATTGTCAAACTAAGAACAGTTAACTCAGTGCGTATTTTCCGAATCTTTTTAGTCATTATTTCGGTGCTATTTACCCTGCCCCTGCAGGCTAAACGCATCGCTTTAGTCATTGGAAATGACAACTACATTGCCGTCAGCAAATTGCAAAAAGCTGGAAACGATGCAACAGCAATGGCGCGGGAATTAAGAAGCGCCGGTTTTGCAGTTCAACTTCACCAAAACTTAAATTATCGAGCTACTGTCAAAGCGGTAGAAGCCTTTGCCAATGGCATCAGCGGTGGCGATGAGGTGGTGGTATTTTATGCTGGGCACGGCGTGCAAATTAAGAATGGCAGCTATTTGCTTCCCACAGACATTGAAGTTAACAGTGAAAGTGAAGTTGAAAAAACGGCCTATGACTTGCTGGCTCTGACCGAAAAGCTAGCAAATGCCAAGCCTGCTTTCAGCCTCGTTATCATCGATGCTTGTAGAGATAATCCTTTAAAGTCAAAGGGCAGATCGATCGGCAACGCTCGGGGCTTGAGCGCGATTGAAGCACCCAAAGGACAAATGATTGTTTACTCGGCAAGCCGTGGTCAACAAGCGCTAGACCGATTACTTGAAAAAGATCCTAATCCAAATAGCGTTTTCACACGTGAGTTGTTAGCACGTATGAAAAATCCAGGTGTGAAAATTGATGATCTCATGCGAGATGTTCAGAACTCTGTGGAAGAACTCTCTAAGTCTGTGGGACATGAGCAGAGGCCAGCCATTTACAACGAAGCACGCGGTAATTTTTATTTTTATAATTTTGGGCAAAACCAGCAAGCGATTGCTCCTGCCATTCCCTTTTCATTAACGCCAGAAAAAAAAGAAGATAAATTCTGGGAAGATGTTAAGTTGGTTGGCAATAAACAAGCGCTTGAAGCTTATTTGAAGCAATATCCCCTGGGCAGATATGCTGCATTGGCAAACGCCTATTTGGCTCGATTGCAGTCGTCATCTTCAAACATCCCATCGCTGCCCATTACAAACCCACTGTCTTATGATGTTTCAATTCCTTCAAGCCAAAAGCCAAGTATGCCGAGTTCAGCAGTAGTTGTAGATTGCGAACGAATGAGTGAGAACAACATCATCAGTTCAAATAAGGCTAAAGACAACAGCAATAAATCAAGCAATGTCGTTGTGACCTCAAGCCATTTGAGGCCAATAAATCCGAATACTCAGGCACCTGTTAATTGCAATCGTGATAAGTAAACACTTGCCAATTCCACGGAGACAGGCAACACTCGGAAAACACCCTAAATCGCATCGCATCGCAAAAGCGAACTCCATCCACAGTCAAACCACCAAACCAGCGAAATAAAAGTACAGACATAACAGTTTCCTAATGCATCGGTTAGAGAATGCAACTGCCGTTATGAAGATGCGAGTGGGGCCTCGCCGGGCTTTGAATTCTGGACTCTGGCACCGACAGGAATCGCAAAATGTCTTGAAAGCCAATAAATGCAAGGACTTTTAATTTTTATAAATTAAAGTGCCGACATAAATACCGACATTTGGTGGTCTTATGTCGTTTTATTGAGCTTTGGAGCAATTGGGTGAGTTTACTACTGCCAAGTTACTCAGCCCATCTTAAGTTGTATCTACACCCCACCTCTTACAAATTTCCAGCCCAACCAGACCCCACCCACCCCGTACCCCCACTTATTGGAGATGGGACTCCCGTCAGCCTTTACATACTAATTTGCTCGGTTGGTGGGCAAATTCTAGAAAGGTGCAAGCGTTCCTGCAACCTAATATGTCATTAACGCATTTGAGGGGGCTTGGTGAATTGATGCTATCTAAGCCAAATACTTGAAGGCTGGGCAGAAGATCCTTAATCAACAACTGCCCACTCTTCGTTAATTACATTGGGTGGTATTGCCGTACTTCGTGCAGGTTTTGCCGTTGGAGTACTGAGTTGTATTACCGTACTGCTGTGCAGTCACCCCGTTGGAGTACTGGGTTGTGTTGCCGTACTGTTGAGCAGTTACACCATTAGAAAACTGGGTGGTGTTACCGTATTTTTGAGCGGTCAATCCGTTGGAGTATTGGGTTGTATTTCCATATTGCTGGGCGGTTACACCATTTGAGAACTGAGTGGTGTTACCGTATCTTTGATTGCTAGTTTGAGCGGCACAAACTAGTGGAAGCGCGGCAACAATACAAAGGAGGATTTTTGTCTGAATCATGGATTGCCTTTAATGGTTAAGGTAATGGAGATGTAGAAAAACACTCCTAGTTCATACTACCATTAGTTATGATATTTAGAATTTAATTCTGACACCTGCAAATAAAGTAATTTCATAGGGATTGAACTAAACATCACAAACCTTTAGATTGAATCAACCAAGTCCCCCGTCAATAGGCCAAGAAAATACCCATCCAAATTCCACCCGCCCCGCACCCCCACTTATTGGATAAGGGACTACTGCCGTCCTTTACGCTCTAATTTGCTCGGTTGATGCGCCCAAGAAGGCGCTTGGCGGTCTCAGTTTTCACATACCAGAGCTTTCCTTTTGTGTCTTTATCAACCACAGTCTCTTGCTCTAGTACGTTGCGAACGTCACGCATCGCAATGTCACACACCAGCATTTTGCCAATGATTGGATATGCATAAGTGAAAAGCGTTGCAGGCCACTGTTTACGATGCTTATCGCTTGTGTAGTCACTACTGTGAGCATCCATGTAGGACTCGGCACAATCTATGAAAGTTTTGTTTTTGGAGGCGGCGGCAATCAGGGAGCTACGCTCTGATCGCTTCTTTGCTTTTAGGTTAACGCCTTGTTTGGCTTCTAAAGCAAGCTTGCCTGCCTGTTCTCTTGCATCAGCAAGAGAGACCTGAGGATATGCACCAAGGCCGATTGGTTGCCTTTGGTCGCCCACCTTAATTCGCAGTATCCATGAGCGGGGCATTTGCGCCCCTTCGTTAGTTGGTTTACGTACTTGAAGCAAGAGTCAAGCAACACCGCCAACGGCGTGCCATCCGACTCGCGTGATGCGTCTAACTTGAAGATCGCTTAGTGGTTTAGCAATTTTGGGCATTCCAACCTACATACCATAAATGATGACATTGTTTGGTAACAGTTGAAATTGATTGACACAAGTATTTGCTTGGATGCCAAGCTAATATAAGGCTTCAGGAGCTTTTTGACATTGCTTGAAACACTTAATGAGCAGACACCGCTTCCGCCAAGTATCTCGGCTTTATCCGCCAATTTTTTTGTAATCTGGACTTTGAAGCACGTGATAGTGGTTTTGGCGTCTTGCCTCATCCATTCGCATGCCTGACCGAATAGCAGCACGCA
>Ga0209358_10002186_pt1 | contig 15069 bp, 23 predicted proteins | sample LauGreFa1BDMLBSN_2_FD_187574 | JGI IMG/M metagenome (GOLD analysis project Ga0209358, IMG submission 187574) | Freshwater lake microbial communities from Lake Michigan, USA - Fa13.BD.MLB.SN (SPAdes) (version 2) | ecosystem: Environmental > Aquatic > Freshwater > Lake | place: Lake Michigan, USA... | reverse complement strand
GCCCAGCCCCCCAGATCCGCCCCAAACGATCCCAGCCCATCAGGCACCAACGTTTCCAAGCGCGGCTGGTCATGGCTAGTTGGCGCTGATCCTGGCTGGTTCAGGTCTTTTGATATAGAACTGAGTTGGGTCGGGGTCATATGTTTGTTTGCATAAAAAATCGTTTCGGGTTTTGTTATTGGAAATCCTTTGTCTTTCAATGCTTCATTGCGGTGGTGGTTTTGGATTGCGTCACGTTTGCGTTTGTAGGCCTGACCCCTTCGACTATTGCAAGGTAGGCAGGCAGGCACCATTTCGTCATGTGATCCACCGCGGTCTAATTCCACTAGATGATCTGCGGTTGTTGCTTCGTTGCCGCACCAATGGCAGGTGGGGTTGTCTGCTAGTAGCGCTGCACGTTTGCGTTTGTATTCCGCTGTGTCGTATGGGGTGCTGGGTCTTGTCATTTTGCTCACGCGCCTTCGGCTTGTGCTAGCGCGCGCTTCGCGCTTGCTGTCGTTTCTTATGTTAGAGCATCAGGACGGGCTTGTGTTTGTTGTGTTTGTTTTGTGTATGTCATTTTGTTTGTTTGCGCCAGGGCATAGATGTGATTGTCCCACCCTCTGGGTTGCCCTAACCAGATCCCTACACATTTCAATGACGATTGTTTACGCCTTGCCAAATCGCTTTGCCTAAACCATTTCGTCTTGCATGTTTCAGGGCGCGATTTCCTACCCAGGTTCCCCTGTTTACGCCCCACCCCATGCAAACGGGGAACAGCCATGATGCTTGCCTATTGTTGCTTAGAAATCAGGAAATCTACTAGATCGGTGTACGGTACGAACAAATCAGCGGCCGCGGTGTACACCGTGATGTCAATTTTGCGTTTGCTGTCAAATGTTCCTTCAACGTCCCATTTGTCGAATGTCGCGCGTGGGGACAGGCACCAGATGTTGGCGGTTTTCTTGCAAACCATCACATAGGCCAACGGTTTCACCGCTTTCATGTCATAACCATATTTGGTGTCAATGAATAGTGGGTCATAAATCAAATTGCCTTGCTCATCACAGATGTGGGTGCGCGCTTTGACCTCTAACGGCTTATCTGTCCACGGCAGGCAAATATCCTTTTCGTGGCGTGTGATCCATTCCTGTGTGCGGTCTTTAGGTGGCTCTGGTGTCCAGCATTGCACCCCGCGCAATTTCAAGCGATCTGCGATCATGCTGGCCCAATATGCGCCCTCACTAAATGCGGCTGGATAGTCGAATGTCATGGTCATTGATGCGGGTTGCTCAACAGGTAAAGCACATATTCCATGTCTGATGGTTTCATTACCGTGGCATACACACCAGCCTGCTCAAATGCCAGCAACCAGCGTTTCTGCAATGGGCTAGTTTTTCCTCTTTCGCTCTTTAGTTCCAATGCCAGGATCTTTTTGCCTGTGGGGTGCACTAACAGCAAATCAGGGAAACCTGCATCACCTTGAACGTGTGTGGCCCAGCGTCCGCCGCTGCTCATCGCTGGCAGGTCATGGTGAATAAGCCAGCCAAAACGTTTGGCAACACCAATGATGATGTTTTTGAATTCTGCTTCAGTCATTGTTTGGCACAATCCGTTTGTTTTCTGCCAGCCATTCCCATGCTTGCGCCAGTTTTCGCCACGTTTCGCGGCTTGCCTCTAAATCTGCATATCGCTTTTCTAGCAATGCTTTTTCAGCGCGCAATGTGTCAATTACACCGCGCAAATATTCAACTATTTCAATTGGCGTTGCCCCAGTTTGTTTTTCATCAAACGGGTTCATTTCAATGCCTCAATGACCGCGCTGGCCTCATGTGATTTCAACAATTCCAACACCGCATCATCACGGTTCACGGTGCGCTGTATGAATTCCAACAGGCGCAAATCGTCCATGTTTGCGTCCTTTGCCAGTTTTTTGATGTAGCCCTGTTGCTTAGGTGTAGCAAATGCGCCAGAGGGTGTGTGCACTTGCGCGCTAGGTGCTACTTGACCGCCCTGGCGTTCGACTTTTTGCATTTCCTCACGGGAAGGCCGTTTGCCTTGTGTGGCAAATCCCATGTTGGCTAATGCGCGCCCGATGCTGGACGTTTCACAGTTTTCAATGAATGATGTGGCGTTTACGCCGCGGTCTGTGTGGATTTCATGCGCGTACCCTGTTGCAGTTGGGTTTGCATCGTCACGGTGTTTCCAGATCACGGTGCGAACAATGCAGGTGTCACCGTCATAATTCATCAGCGTGGTTTCAACGCGCCCGTCTGGGTATGTTTCCCAAAATCGGTTCAACCGTGTTTCTACGGTTTCGTAATTGCTTAGGTCAAATGCCATTGGTGTTTCCTTCTGTCTGTTTTCTGTTTGTTCTCTGCGTTTCGCATCGCTTCGAATTTGGTTTGAAATGCTGGAATTGTATTTGGAACGCTCACCTGATGTGTAATAACGCGCCATCGGTTTACAGTTCGCCGCCTAGTTCCTCTATGCAACGCAAACATGTTTCTGCATAGATTTCATTGCCTGACAAATCAAAATCCGTTTTCATCACTTTCAACGTGCGGATCAGGTAATCGTCACGGACTGGTTTTTGTATGTGTGCAGGTCTGCAAATATCGTCAATGAGTTTCATCATTGCGTGTGTTTGTGGCGTTACTTGCAAATCAATTCTGTCTGTAATCATTTTTCGTGTTTCCTCTGTCATGGAATTTTCGGTGAATGGTGGTTCGATCATTTGGCTGTGCGCCAGGGTGACCAACCTGACCGTGTCCAAATAATCAAACCTGCTTTGAGATTAGTTTCAGCCTGTAACAGGTTTTCGCATGATGTGACCAAACCTGCTTTTTGTAGGTAACTGTCTGGGCCTTTGCACCAAAATGAGTTGATCTGCATGAGGCCATATGATTGGCCCACGGTGTCTTTTTTGTTGTGTGCGTTTGGTGTGCATCGGCTTTCACGGTGCATGACCATTTCAAGTTTGTCGCGCTGCTCAACAGGCCAACCCAGATTGACGGCCAGCGCGCTGAATTGTTGGCAGGCTGTCGAATATGGGTCAATGTAAAGGGTGCTGGACGTGGTGGTGGTTGGTTCAATCAGAAACGGTGCTAGTTCAATAGTGGTGCTAGGTGGCTCTGATTGGCCTGTTAGAGGCTGTATGGCAAGCGTGAAACCCACTAGGGCTGAAATAACACCTGCCACAATTTTGGTTGCTGTAAACGTCATTTTTTCTCCAATTGGTATGGAACGCCCCAGGTGTCCCCAACGGCGTTTTTGAATGACAGTTGGGCATGCAGCACCTGTTGGGTGTCTGGGTCACGGAAAATTTGCACAAGCACCATTTGGTTGGTTTCCAAACTGGTGGTGTAAACCTCATAGAAATATGTTTTTGCGTCAGCCATAACTGCTTATCCTTCTGTCAGGGATAAGAACACCCTACGGGGCGGGTGTGGCTGGGTCAAGCATTAGCGCTGGCGGGGTCTTATCGCCCACAAAATAGAACCAATGCCACGGTTCAGCGGGCATCACTTCTAATGACCAACCGTATTTTGGCGCGTTTTCGCACAGCCATTTCCACAAGATCGGATCAGAGGTTCCAGCAATATCGACTGCCAAACCCAAATTGTGCCGTGATGAACCAGGTGCAGCCAATGGGGCGTTCCCTGGCTTCAAATAGTATTTTCGGCCTTCCCACGTTCTGGTTGACGCGCCAGTAATTGGTTCTAATTGATAACGCTGCAAAAAACCTGCACGTTGCTGGGCTAATGATCGGTAGGTATCGCCCGCGCTGGTTGGTTTGAATTGTTTGATGCCTGATGCAAACGCGGCTTGACGCATCGCTGTCCAACTAGCGGCCGCTAAATGATGCAATTTTCCAAACGGCTTTACATCGCGCAAAAGGTTGATTGGCAATTCACCTGGTTTGCAATGCACCAAATCTGCTGGCAATACAAGTTTTCTAATCGGTGGTTGCACTAGATCCAGGCTTTGATTTCAGGCCATTCGATGCCACAAGGCCAGACAATGTGCCAGTCAAAAACACCAGCAGGGTGCTAAGTAGGTCAATCAATTGCGCGTCTGTTGGTGCCTGTTCTGTTGGCTGATCCACAAACAAAATTCCATAGATGAACGCCATGACCGTGAACGTGAAACACAAGGCCATCAAACGGCCAACAAAAACGATTAGTGAGGCGTGGTGTTGTTCTGGTGTTTTAGTCACATGCGGCCTTTGTAAAACATTGATATTCGATATTAGTTTTTGAAACGGTGCAACCACTACAACCCCAAATCACTACTGCGACCAGTAACGCGTAACCAACAAAAAAACGCCATTTCACGGAATTATAGGCGGATTAGGCGGTTGTGGTGGGTTTGGGTCAATAATTACTCCGTCAACTACTGGCCAACCAATTGCAACAGGGTTTGCGTCACCGTATTCAATGAAAACATTTGGATCTGGGTTTACCCATTCATCAGTTTCAACAATGATGTTTACAACAACATCATTTTCTATAACAGCCACGGTTTTCATCAGAACGTTACCGATCCACTAGCGGCGAATTGATAAATTCGATATCCGCCTGTAACCGTGATAGTTGGGGATCCTGTGGTGCTTGCTGCGGCTGGCAACTGATCGGAATAACGAAAAATAACCACACCGCCGATGCCGTTAGTGTTTCCACCGCCTGCGTTTACACCACCGCCAGCACCGTAATTGTGTGCGCCCGTTGTCCAATTGTCCAATGTGTCACCGCCGCGCGCATAAACAACAGATGTGCCAGTAATGCTTGACGTTGTACCAGCACCGCCAACTGCACCTGTGTTGTTTGTGGCATTACCGCCAACACCAGTTGAACCACCACCAGCACCTGAACCATAAGCAGCGCCAGCGCGCGTACCGCCAGCAAAACCATTTCCAGATGTTCCACCGTTTGAATTCACGCCAGCAGATCCGCCAACGCTTGTTACCGTTCTAAATGTTGTTGTGCCACCGCTTGCGCTCATTACTGCGCCACCTGCGCCAACTGTAATTGTGTAACTAACACCCGTTGCCACAGATACGGTTCCGCTGTTTACTTGTCCAGCACCGCCACCACCTGGAAAATAACTTGCTTGCGAAGTACCCCACGCTGCGCCACCACCAATGACCAAATATTCAACGCTTTCAACTACTGCTGCCGCGCCTGCACCTGCCAAAATTTGCATGACTTACGCGCTCAAATTACCAATGACAACCCAGGTGTCTGTCGCAATTTTGCAACATGTTGCAACTGCGTATTGGGCTGATGTTTTCAGTTTGCTTCCTGCGCTTCGAAGGGTTACGCCAGCGCCAGCGGTGATGGTCACTTGACCTGCGCCTAGTTGCATGATGTTGATTTGTGTGCCTATGCCATAGGCCACGCTGCTATTTGGTGGAATGGTTAGCGCAATCGCTGACGCGTTGTCGCATGTAACCAGTTTCCCATCATCAGCCAAAACTGTGGTGTATGTGGTGCCTGTTTGCGCGTTCAACGCAATCATGGCTGTTGCCACGTTGGTCATTTCCTCTGCGGTCAAAATCTGGCCACTTGTAAAGGTTTCTCTTGTTGCCATAAGTAGTTCCTATCCTAAGACATTGAGGCTGTCTAGTGTGCCATATAGCGCATTGTCCAAAATCAATTCAAACACAATTGTGGTGGGTGCAGTTGACAGCAAAATACTGTGTCCAGCGCCCACGGTGATGGTGTGTTCAATGCCTTCCACGCTTAGTTCCTGGGCTAGTTCGGTAGTGCCAGATCCGCTTTGGAACGTTTTTTCAACCGTGATGGTGTTGCCAATTTCGATGCTGGCCACGGTGTCGCGCTGGGCGTTGGTCAACATCAGGAAATCGGTTTCTACGCTGGTGTAGCGGGCTTCTGGTTCGCCGTTCAGTAGGTATGACGCGGCGGTGTCAATGCTGGGTTGTTCATGTAGCAGGCTGTTGGTGATGCTGTTGGTTTGAATGAAATAGGTGGCAATTGAGGCTAGATCCTCTGCGGTGGCGGTGTTGCCGTTTAGTCCTGTGACCACGGCGCGGTTTACTACCGCGTCCGCTTCGAATGATATGCCTACGCCGTTGTAGGGAATGTTTGTTCCATCGTCATGGAAATCTGCCACGCTGGCCGAAAGGGTGTTACCAATGCGATTTTGAAATGTCAATTTGCCGTCCGCGCTCATAAACAGGCGGCCAAATTCTGCGGTGCTATTGATTTGGCTGATGTATTGCAAAACGTTTGTTCCAGCGGGAACGGTATAGGCAGGAGCATGTCCCAGGTTCACGGTGCCTGTCGCAATGTCACGGTCAGCCAACGGGAAATCTACCTCTGGCAAATCCAAAACACTTGTGATGCGTTCCCCTGATGTTTGCGCGCTCACGTTGAATTCGTCCAAATAGGTTTGTGCTAGTAAATAGAATTGGTCAGCGCAATACACCGTGACGGTGTCAATGCCACCCAGCGCAAAATTGTAGTCATAATTCACCACATAACCGTTGAACAAGTCATGGGCCACATCGCTGGTGTCGTATCGAATGAGCCTTACTTGACGCATTGGCGCTAGTCCAGGTTTTGCTTCGGCGGTGTCCCAATATGGGCTATTTTCATCAAACGGATTGAACACCCCGCCCGCCAATGTGTCGTTCAAAGTAAATGACATTGTGCCCGCGCTGAATTGGTCACCAACGTCACGCCTTCCGCGTTTCACGCTGATGCCAATGCACCCGTCCATAACGCTGGCAAATTCGCCTTCACCGTCCAAAACGTATTGGGTATTGTCCAGCACTCCGCGCACAGGATCGTCCAATGTGAACGCATTGATGGAAAATCCTGTGGCTACTTGCAGGTCATAGTTTCCGCTGTCAATTACTGCAACGCCTGGCATCACGCCACCTGAATGTTTGCTGGGCCAGCGCTGCGATTGTAGGCGCGTATTGCGTTGACCACGGCCTGCCCGATTTCGGCGCTAGTTGCTAGTCCGCCGTTGACGTTGACGGTCACCCCGCCCATTGCGCCCATTTTGTTTAGTGGCACCACAGCCTCTGGGCCTGCTTCACCAATCATGGCAAGCGTTGGGCCTGTAACAATTCCGCCTTCCGCCAGCATTGGAATGTTGGGAACGCTGAAACCTTTACCACCTAGACCTGGCACCCATGACGGAAATTCGAATGACAGTTTGCCAATGGTGTTATTCCACAGGCTTGCAATGCCGTTGAATATTGATTTGTAGATGTTTAGAACGGCGGTGAAATAGGTTTTGATTGCGTCAAAACTGAATTTGACACCTGTGGTTATTGCATCAAATACTGTGTCAACAATTTTGCGGACACCATCAAATTTGAAATACAGCGCGGTCAAAATTGCTATCAGCGCAACTACGGCCAGCACCACAAGGGTGATTGGGTTGGCAAGTAGCAGGGCGTTCCATACTGCCGTCAGCGCGTTTGTGATCACCTGTATGGCGTTGTAAACCTTCAGGGCTATGTTGACCGCCACAATGGCTGCCGCAATGCCACCGATGAGGCCAGCAATAACCAGAAATGTGGTGGTGTTTTCTTGTGCCCATGCGCCTAGACCCGTGAGTAATGGCAACGCTTTTTCAACAACAGGGATCAATGCGGCGCCGATGTTTTCTTTTGCTTCGGCAATTGCTATTCCAAATCGTTTCATTTGACCTTCGGCGGTTCCCGCTGCTTCGGCTGTCGCGCCACCAAACGTTCCACCTAGAACGTCCATCACCGTGTTCAGGTCTGCACCGTCTTTGATCAGCGCCGCCATTTCTGGTGAAAGAGATTTCAGGCCTTTCATGTTGCCTGCGTAGGCCTTTGATAGCGCGTCAGAAACCGTTGCTAAATCTTTGCCTGTGGCTGTGGAAATATCCATTGCCAGGCTTAGGCCTTCTTGTGCTTTGCCAATGTCTTTTGTACCGCGCACAAGGTTGGCTAGGGCAGGCCTCAAATCATCGTCAGCAATACCGCTGGCCAATGACATTTTGCTGATCATGTTTTCCGTTGCAGCGATTTGTGCATCAGTAGCACTAGCGGAAATGTTGAGTGTTCGCGCTAATTCGACTTGCGCGGCCTGATCTTCCATTGCTGCTTTTGTGGCACCAGCCAACGCATAGCCCAACGCGCCAACAGCGGCAGCAGCAGGCAGGGCGGCCTTTTTGACGGCGTAACCAGCCTTTGCGCCAGCGCCTTCAAGGCTCTGAAATTCCTTTACAGCCTTGTCTAAACCTTTGCTGTCAAATTCGCTAATGATCGGAATTTTGATTGCCATTACATCACCAGGTTTCTATTGACAGCGTCCATTACGCGTTCCACCAATTCAACCATGTTTTGTTCAACAGCGCCCGCATTGCGGTCATAGGCAGGCCACATGACGCGTGAAGGCAAACCAAATTGCAAAGTGAGCGCTGAAATGAAACGTGCGCCCTGGGCGTTAGATCCGCCCTGTTTGCCAGCCATATCGATGATGGCAGCGGCAGGGTCTTTTTGAATGATGCTGATGGTGCTGGAATTGCGTTTGCTGGTATCTACTTTGACACCAACACCGCGCTGGGCTTTCTGCTGGCTGTACGGAAATTTTTGATTTCCGCGCTGCGTCCATGCGCGTTCCATACCAGACAGCAGGCGCGGTGGGTAACTGGCCTTTGCATCATCAATAGCAGGTTTGGCTAGTTCCTTTGCTTCTTTGTTGATGGTCTTGCGTAAATCGGGGTCAACCTGGCGCAATTCTTTCAGCGCCTCTTTCAATCCGTAAACCTCAATTTGTGCGGTGGCGCTCATCGTTTTCCCTTGTTTTGCTTATTCAACACAGTAATGACTGTTTGCAAATCGCGGGTGTCAAATTCGATATGTGGCGGCCACCAACCGACCGCTACCAAAACCTCTGCTAGTTGGCGGCGGTAGGTGCCGCGTCCGTAGGGTTTGGGTCTGTGGTGTCCACCGCTTCAATGTCCATGTTCGGGTTTTGTTTCAACCATTCAGACCATGTGGCTGGCATAGTTTCGCCTGCCAATTTGTACAGATGAAATGCCCAGCAAACCATGTCATTCACGCCGATGCCACGGCCGTCAGACACTTTGCGGTTTTCTGATTTTTCCCATTCGCTGATCACCAACAGGTTTGTGGTTACCTCACGGGGTGGGGTGTTTTCGTTCAGCGTGATACGCAATTTGATTTTCATTTCAATCCTTCCGTCTAGTTTGTGTTATTGAAATTTATGCTGTTACGTCAACGCTGTAAACGCCACCTGTGAACGTTAGATCCACGGTGGTGAGTTCGCCTAATGATGCGTTGATAACTGGCAGGCTTTCCAGATAAGTGTTCGTCAAAACAAAACCTGGGTTCGTGGCGCTGTCACCTGATCCGTATGCAGGATTGACTTGAACGGTGCATTTTGTGCCCACTAAATCTTTGAGGCTTGCATAAGTTTCTGCTGCTGCATAAGACATGTACAGGGTCACGGTCAATTCGTTGTTTTCCAATCCGCCCGTGTAGGTGCGTGATCCAGTTCCAAATGCGGTGTCCTCTAGCGCTTCGACTGTGCGCGTCAATGTTGCTGCGGTGGCCTGATCGGTGAGGTCAACAAGTGTTCCAATGGCTGCGCCAATTTGGACTTTCGGGTTGCTCAACAGGGTGCTGGTTGCCATGTGGTTTCTACTCCTTAGGTTTGGTTTTCACTTTAGATGGTTTTGGTGCTTTGTCGGTGGATTGTCTAATAAACCCGCCAGCCAACAAATGATCCACGTTTTCGTCACCTGCATCAAATTCGTCACCTGGTGTTCCTAGACGTGGGGAAATAATCACATATTTCATGCTGTTTGCGCCTGTTGCATCACGGTCAATTCATAGCATGGCAACATCACGCCACCAATATCAACGGTGGTTGGACGCCCAGCGGTGACGGATCCAACGCCAGCCAGAACGCCAGCGGTGAGGTTCAACAGGTTTCGCATTGCGTCAAGGTTTGCTGGCCCCATTGAAATGATCTGGATTGGCCAACTGATTTTGACAATGTTGTAGTTCCATGCTTCGAATGAGCAGGCACCGATGAACGCGCATGGCGGTACAAGGTTTCGGGGATCTGTTACCACTTGCAAACCTGTGATGGTTTCCAATTTGGTTTTCAGATCGTCCAGCGCCTCATTGAACAGGTCTGTATATGCAACGGGCATCAGGCCACCTGCGGGCGTGAAATACCTAGCAACTGTTTGATGATTGGGGACAGGCCTGTGGTTGGCGCTGTGCCCATTTCGCTGAATGATGCAAACACATCAATTGATCCGCGTTGACGGTACAGCGCACCACCATATTGAATTGTCCCCAGCGTCACGTCACCAGATGGGCTGGTTGTGAGGCTGTCAACATAGCCTGCCTCTTGCCGTCTGCGATAACAAAAAGCATTTGCAGCGCTGGCGCATTGCGTCAAAAATGTTGTGTCCGCTGCGGTAGCGGTCCCAATGCCTAACCAATCCTCAATGTTTGTTGCCGTGATCCACGTGCAAACAGGGTTATATGCAATGGTTCCTGATGCTGCAACGCGTTCAACATCGTCTGCGGTTTTGGCGTATAGCACCTGATTTTGAATTGGTATTTGGTAGTCATACAACAGGTCACCCTGCGTATCAACACCAATGAACAAATATTGGGGTATTGCCACCACCGATGCTGTGCCGTTGAATGTTGCATCAACACCAGCAACGGTGATGGATTGCCCAACTGCAATTTCATTGGGGGTGAGTAATTGCAGGACTGCGTAGTTGTCAACCAAATATTTGTTGGTGACTGTGTAAGTAGCCATGGCGGTTAGGCCGCCTTTCTACTAGGCCTGGGTGATCTTGCGGATCATTCCTGGGATCGCTGCAAAGGTTGAAACGAACCCGTGGAAACTCATGGTCCTACCCAAAACTGCAGGTGCCTCTAGAGATTGCAATCCGCGTATGCTCTCAAAAAATTCGAAGGCATCGCCTGAACCAGCACCAACGCGGGTGATGATCATGGTTTTTGCAGCAAAGTTGCTGTCAACTACCAATTGCAGACCCAATGGGTTTCCGTTCCATGATGTTGCGTTTCCGCCACCCAATGCGTTCTGACCTGTGAGGCCTGCACCGATGAATGGGAACACAGGGCGACCTGTGGTGTCTGCCAATTGGCCCATCTGACCCCATACGTCTGGTGAAACAAACATGTGGGTCGGCGTAAAGTTACGGCCATTCGAAATGTCAACAGCGCTGTCATAAACAGACTTGAGCAAGTCAGCAACGGTGCCGTCCCAAACGCCTGATGCGCTTGCTGCGGTGAGCAATGCGTCTGCTGCAAAATTGTCCGATGCGATCATGTATTCGCCCATGAGGTCATTCAAGATCAATGACATTGCTTCGGGTGACGTGAACGAAATATCTTGTGCGCTCAAGGTCACCTGACCAGCCAGCGTAGTTTTGCTGACCGTGTTTGCTGCAATGACCATTGTGGTTGCAGATACTGATGCAAGTTCGTTTGCCTGTGCTGCAACGCTGGTGTGCGTTGTGATGGTTGGACGAACAAAGGTTTTTTGCTGTCCGTTGTCTGGGTAAGCACGTGCGCCCAATGCTTCAACTACTGGACGAATAAAGTTGAGATCTTGAACCAATGGCCCTAAAACAGGAACAGGTAGCAAACCTGGTGTGTCGGTGGTGAGAATGTCACCAGCGGCTGCTTGCAAAGCGGTTTTCTTTGATGCTGTGTATTCAGCAACTGCTTTGTTGATGTTTGCGAAAGTATCGCCACCTGCGTGAAACGCGGCCATGTATTCGCCTGCTGATGGCAATGCAAATTCTTTTTTGGCTTGTGCGAAAATTGGCGCGGTTGGGATTGTTGCTTCAACTGCTGGTGCTACTGGTTCGGACATTTCTGTTTCCTTTTCAATCGGTTCCTGTGTTTCAGTATTGCTGATTTCCTCTGGCTCATGGTGGATACTTGCAGCCACTTGTGAGATGTTAGCCATATCGCCAAATGCGCCGATTGGAACCAGGCTCAGTTCCTGCCATTCGGCTGCTTCGATGATCATGGTGCCTGCTTCATCGTAAGAAAATTTAGTTGGGTTTACCCCAACGCTGACCTGGTCAATCGTGCCGTCTGATGCCATTACTAGCGCGTCATTGCCCAATGTTGTGGCGCTGATTTTTGCTGTAAACATCATTCCCTGTTCGGTGTCCACGCGCTCTGTGACAACACCAACTGGCATTGAGGCATCGTGGTACATAAACAGGCGTGGTGCCTTGCCTTCAACAGGAAGGGATCCTGGGCGGAAAATAACCTCTGTTCCATCGCTCACGCGGGCGGGAACGTTATATGGAACCGCGGTTCCAGAAATTGAACGCCGTGGCTGTTCGCCTTGCGCTGCATCTAGCGTGAAATCGCCTGCAATTAGTTTGATCATCGGTTTGCTAACTCCTCTTGTGTATTTTCCTCAATAACGGTTTCTGTGTTGTCCATGCTGTCGGCCATAAAGTTTTCCTCTAGGTATTCATCAGCATCAAATTCAACATACGTGCCACGCGGTAAAACATTATCCATTGACAATGCGCCCGCAATGGCATCTGCATATAGTTTTACGCCGAACAGGTACAGGTCAGCGCGGGCCTGTTGGCTTGACTGGTATGAGTACGCGCCCGTAGCAACGCCCACAAGGTATGGCGGTACGTTTGCAATTCGCGCCATTTCCAATGATTGATATTGGCTGGCTTCGATCAACAGCATTTTGTCTGGTGTTGCAGCGGTTTCTGTGTAGGTCAAATACTGGTTCAATGCAGCCGTTTGGTTTGTTGCGCGCGCTGCATTGAATTGTGCTGCAAGATCTGAAAGTTCCTGGGCGCTTAGTGGTTCGCTGTTTTCTGTTTGGCGCAAAATGCCAGCAGGAATTGATGATGATGCGTTACGGTTTCGCGCTGCTTCAAGTTTCAACGCGGTATCAATTGCACCTGGTGCAGAATAAATTAGGCCCTGTGCTGGTGACAAAAATTGAACAAGGTTTGCTGGGTCAATTTCTCCACCCTGAAAATACACTTGCGTTGACGGTGCAAACCAAACAGGGCCAGCCTGATCTGTTGTTGTAATTGATCCTGCTGGTAAACGTGTAAATGACGCTGGATAGCCATCAGCCGTTCTGCTGGTGCAATACCAGAAGGCTCTGCCGTAAGCGACTAAATCGTCCAGCGTCCAGGCCATGAGAAATTGAAAACTGACTGATGGATCTGGACGGCGTAACCATGAACGTGGTGCGATGTAAACCTTTTCCATTTCATCGCCGTTCCACATTTCGTTGTACATTTTCAACGGCATTGAACCAATGACTGATTTGAAAAGATCCATTGCGCGGTTGATTGTTGGAACAGACATTGCCAAATTGCGCTGTTCGCCTTCGCGGTAGGTGTAGTACTGGCCGATCATGTTCACGCCAACATTTGATGATGAATAGCCTGGGGAAAATCCGCCTGCCACCGCTGGTTCACCTACATGGGTTGAAATTGCAGCCTGTTTGGTGCGCGAAAAAATAGCCATGCGTCAAGCATTACACACATTGGGTTGTTGTTGGTGACACCAGGCTATGCGAAACCCGACAGAAGGCGAAGGCCAGCCTGGTGCCGTTTTCATATTAGCCATTTGAAACAACCATCATGGGTTTGCCACCAGTTTTTGGTTTGCTAGTCAACGCCGCTGCAAACACCGCTAGGCGCGCTAATTCGATAGGGCCACTAGAACGCTGTGATGAAAGCGCTATGGATCCCTGTGACCTGACGGCAACGGCGCGCCCGATATGTTCAGCCAGCATGGTTTCACCTGTGTGGACTAACAATTTTTGGCGGATCATTTGGCGAACGGGATCTGTCCATTTCAAAATTTCGCCATAGCCAACCACTACCCGTTTGCGTTCTAAATGCAACGGCCAATGCAAATCAATTGATGGGGTGATAGCAAATTTGATTGCAGGGTTTTGGTTCAATCGTTCAACGTGTTCCATGACCTGGGCGTATGTGTCCACCATAAATTCAACGGTCACCGCGGTGCGTCCGTCTGGTAAAGCCACGGCGCGCAAACCAAAATACCGTGTTTCATCAACGCTGTTTTCTATGGCTACGGTGCCACCGTCAGGGATCGGCCCATCGAATTGCAATGATTGCCATAACCCTGGGGTAAGCCAACCCTGATCTGATGCCACCCACAGGTTGCATGATGCGCGAAGGAATTGTGTGCGGTCAGGGTTTTCGCTTTCCGCGGTGATGGTTTCCATTGCCAATGTGTGACCTAGTGCGGGGTTTCCCCACGCCCATGCGGCAGGGTTCATTGGGTCTAGATCTGGTGGTGGTGACCATTCTGCAAAATACAGGTTGCCTGTTTTCTTTTGGTCAATCATTCTCAACGCCTGTTCACGCCATTTGAGGAAGGCCCGTGAATTTTCTGTGCCCGCTGTTGACCAGCAGGACAGCAAAGGCGATTTCTGGGCGCGCATAGCAGGCAACAAACCACCGTCAATTGCTTCGCTGGAAATGTCCCAAATCTCATCAGCCACAATCAGGTTTGGGCTAGTGCCGTGACCAACGGACGGCCCAGCAGCGCGCACAAACCAACGTGAACCGTCAGGCATTGTGACGCTGTTACGCCCATAAGAGTGCGAAACCTTTGCACCAAATTTGGCTTCAAGGATCGGGGCCAATTCATCAAACAGCATTACGCCTAAATCAAGCCTGTGGCTTACAGATAAGACCAATTGTTTCTTGCCTCTAATGATCGGCATTTTTGTGAGCCACCAACCCACCAACGTCATAAGGGCAACGGTCTTTCCGTTCTGTCGCGCTGTTGAAACCAATGAAATGCGATTGTGCAAATTCAAATCATCGTCATGCACCAACTGGCCAGTCAATGCGCGCAATTGCCAAGGCATCAATTCGATACCCAGCACGTCCCTAGCCCAGCCCCCCAGATCCGCCCCAAACGATCCCAGCCCATCAGGCACCAACGTTTCCAAGCGCGGCTGGTCATGGCTAGTTGGCGCTGATCCTGGCTGGTTCAGGTCTTTTGATATAGAACTGAGTCAA
>Ga0209358_10002185_pt1 | contig 15070 bp, 27 predicted proteins | sample LauGreFa1BDMLBSN_2_FD_187574 | JGI IMG/M metagenome (GOLD analysis project Ga0209358, IMG submission 187574) | Freshwater lake microbial communities from Lake Michigan, USA - Fa13.BD.MLB.SN (SPAdes) (version 2) | ecosystem: Environmental > Aquatic > Freshwater > Lake | place: Lake Michigan, USA... | reverse complement strand
AAGAAGGGTAACTTGTCGGCGCGTGCTGGTGTGCAGTATCGTGTGATCCTATGAGGAAGGGGGTGAAGAATGAATCTGAATCCGAAAGTCAAGGCGAGCGCGCTGGCTGCTGCGGCGACCCTGGTGATTGTCTTTGTGCTGGGTCAGGTGGGAGTGAGTGTTCCTGCGGACGTAGCGGCAGCGGTGACGCTGATCCTCAGTGTCGCTGCCGGGTATCTGAAGGGCGCAAGTGACTGGTCGCCACGTTGATCCGCTAGCGAGCATGGCTCGTGATGTTCGATGGGCGTTGGATGCGCTTCGCGCTGGCGAGGCTGAAACTGCGGAGCGCATCCTAGCTCGCTCGTTTGAAACGTACGTCCTGATCAGAGAGGGCGAACCAGAGCGACTTGCAAATCGTTCTCGCCGCGTGTAGAGTACGCCTAATCAATCGGCTTGGAGGCCATGATGAGTAAGGAACTAGTTGTACATGACGACATTGACTCGGACATTCGTCTTGCGAATGCGCTCGCTCAGTCCGGTTTCTACAAGGATATTCGTGATGCGGCCGCTGGTGTCGTTAAGTTGCGAATCGCAAGAGAGCTTGGTCTGGGACTACGGGGCATCAGTGATGTACACATCGTGGAAGGAAAGCCTACCCTCTCATATCAGGCAATCCTTGGAATGGTTCGAGCGTACACAGGGCCGTTCGGAACTGACCGATACTCGTTCAAGTATCTTCGCCGCGACGAAGACTGCGTAGAGATTGAGTGGACGATCAACGGCGAGATCATCGGCACCAGCAAGTGCGACACCGACGACGCCAAGCGCATGGGACTCGCAGGACGCGGGACGTGGCAGAAGTACCCGCGCCAGATGCGCACCGCCAGGGCAGTCACGGAAGGCGTGAACGCTTTCATGCCAGAGGTGATCGGTGGTAGCATCTACACGCCAGACGAGTTGGGCGACGAGTCTGGCTTCAATGGTGGGGAGGGCGGCGATTCCCCCTCCAAGGTGGCCTCCTCAAGCGCCGCCCTCCCCCCTTCTGCTCCACTCACGCTGAAGCCTGCTGAAGAGAAGCAGGACGAGGTGGCTGATGCGATGATCGTTGAAGCTATCGCAACGATGGACGCGGCAGAAGAAACGCTCGACGGCGAGGTGATTGACCCCACGCCTGATTGGATCGACGCGGCAAAGCGGTACTTCCTCAAGCTTGACAAGGATCAGAAGGTTGAGGCAGGTAAACTCTTGAAGATCCACGGCTACCTGCCCGATGGCAAACTGACGCAAGCACAGGTGTACGAGTCGCTTGCGGACACGCTCGGTGTTCGTTGCATGGAACTAGACCTCGTAATTAAGGAGTTGGCAGCATGACGAAGATCCCGAACGGAGAGGTCAGCGCCTCCAAGTTCAGCACCGCATTCGGCAGGGCAGGGTGCGGCATGAAGTTCTACTACCGCTACGTCGAAGGCATCCGCGGCGTCACGAGCGCCAGCCTTCTCGCCGGCATCGCGTTTGATGAGGCGACGCGCCAGATCCACGACAACAAGATCCATGATGAGATCCTCATCGACCCGAACGAGGTCTTCGTGGAGGCGTGGGAGAAGCCGAAGGAGACGAATCGTGACGGCGAGCCGATTGAGTACGACCTCAGCGACGCGCCCGACGACATCATCGAACGAGGCTTGAACGCTCTGACGCAGTACACGCAGCAGACCATTGACATGAAGCCGACGGACACGCAGGTGTTCGTTGAGGCGTCGTTCAACGAGACGGACGCAAAGCTCATCGGCTACATCGACGTGGTGGAGCAGATCACTCCTGGTCGTGTCGCAATCACGGACGTGAAGACGAGCCTGTCGAGCCGGAAGAAGTGGACTGTGGAAGAGGCGGCGCGCGATCCGCAGCTCAGCATCTACGCCGTGTTGTGGCAGAACCAGAATCCGACTGAGACGGTTGAGGCGATGGGGTGGCGTCACGCTCGCATCGGCGGCAAGGTCGATGTTGGGGCGACGCACGTTGCCGCTCCCGACTCCGCGTCGATCATGTCGCGCGTCTCGTACTGGATGGGCGAGATGGAACGCTGGTGCGAAACCGGCGACTTCCCCGCGACCGGACTCGACAAGGACGCTTGGGTTTGTTCGGAGAAGTACTGCGACTTCTATCATCGCTGCCCGTTCGGTAGCAAATCGCAGAAGGTCATCCCGATCACCATTGGAGGAAGCAAGTGAGCGCAGCACACGTCAACATCATCGGTCGCCTGACTGCTGATCCTGAGCAGAAAGTTCCCGCTTCGGGCAATCAGTACACGAAGCTCCGCATCGCGTGGAACGCGCGAAAGGACGAGCCGGGTTACATCAACGCGACGCTGTTCGGTAAGAGCGGAGAGATCGCTGCGCAGTACCTGACGAAGGGCAGTCAGCTCGGGCTGATGGGCGCTCGTCTTCAGTGGTCGCAGTGGGAGAAGGATGGCGAGAAGCGCACGTCGTACGATCTCGTCGGTGGTGACCTTGTCCTGCTCGGGTCGAAGAGTGATAACGATCAGGCGCCGGCGGTGAAGGCGGTAGCCGCCGACGACGACATTCCGTTCTGATGTGGTCGAAGATCCTACTCGCCTTTCTCTGCATCCTGTGTCTTCTTGCAGGCTTGATGGCTCCAGAGTTGAGCATGGCAAAGTCAACGCTGCCGCCGCACTACGAGCAGTGGTTGAAGACGTGTCGAGCGGAGCAGCCAAGTGGGAAGGCTGGCAAGTGGGCGAGTATCAAATGGAAGCACGACGGTTCGGGCATCACGTATCCGGGTGGGTGCGGCTTCACGATTCCAAACTGGCGGGATCACAAGCCGAAGGGCGCACCCGAGCGCATGTCGGACGCAACGCCAGCGCAACAGTTGTGGGCGTGCGAGAACATCTACACGTTCTACCTCAAGCAGAGTGGCAGCCATCGGTACGCATCGACAGTTTGGGACGCGAACCACAGCATCCTGGGATGGTACGGATTCACGGAGGAGACATGGTAAAAGCCATTCTCGTTGGTCACGGATACTTTGGTTCTCTCTATCGAGAGCGCATCCTTAAGCACAAGCAACTCAAGCTTGTTGGCGTTGTTGATAAGGATCTTAGTCGGCTAGTCGAGTTTCGTGGCACGAACCTTGGCGAGTCGTACGAGATGTGTGCTGACAGTATCGACCATGACGCAGTAGTCGTATGCACACCACCGCAGCATCACGCAAGCATCAGCATCAGCGCACTAGAACGAGGGAAGAATGTTCTTTGCATGAAGCCGGGAGCTATGACTGAGGCTGAGGCCGAAGCTGTGAGGAAGGCAGTGAACGTAGGCAATGGTCGTTTCTTTGTGGACTATACGATGCTGAACGCTCCCGAAATAGACTTCGTTGTTGGGCTGATCGGGATGGTTGGCCGCGCCGGTGGATTCTCGTCGGCTCGGCATGTGGTTACTGGGCCAAAGCCAGAGGGTATCGTGCGGGATCTTCTTTGCCATGACGTAGCCATGCTGGAACACTTGGGCCTTGCGAATGGCGATCTGAAGGTGACATGCGTGATGACGAGTGGCGTGAGTGCGACGGCGATTATCACTCGTCCGAACGGCGAACGTCTCGCATACATGAACGCTAGTTACAACGCTACGTATGCTCGGAAGGACACGCGCTTCAAAGCTGAGCAGATGCGTAGCGTAACGAACCCTGGACTTATCGTTACGTGGGATCAGAATCAGAAGTCAGTCAGCGTCGCGTCACAGGGTAAGAGCATTGATGTTCAGTTCCGACACGATCCCGATCTGATTACGCGCTCGTTGGATACGTTCGCTGATCCGTGGTACTCGCTACTGGTCGAGGGGCAACAGTATCGTCGCATCATGCGGATCCTGCATGCAATGCAGCAGTCAGCAGACAATGGTGGAATCATCATTGAGGTCACTGAGTGAAGGTGTGGTGCGCGAAGTGCGGCGACTATACGCTGCTGAATCCGCGCGAAGTGTGCTTGTGGTGCGACACAAAACTTGCTAAGAAAGACATTGCAAAAGCAAAGAAAGGTTCGCGATGACTGATTCGACTGAGTGGGACAACATCGAAGCTCACCTGTTTCATGGCACCACTGAGGTGTTCATGCGCCTGTTGCGCTTGAGCGACAGGGAAGAGCCGGAATGGGGCGCGTTCATCGCTGACTGCAAGGCTCGGTACGAGAAGGGCAGGGAGCAGCACGCTGGTACGAGCAGTACGTGGGAGGACTGGTCGCGTGGACAGTTCTCTAGGAACATTGATGAGGAGATCATCGATGCTGTGATCTACGCGGCGGCGCAGCGTGGTCGCATTCTGGAGAGGTCATGCTGACGGTCGGCTCGACGTTCACTGGGATCGGCGGCGCTGACCTTGGCTTTGAGTGGGCTGGCATGCAGATCAAGTGGCAGTGCGAACTGGACGCTTGGAAGCGCAGCGTTCTCGCAGCTCACTGGCCGAACGTGCCAATCTACGAAGACATTACGACGATGCAGGATCCAGAGCCTGTTGATGTGATGGTCGGCGGATTCCCGTGTCAAGACCTGAGTGTCGCTGGCAAGCGAAAGGGGTTTACCGGTGAAAGATCAGTCCTCGCTTTTGAGTTCCTCCGAATTGCAGAAGCTATCCAGCCACGATGGCTCGTACTGGAAAATGTTCCAGGACTCCTCAGCTCCAACAAGGGACTTGATTTCCAGCGACTCATCAATGAAGTGGTCGCTTGTGGGTACGGCTTGGGATGGCGGTGTTTGGACTCCCGCTATTGGGGAGTACCGCAGCGGCGCCGGCGAATCTTCATTGTCGCCCGTCGAACCGAAGCTGGCATCGATTCTCGAGCCGCAAGTGGACTCGCGCTACTCGCTCTCAGCGAGAGCGGCTTCGGGGATCTTACGCCGTGCGTCAAACCGGGGACGCAAGCTGCCGGAAGCGTTGGAGAGGGCGTTAATGGAGGTAGCATCTTCAACGCCACAGCAGCCTTCGGAAACTGGGTCGAAGAGCCTCGCGCCCGAGAGCTGAGTCGTCGCGACTACAAGTCTCCGAACCATTTGACTGTTGAAGAGCCGGAGATCATCTCGTTCTATCCGACGGGTGGCAGTCAAAATGGTTTTTGGGACACGACTGGTGTATCTCCAACGATCAAAATTGGTAGCGGCGTAGGAGCTGCTAACGGGATGGCTATTGCTTGCGTTGATGTTGCATCGACGTTGCAGGGCGGTGGTGGTGGGCAGCGTGGGCATCGTAACGATGCTGAGGGCGCTGCGGGTGGGCATCTTGTTCCGCAGGCGTACAGCATCCGCGAAGACGCAACCGCGAACAACTTCAGCGCAACACCAATCGACACAGCCCGATGCTTACAAAAGCATCAGCCAAGCGTTCAGTCGCATCACGCTCAAACTTTCATCGCCGAGACGTACCCAATCAATGATGCTCGTCCAGTAGAGAAGCACCAGAACGGAACCGGAATCGGAAGCGAAGGCGCGCCAGCGTACACGCTTGATCGTCAGCAGCATCCAGCCGTAGCTCAGCCCGAACGCATGACAGTCAGGCGGCTTACCCCAACGGAGTGTGAGCGTTTGATGTCATACCCCGACGGGTTCACCGCGCCGCCGGGTGTCAAGGCTTCGGACTCAAAGCGTTACGCTGCCTGCGGCGACGGCATCGTCTCCAACGTTGCCTACTGGATTGGGCAGCGCATCGTCAAGATCGACAAGGAAACCACATGACAACTTTCCTAGGGCTGGATGTTTCCCCGCTTCGTATCGGCTGGGCAATCCTAGACACCGACAAGCTCAAGGCGCACGGCACTATCGTGTTTGAGTCGAGCGAGTGGGTTACGCCGGCGCGTCGCTTTGAAGCTATCGAAGATACGCTGGCTGAGTATGACGTGACGCATGTCGGCATCGAAGCCGTGTTCGTGGGTCCGAACAAGCTTGGTTCGATTCGTGCGGCGATGGCGCTCGGTCAGGTTGAGATGGTGTGTGATTGTGTCTGGCCGAATTCTGTGCAGAAGGTTCTGACTGCTTCTCAGTGGCGTAAGCATGCTGGTATTGAGAGTAGTGGGAAGGAGCCGGTGATGGAGTGGGCGCGAGCTGTATGCGAAGAGGATGGTGTTGATCCTCCAGGGATGCAGGACGCGGCGGATGCTATCGCCATTGCGTACGCCACGTTCGACTGGTTCGACGCTGATGGATGAGCATTGGCTAGACCGCGCCATTGAGGACAAACTTGGCGAGGTGATTGATCGGTATCGAGCGCAAGGGAAGTCGGTTAATAACGTCGGCGCTCTTCGCACTCGAGTGGCGGCGGATATCAACGGGATGCGTGGCGGCGTTGCGTGGGTTGCGTTGAAGCAGAAGTATGATCCGGCACCGCAGGTTCGTGTCGGTTATTGCACAGCTTGTAGCAAGCCGTTCCAGCGTGGTGGTGTGAGCGCGTGGCTGGAGGACAAGAAGGGCTGGGAGTTCTGCTCTAAGGAGTGCTTGGACAATAAGGACAAGCATCCGATGAGCTGGTCTGACTTTAAGAAGAAAGTGCAGAAGGAAGGCATGGTCAGCACTGAGCGTCTTGATCCGTGGGGCGAGCCGATTCTTGGTGATCAGATTGTGATTACGTGGGACGAAATCAAAAACGTGGGAAAGCCAATCCCTGATCTGCCGACAACAGGGGTCGCTGCTGTTCAGTCTGATGATGATGAGATCATTTGGGACTAATCGTGTAGCATTTGTTGCAAAGGAGATGTGATGTTGGACTTGATTCCATACGTGATCTTTGCTTTACTCATCTTGTTCCTCACAACTAAGGCAGGAAGAACATGACCGTACTACTCGAAGCTCGACACTCGTCCGCGCTGTACCGCACCATGTGGCGCAGCACCATGCACGCGCTCGGCAATGCTGCTGCTGCTGACCAGGTGATGCAGAGCATCATGGATTCGCATCCGCATCTCGCTGAGGTGTGGGACGCGAATACGTGCCGAGCGTGCAAGGCGATCCTTTCGCAGCTTGACAAGGCTGAGGCTTCGCCGTACTGCGAGTGCTGCCGGATGGACGCTGATCCGCCGGAGTACTATGAGCGCAACGTGAAGATGTATGGGGGCGAGTGATGGTGAAGGGAACGATTGGCCGGGCGAAGGCTAGTGCTGCTATGCAGCGTAGGCTGGATCGAGGCGCGGCGAAGGCGGCGCGGAGGGCGCAGCGGCACGCTGGTTATTGTGGCGCTGCTGATCGTCGCCCGATGGGTGACGGCACGCATTGCTGCACGGTGTGTATGACTGAGTTCACACCTTGGTTTGAGAGCGAGACGATCTACCCTGACGAGTACGCTTACGTGGAGTAGGGCTTGACGCGCGTAGCTTTGTGTGTGTAGGATGGGCAAACCCTAGACCTGAGGAGGTCAAACTAATGAGTAAGATGGGCGAGAAGTTCACAGAGCAGAAAGCCAAAGACTACGAGGATCGAGGCGCGAACCGATCCGAAGAACTGGCTGACCTGTTCACCATCATGGAGCTGTCGAACATCATCGCTGCGCTTTCGCTTGCGTTCGCAGCGGTGACCAACCGTCAAGCTGAGGCGGATCTGCTTGCGCTTCGCAGCGTGATGTGGGAGGCGCGAGCCATCGCTGAGCGTAATGAGTACGCTGGCGATTACGACTACCCGGAGGCTGCATCGTGACTAGCATTGATGATCGGTACGAGAGGATTGACGAGATGCTTGAGCGCGTCAACGCGATCTTCGGCACGGATCCTCGCTCCAAGGATTACGGTTATGACTGTCGCAACCTGCTTGACCTCGCTGATCATCACGCGAAGCGATTCTCGTACAAGCAGTCCGACTCCATTCTCAACTTGCTGGGCGAGTTGCTCGACCGGTGGGAGCTGGACGAAAAGGAGCGCGCAGAGTTCGATCAGTGGTGCAACGAGCAAGAGGCAGCGTACCTTGCAAGGGCGAGCGCATGAAGGCGCGCACGATCCTCGTTCCGGTTGATTACTTCAACTATTCGCCGCACCCAGTCATCATCGGAGTCATGCGCGCCAGCATGACGACACCTCACGACGAGGCGCGGATCCTGAACGAGGTTGCCGCAACGCACCCGCATTGGGACACGCTTGCGTTCGCGGAGCAGACGCCTGTTGGCTGGTCGAGGCGTAATGCTCTTCGCATCAAGGCTCAGTGGAGCGCGACTGCGTCGTAGTTGTTGCCTCCGGCGTCGTAGTTGTTGCCCCACGCTACGCCACGAATCCGCCAAGACGAGAGGCTCTCCGCGCGTCGCCGGCGGGGAGCCTCTTTCGTGTGTGCGCTCGGTCGCTTGCGATTCGGCGCGGCGTCGTGCATCATGGGGGCGTCACTCAACTAAAGGGGAATTACCCGTGACCTATTCCGCAGATACCATTCAGCGCGTCACCGCTACGCTCGCAGCGGTCAACGCGCACTATCCCGTAGCCGGTTCCGGCGGTGAGCTGCTGACGCTCACTAATCCGAAAGTTGCGAAGGGCGCAGCGGAGCGCGGCTACCTGCCAGCGGTCCTTCACCTCGCACCTTCGACCATGGCGGGAGCTAACCTCTGCCCCTGGAGCAGCGCAGAGTGCGCCGCCGGGTGCCTGAACACGTCCGGGCGTGGCGGCATCGGACTAGACGCTAGCGGGTGGAACGTGATACAGGCGGCGCGCATTCGGCGCACGGCGCGGCTAATCCTCGAGCCGGTCGCATTTACTGAGCAGCTCCGCCGCGAAGTGGCGGCGCACGTTAAGCGGAGCGCCGCGCACGGCTTGCGTCCTGCGCTCCGATTGAACGGGACCAGCGATGTAGCGTGGCACCGCGTCGCGCCGGATTTTGTCGCATGGGCGCAAGGCGAAGGCGTGGCGCTGTATGACTACACGAAGCGCCCGAAGCCGGACGCCGCCGCGTACGGTATCGACCTGACCTATTCGTACCCTGGCGGCGAAGGTAACGCGGCGCGGCGCTATCTAGCCGCCGGTCATCGCGTCGCCGTGGTATTCGCCACGCGCAAGGCTCAGGCGCTGCCGGCTGAGTGGCGTTCCCCATGGGGCGACACTTTCCGCGTAATCGATGGCGATGCCTGCGACCTGCGGTTCCTTGATCCGTCCGGCGTTGTCGTCGGCTTGCGCGCTAAAGGAAAGCTTCGCGGCGTTGCCGGTTCGGCGCGCGGTTTCGTGCAGGTGGCGGCGTAATGGCTGACATGCATTGCACGAAGTGCGGGGAGCCGTGGGACATGGATTGCCTACACGAACCGGACGAATACGGGCTAACGCTCGAGGGGTGGCGTATCGTGGCATGCGGCGCGTGCGAATGGCACGCGGAGCGCGGTTTCAAGTTGAAGGGAACCGCCGCCGCAGCTGCTGCCATGCATGACCTGCTAGGCGACGATATCGACGGCGTAGCGTCGATGATGGAAGGATGGTGCGACTAATGGCGGCGCGCCTGGTAGCGATGACTGATCGCGGCGTGGCGATGACTAACGCGGACATTCCCGACGCAGGCGATCACGTCGCCACGGTCTACACGAAATACGGGAGCGTATGCGTCGGCGCATTCCGTAACGGCGCGTGCGTCGGCTTGCACCATACGCGCGCCGCAGCACTTGCGCAGCTCCGAGGGGAGCGCGTCGCATGACCTGCGCAGACTGTAACGGCGCGGGTGCCGTCCCCTCGAGCGGCGCCGAATCGTACACGGGTGCCGATGATAACGGCTACGCGCCATGCCCGACGTGCGACGTGGTGCGCGTGGTCAACGGGCGTACGTGGCGCCGATTGTCTAATGGGCATTACGCGCTAGACGAAGGGAACCGATCGGTTTCGCCGAATGGTGCGGCATGACTGAACTAATCGATACTCTAAAGCTCACCGCGCTAATCGTGGGACCCGCCGCGCCAATGCTCGCGCTGCTATTCATTCCCACAAAACGCGACTAGTGCTACTATCGACCTAGCCACACTAACGAAAGGCAAAAAATGGCTACCATGCTCGCGAATAAGTGGGAAGAGCTGCCGACGCTCCCGAAAGCCGCTCACCGGCTATGTCACCCGGCTGGCGGATGGCATACGTACGAGCTGCTGATCGACGAAGGGGACGCATGGGACGACGTTATTCCCGATCACCCGGTCACGCGCTACGCAATCCACCTGCATACCATTCCGGCAGGGATGACGCATACGCAGGCAATCGCGGCAGCGTGGACGGGTGGCGCGGATGACGGCGTGGAAATTGAAGCCGACGGGCATTACCGGACCATGGACGACGCCCTAGCCGATCCCACGAGCTGCCTAGGCGTCACGCCGCTGTAAGCTCGCCACACACTCAGCACGCCGCAGAGGCTCCCCGGTCACGCCGACGGGGAGCCTTTTTGCGTTCCATGGGCGCCGCCATTGCTGCTGCGTCATAGCTGCCCGACGCGTCCACCTCGAGCCTACCCCGAGCGCGCCGCCGGCGCCGCGCAAGCCCGCACCACGCCTAGCCCTGGACGCCGCCCCTACTTGCAAAATGCCGCAGCTTGCCGCACCATACGCATACGGCAATTACGCCGCCGACCTTGGAGGGTCACCATGAATCGCCACCCGCATAACATCACCTGCGAAATCTGCGAAGGCACCGGACGCTACCAGCTTGACTATCCCGCCATTGACGAAGTCTGCGAAGATTGCGACGGCACCGGACGCGTCATCAATCCGCACGTCGATATGCGCCACCTGCGTAACCTGCTCGCCGCCGAAGGCATCGACGCAGAGCTATACATGAGCGGTGGCAATTGCGCCACCATCGGCGTCGGCGAGCAGCGCCCGAATAGCGACTACCCCGACGATCCCGACTACATGGATTACGCATTCAGCGTCGGCGTCGGCAGCTACCACGACGGCGTAGCGCACCGCGAAGAGCTGAGCGCAGGGATTAGCGATAGCGCGTGGCATGACCTAGCCGCACCCGATACGTACAACGTGGAATGCGGCGACGATTCGGCGGAAAGCTTCGCAGCTCGCATCATCACCGCATACAACGCCTACGCCGCCGCAGGATTCCCCGCCACGCCGCCGCTCCCCACGCCGACATACCACGCCACGTACCCCGTCGGTCAGCGCGTCACCTTCACCCGCGACATCCACCGCTACCCCTGCGCCATCATCACCGCAGGCGAAACCGGCACCGTCAGCGAAATTAGCAGCGACGTCTACGCCGTCACGCTAGACACCATCCACGAAGGACTGGCGGAATGGGACAACGCCGTTCACGTCGCCATCAACGGGCACGACGTAGACGACACCGACGCGCTAGCCGCCATCAGCTAACCCGCACGTTCACCGCTCCCGTCGCCAGCACCATCGGCGGCGGGAGCTTTTCTATGCCCGAACACACACTACCCACGAATCACCGTCCGGTTCGCGTCGGTATCGACGTTCGCGCGTGGGGAGCTGAAGGCATCGACCCCGACCCGTCGCCCCTGGACTCTCGCCCCGAGCATGCACACACCGCGTCACCCAACCCCCCCGACACGCCGAACGACGCCGTGTACGGAGGGCTGGTTTGTTTCTGGGTATGGTTTGTATATGGGTTTGTTGCTTTTCTTGTTTTTTAATTCAGCAGAGCATTTGGTGTGGTGGCTTGCGGGGTTTTTGCTCCCCCCCCTTTCCCCCCCCTCGTGGGGATTCGCATCATGGACGCTGCATTCTCGTTTGCTAGCTCGTGCAGGGACGAGTTGGTTTGTCTCATCGCGGGAGTGGAAACTTGGCTGGTCGTTTCCTGGCAGCCTGTGCTTTTGTTTGAGGGGTGCGTGCAGGCTGCGCCGATGCCCCTCTGACGGGCGAGTCTCCGAGTACGAGTCGGATTGAGTGTTATCGTAGCAAGTGTGGAGTACGAGTCGTGGTCTACGTGGGTGTTTCGTTGCTGGTTCGCTAGTGGTGAGCGTGGTAGGTTGGTTGTTCATGCGGCGTGCGAGTATGATGCGTGGGTTTCGTTTAGAGTGTTGACGGGTATCAAGGTGAATCTTGATGGATTGGAGCGGTGGTGACTCGTCGAGCGGATTTGCATGAGGAGCGTGAGCAGGCGGTTGAGAAGTTTGGTTTGGCGCCTGATGCGTTTTTGGTGAAGCAGTATCGTCCTTCGGTGACGATGGCAGAGTTGAGTGATGAGCAGATGAGTGAGGCTGTTGAGATGGCTGGGCTTGGTGCGTTTGAGTCTGCGATTGCTCGTGTGCTTGGGGTGCCGGAGAAGGTGTTTATTAGTGCGCTTCGTAAGGGGAAGGTGGGTGAGGAGAAGCGTTTTATAGAGTTTTCTAAGGCGTTTTATGAGGCGCGTAAGAAGCATTTGAAGCGGAATCTTCGTGTGATGAATGATGCTGTGGAGGAGGGGGATTGGAAGCCGGCGGCGTGGCAGTTGGAGCGGAGTTTTGGTTTTGCGAAGCAGGAGGTTGTGGAGCATGAGGTTGCGCCTGAGGTGTTTTCGTTGATGCAGTTGGCGCAGATTCCTGTGGATGCTGCTCGAGAGGTGATTGAGGCTGAGGGTGTTGAGGTAGATGAGTAGCACTGAGGTTAGTGTTGATGCTGCTCGTATCCGAGCGAAGATGGCTGACCCGGTGTGGAAGGCTAAGAATCTTTTTGGTTTTGATCCGTGGAGTAAGCAGACGGAGATTCTACGCGCGCTTCGTAAGCACAAGCGCGTAGCTGTCCGCTCCTGCCATGGTGTTGGTAAGACGGCAACCGCTGCTACTGCTGTTCTTGATTTTATGACTGAGGGGCCGTGTCGTGTGATTACGACGGCGCCAACGTGGTCACAGGTTGAGCAGCTCTTGTGGCGCGAAATCGCCGTCAGGCATTCCAAGATCCCTGGCGGTAAGGATGCTTTTGGCAAGATGTTCAAGTCTTCGCTGGAAGTCCGGTCGGATTGGTTCGCGATGGGACTTTCGACGGACAAGCCAGAAAGATTTCAAGGTCATCACGCCCCAAGAATGATGCTCGTTGTGGACGAGGCGAGCGGTATTGACGAAGCAATCTACGAAGCTTCCGAAGGTTTCCTCACAGCCGACGAGGCTCGAGTATTGCTTATTGGGAACCCGACCCGTCCCGCCGGCACGTTCTACAAAGCGTTCCAGAAGGACTCTGGCTGGTACCCGATCCACATGAGCGCGTTCGATGCGCCGTGTTTCACGGGTGAAAAGATCTCAAAGGACGCTGAGCGCGCCCTGATTACGCAAGAATGGGTGCAGGACGCAAAACAACAGTGGGGTGAGGACTCTGCGGCATACAAGATTCGCGTGTTAGGCGAGTTTTGTGAGACAACAGGCCGCCAATTCTTCAACTTTCTCGACAATCTTGCCGCCACACCCCACAAGAAGCGGGGTTTTGTGCGTGGAATGCCCGTTCCTGGTGGTCGTATCGAGTTTTATGAGGACTCTAGGGGTGGAATGCGCATGTGGGAGACACCACAAGCCGGTGTTCGCTACCTAATCTTCGCTGATGTAGCTGGATCAGTAAGTTTTGACGAGTATGAGCGTCGAGAATCCCGTATTGGCGTAGGTTCCGGCTCGGATTACTCCGTAGCAGAAGTTCTACGCCTAGATAATGGCGAACAAGTCGCAGAAATCCGGTATCGCGCCGATGTTGACGAGTTCGCCGACGATCTGGCCCGGTTGGGACGCTTGTATAACGATGCGATGCTAGCCGTGGAACGTAACGGGCCGGGAGCAGCGGTACTTACCCAGCTAAAGAACGTGATGGGATATCCGCATATCTGGAGGCCGCGTAATCCGATCCATATGAAGGCGCGGATGGATCAAACGCTCGGTTGGAACACGACTGCGGCGACTCGACCCATGATGCTTGCCGCAATGCAGGCCGCCATTCGTGATGAGCCTGGTCGAATCAAGAGCGAACTACTAATTGACGAGCTGCGTACCTTTGTGTTTAGGGATCGGAATGGTAAGGAGCCGCGTCCTGAGGCGGATGAGGGTTGTCACGACGATCTTGTGATGGCTATGGCTGGTGCGCAGGCGGTTTGGCAGCAGGAGGCGCAGTCTCCGATTCGTCTTGTTGAGCGTCCTAAGCCTGTGGTTGAGGTTCCGATGCAGAAGCGTGCGCCGCGATTTGTTGTTGGACGCGGCTAGGAGATCCGCGAGTGAGCGGGTGAGGGTTAGATTCTCCTAGCCGCCACGCAACCGTAGCATGTATTCTTTTCGCATGAGTAGTAATGGTTTTGTTCCTCCTAGTGGCGCTCGCGCTGCTGCGCGTCGAGGGTTGGATCTTGTCGGCAAGGGCAAAGCTGGTGGAGGATTTGAGCCTGCGACTGCTGCTCGCGCACGAAAGATCGCGGCTGGCGCGCCACTGACTCGTGATCATGTTATGCGTATGCACTCATTCTTCAGTAGGCACGCGGTAGATCGTAAGCCTGGGTGGGGTACGCCGGGTAAGGAGACTCCGGGGTATGTTGCGCATCAGGCGTGGGGTGGCGATGCTGGCGCGTCGTGGGCTTCTGGTCTTGCTCGTAAACTTCGAGAGTCTGGTAAGTAGGTTATAGTTCTGCGTATGGGTATGTCGAAGTACGACAAGCTAGTGAAGTCGTTGAGCGCGAAGGGTTCGCGCGATCCTAAGGCGCTTGCTGCGTATATTGGTCGTAAGAAACTTGGCGCGGAAGAGTTTCAGCGTCGCGCTGCGGCTGGTCGTCGCAGGGCATCTTAGGGTATAGTTCTTACATGGCAGAGCGCACTCCTACCGAATCTATGGCTCGTGGTGAGCGTCGACCAGTTGCAACTTACCCGTATATTGGTGGCAAGAATCGCCCGTTTAGTACTGGTGGTTACACTGATACTCGCGGACTCGGCCCAGACCTTCCAGCGGATTTTGGTACGAATGGAACTTATGACTCTGAAAATATTGACAATTCTGTTTTTGGGCCTGGCGGGTTTCTTCGTAGCGCAACCCAAACTGAACGACGTAAAGACGTTTCAAACATTAATCGCAGCAATTACAACAAAGCACAAGGGCCAGGGTCGTCTTCTTCGCGCCCAAAGTACCCCACAAATCAGCGCGATGAAGTGCGCGAAGGTGCAAAGGTTCTAAGCAAGGTTCTTGGCAAGCGCAA
>Ga0209358_10002180_pt1 | contig 15092 bp, 18 predicted proteins | sample LauGreFa1BDMLBSN_2_FD_187574 | JGI IMG/M metagenome (GOLD analysis project Ga0209358, IMG submission 187574) | Freshwater lake microbial communities from Lake Michigan, USA - Fa13.BD.MLB.SN (SPAdes) (version 2) | ecosystem: Environmental > Aquatic > Freshwater > Lake | place: Lake Michigan, USA... | reverse complement strand
CTGGAGGCGGCTGTCCCGCCGCGCCCATGGCCAGACGCTCACGCGGACCGAAAGCCGGTACAGGCATTTCTCCAGTATACGGACGCGCCGCACCGGGCGCCGCTCCCGGAACCGGCCCTCGGCCACCCGGCCCCCTGGCACCATGCCCGGCATCCTGCGTGGCCGCACGCGCAATCTGACGTGCAGCTGCGGCCGCCCCCGCCTGAACATTGCCAAACAACTGTGCAAAGAAAGAAGGCCCCGCGGGGGCCGCCGGAGCCGCCGGAGCCGCTGGCGCAGGCTGAGCGCGCGCAGCCGCCGGAACGGGCGCGGCCGCCGGAGGAGCCTCCGCGAGCCGCCGGTCAAGTTCCGCTAGACGACGATCGTTCTCCTGCTTCCTCTTCAATGCAGCCTCAGCATCAGCAATTTGCTGATTTTGTATCAGCAAAAGTCGATCAGCCGCCGCCTTCGCTTGCGCCTGCTCCTGCTGAGCCAACCGCACCCGCTGATCGTCCAGTCGACGCCGCTCCTCTGCCCGTCGCTGTGCCAAAGAAGCTTCATCGGCAGCTCGCTGTCTCTCTGCAGCAGTTGCCGCCTCGGCCGCCTCCCTGGCTGCTCGTTGGCGCAAGAATTCCTGACTCGCCGCCCTGGTGAAGTCATACGCCGCACCGACACCGCTAAATACACCCTGAGTTGCCAGTTGAAGACCCGTGATTGGCAGACCAGCGACCTGTCCAGCCGTCGCCAAAGCCCTGTCGCCAAAGTTACCGGGCTGAAAGGTCTCTGCAAACGCATCTGTAAGCATTCTTCCTGGATTTACTAGCTGCGCAGCGCGACCGCGAGCGTCAGCTTCAGCGATCCTGCGAGCAAACTCGGCATCGCCGTCTGGGTCCTCTTCAGCATCGTCCATGAGCGCAAAAAATTCCGCACCCGCACCGGCATCTGCATCGGCATCCGCATCGGCGTCGGCACCGTCATCCAGTTCCTCATCCAGTTGCTCACCACCGGCACCAGCACCGGCACCAGCAGCGGCAGCAGCAGCGGCAGCAGCGGCATCTTCCGCTGCCTTCTTTTCCGCCTCCTTTTTTGCACGGATCTCCTCCTTCTTCTTTTCAAGAATCTCACGCTGCTTCCTCTTCTTCTCCTCTCGCTTTGCAGCCGCTGCCGCTTTCTTAGCAGCCTTCTCCTCGTCACGCTTCTTCTTCTCCTCATCTGAAAGCTGCCTTCGCGGAGGCATATCGACGTGTAGATATATACGCCTATGTCTCTTTAGTGTCAATTACACGCAACCCCGGTTTCCAAATCCCGCTTTTCCTTAGGCGCTTTTGTCAAAAACAAATCTAATTGCGTTTTTGGTTGTGGCCCTTTTAACGCACTCCTTTCGTCTCTTTGGCGGATCGCATCAATACACGCCGGGATAAAGCGATCGTGGAAGAATGCAGTGGATGCGAGGACTGTTCGGGATGCATATGCAGGCACATAAGGTACGCATGATACGAAGAACTGGTGTGCCTGCCATACCACGAACCACGCCCGTACGCACTTGTCCGGGTACATCAACCGTAGCAGGTGCAAGCTACCCTGTATCTGCGGCATATATTGACGAGGAATGCATAGATCGTTCTTTGCAGCGTAAGGGTGTCCCGGCCCGTTCCGTTGAAACGCCGGGCATTTATACTCGACCAGCGCCACCTCCGTTCTGTCCTTGTTCCACAAAAGCGCGTCAGGGCTAAAGCCTAGACACGGATTGTCCGGGTGGCGTAGAAACCCCGGGTGTTCAAGCGTATCCCCATTTTTAAAGTGCCATTTGCCCGGCGTTGACGAATCCTTGGTTTCCTTAACAGCCTCACCCAGGTGCTTGGATAAGAACATACAAAACGCCTCTTCCGCGTGTTCCTCGTGTAGCACACCCCACTGTGTATACGGATTGCCACGGAAGCCCTCCTTTTTAGGAAACGTCTTAGACACGAGCAGCTTGTTTGCCGACATGTTGGGGTTCTCATCGCTTGCGCTCGCAAACTGGCTGGCCGTCACCGCGAAGGTGCGGGCGGCATGCCACTCTGCAGATCGCTGCTCGCCCCCAACGGTCTTGTACGTAGGCAGCGCCACTGATGCATAGAACGTCTCAGGTGTCAGATCCTCTGGAAGCGCCGCGCGGAAGCGATGAAACGTCTCGTCGTCTTCCTCCCATGGCATACCACGTGTCGGTTGCTCGCTGTATGACGGGAGATCAACGAGCTCGTATTGCGCATGCGAAAGCGGGGTTGCCATGGCCGTTGGTATGCTCAAAGGGGCAATACCATAGAGAGGTGGACAGTCTACGCTATTTTGTATCGTGATGAGGCGCATCGTAGGCGCGCTTGCCTTTTTCACCCCCATGCTGACCCCCTTGGCGATCCCATCCACCATTCCCCTCGCCCGCTTCGATCCGCGCATCTCCATTGAGATATAGACTTATAGCTTGATGCTACTGAGTCTCTGCGTCAGCCTACGATGTTGTGATTGTTTACTCGTCCTCCTCGTCCTCGAAAATCGGCGGGATCTTGCTTGTGCGCATCATCAGTTCGTGCTCCTCGCGGGCCGCTCGCTCCTCCCTGCGCTGCTGCTCGTTGACCTCTGCCTGTGTGATCACACCGCGATTGAGCTGGTTGGCGATGTCGGAAAAGGCAGACGAACTCGACGCACTGGCCACGAGCTTGCCCATCGAGTTCTGCGGGCGCTCGTCCATCCGGCGCGCCAGCTCCGCATCCGCCTGCTCGGAATACGCCGAGAAGGCCGCGATGTACTCGCCAGTCGCCGCCCGCCGCCGCTTCTCCATGTTCGGCGACAGAAAGGTCTGCGCCGGATCTGCGTGCGCCGCGTTGGAGCGGGGTGCGAACATGTCGAAGGCCGGAAGCGAGCCGCCCGTGCCGCCGCCCGCCGCGCTCTGCGCGCCACCCGTGTTCGCGCGGTTCATCTGCGGCGGCGGTGCCAGCTCAAAGCCGGGCGGCGCCTCCAGCGCAGCCATGATCGAGCTCTTGTCCTCAGACACGCTCATGCCGTTCTGCAGGATGACCGAATCCAGAGACAGCGTGATCGATGCGTTGCCGCCCGGCGCGATGGCCCAGTACAGGGGCCGCACGAGAAGGTAGCGCGCTACGCAGCCGCCGTTGCGGTCCGTCGCGATGTCACCAGGACCGACGTAGCGCATGCGCTGCGACCCCACCGGGATCGGACCCTCGATCGGCAGCGTATCGCTCACCGTCAGCACGCCCTTGCGCAGCTCGGTATCGGTCACCGCCGTCACGAGCGAGAAGCGCGTAGCCGTGTTCGCGAGCGGGGTTGTGCGCGGCGCCCACGTCACACTGCTCACGAACTTGCCCGTCGGACCGTCCTTGGTCTCCAGCGTCTCGATCTCGCCCACGCGGCCGTTGACGCGCAGCGTGATGTACGAGTCCCACAGCGGCTCGCCATCCGGCCCGCGCTGCGCCAGCGCCTTGAACTTGAGCGCCACCGCGCTGTTGTCGCGGCCGATGTACTCCGCATCCTGCTTGCTAAAGAGCTTCGTGCGGTTGCGGATGAGGAAGGCCTTGAACAGGCTGTCCAGGTTGTTGAGCGACTCCCAGATCTCCTTGTTGATCTGCACGCGCACCGTCAGCTTGCCGCGCCCCTTGCCGATCACATCCGCGAGCGTGAAGCAGTCGTACGGCGTCTTGACGGGCTTGATCGATAGTGGAGCGCCCTCGGCGCCCAAAAAGCGGAAGGTCGTTGTGCTCTTGCGCGACCCACCCGAGAGGTCCACCGGATCGATCCACCCCAGCTTGTCGTTATCCGCGGGCTCCTTGATCGTCACCGTGCCCTCCCACTTGACCGGCAGCGGCTTGACGTTGCATCCCACCCAAGACATCTTGTCGGTATATAGATCACTTGAGATCGGCAGATATGACCAGTGATGCATATGCCGTGAAAAGAGCGCGCGTGGGTTTTTTTGCTCAGTTTTGGGAATTCACTAAAACGCTCATTAATTAACGCGACCGTGTTCGTCGCTCAAAGCGCCCTTTTGCACCGGGGTTGAAAAGCGGGGTTTGCACACTACCGATACTACACCTCTACCTTGATAGGAGGCAAGGCCGATGGCTTAGGAGTCGTAGGCACCCTGGGGTTGGTATGCGTGACTGGCGACGTATCCTCGACGTCAAGGCTCGACACACAGTTCTTGCCGCAGCACACAGATCTGATCCGCTTATGATTCGAAGCGGTCAAGAGGGGAACTAAGAAGCGATACACGATAAAGAGAGCGACAGTGAACCCCGTTCCAACACCACCTGCCACCAGTGTCTGACTATCGCCCATATTGTCGCTACGTTAACAGAAGTAGGATGGATCAATACCCAGCTTGGGGTTTTTTGGGCCAGCGAGATGTTTAGTCACATATCCGATCACGCTGTTGGCGTTCTTCATGTAACTGTCTGATGAACTGCCATCAAGCTCGCGCCGAGGCCGCTTCCTTTTAGCTCCTCCCTGTAGAGGCTGTGGATCCTCAGCCGGGGCTGCAGCCGCAGGCGCAGGCGCGGGCCTAGGCGCTGGAGCGGGCGCTGGAGAGGGCGCCGGAGCGGGTGCTGGCGCCGGAGCAGGTGCCTTTGCCGCTGCCTCCGCTGCCGCCTTTTCCTTCGCCTCCTCGTCCTTAAGCTTTCGTCGTTTCTCAACGCCCTGATCAAATGCCTTTTTTGCCTCCTCCTTCAACTTATCCTTTGCGACGTCTTTTGCAGCTTGGACGCCTTCATGGTCAAAGTTACCGGTTGACAGCACGTGATCAATACCCTCAGTGATCTTACCGGCACGGTCGCCATCTACACCAACCACCTTCAACAGCTCTGTGATTCCTTTCTTTCCGAGGTTCTTAATCGCGTTGGCAGCCTTAACCGCTGGCAGATTTGCTTGGCGCTCCATCTCCTTTTTCGCCGCGCGATTCGCACCAGTTGGGTCGCGAAGCCCTTCCTCTGTAGTTTCCATAAGACTCTCACGCTTCGCCTCTTTTGCACTTTCCTCCGCCGCTAGCTGCTCGCGACCCTCCTCTGTCTTGCCCAGATCCGCTTTACGCTTCGCTTCTGCGCTCGCCTTATCCCTCAACTCCTTCTCATCCGCATCCGCGCCCTGGCCGTACGTCCCCGCTGCTTTCTCCTTCGCCTTCTGCTTGTCAAGCTTCTCCTTCAGCTTCCGCTTTGCCTCCTTCTCCGCCTCGGTCATCTCACGCGGCTTCGGCATGATGACGTGAGCTCACTCAGCTTTGTTATGTGCCTGTTTCGTATCTCTTCAAGTACGAGAACGGCGCGTTCGTTTCCCTTGTGCACTTCTGCGTTTCGCAACACTCTCGCCTCTTCGATCGCATCGTACAGGTCTAACGCGTACGCAAGATGGCTCTCATCCGCTATGGCCGATGCAAGGAGGATATATACATCTGCGAATTTCCTCCTGTCGTCAAGCTTCGGCGCCATTTTGGAGAAATACGGAAAATGCTCACTTTTATTGCTAGTCAATCTCGGGCATTTCCGACACCGGGGTTAGCGCTGGCATGTTAGACGCCGCCGACGACGCGTTAGACCCGGCACCCGAGGATGCATTGGATCCCATCGCGTTTGACATGTCATACGGCTCCGATGGGTCGTTCCTTGCATTTGACGCGGCATTGCTCTCGTCCATCAACCGCTCCAACGACTTGGAACACGCCATGCTAAACCCAAACTTAAGTTCATAGAGAATCTTGTCCAGCTCCGATGGATCGTTGAGGGCTGCGAGCGGCTGTGTACCACTCCCACCGATCCACTTGATAGGACACTCGTCCCACATACGGAAAGACGCAGGGCGCGACGGAATGCCAGTCAGGGAGAGCACGAGACCGATAGTCAGCGACCGAGGCGATGTGTTCTCGATAACGAACTTAGAATCCTTAGACCACTTCTCCGTGATACGCACAAAGGTCGCATACTCATGTGGAAGGATCATCGGAGCTCGCTCGCACGTAAAGCCATCTGCGCTAATAGCGATCTCCACATCCTCAAAGGTCGGACCGAAAACCCTGCGCAGCCATGCGTGATCCGTCGCGCGATTTGCAAACGCCTCCGTGCCGTGGAAGATATACCGGCGGATCTTGAGCTTAGCCTCGTTTGACAGCAGACACTCGATACCCGTGTATGACTTTGAGTCGCTGTCCTCCATGTTGACGTAGGTCTACGTGTGTCTTTTTGAGCCAATCAAACGACGCAAACGAATGAACGCGCTTAGTTCGATTAGTTTGAAAATTCGGATTCCTAAAGAGCGACCTCGTTTGCCAAAAGCGGGGTTCATAGAGATCGCAGAAGAAGCAGATGACGCAGATAGGTTTGACGAAAGCCTGTCTGTGATTATACGGCTTATGCAAAAGGCTGCGCGCGAGCGTGATACGCAACGGACACACCTATTGACAGTCTCGTTGCATGCATTTTTGTACTACAAAGGAGGCAACTACGCACTGCCTACTGCACCCCATTCGCCGCCGCAGCCGCCGCATTCGATCCACCCCCTTCCACAGTAAGGAGCGCCGGGCTAGTGACCAGCGCCGCGCTCTCCTTCATGCGCTTCAGGATAGGCGGATCGGCAAAGGCCTTCTCGACCACATGCTCGGCCCTTGTCCAGTCATCAACGATCGCCTTGAACTCGTTGTCGCCCCAGTCGAGGTCCGTTGCCGACGGGCCGCGCGCAACCTCGCACAGATCCCAGTACTGCTTGTAGAACTCGTTCGTTTCCTCCATCTCCAGGTAGATGGACAGCGGGATCAGCAGGAACCCCTGATCTGTAGTCGTGAACCTCCATCCAAACCCCTTCAGGTACTCATTGAGCTCGTTGAAGAGGGCCTTCTTGACGTGGATATACGGGCGCACCGCCTGCGCAAACTCCACGCGGATCTGCCATGGCACGCACTGGACATGCGGCCCCGCCAGCGCCGAAAAGGTCTGGAAGATAGCGATGTGGCGGTGGCTAGACCATGCGATCGTCTTGTCGATCGGCACATCGAAGGAGAACACAGACGTGTGTGCCTCCTTGCTCACCAGGTTCTTCATGAAGTCACCGCCGAAGATCTTGGGGAGGATATACTGACCCCAGATCATACGGACCGTATCATCTCGACGGGCGCTCTTGAGCTCCGCGTCATATGACGCTCGCTTCGCGTCAGCATCGATCTCGTTTGCGCTAACGACCGAGAACGTGAACGACATTTTGGAACTTTTGTGGGAATTACAAAATTCGAAGCGAATTAAAAATGAAGCGCGCGTGCGCAAAAAGCGGGGTTCACTCAGTCCGCCTTCTTGTCCGAAGCGGGGTTGACCATGTCCCTGAGCTTATCCACACTCTCGGCAAGCGTCTCCCCGACATCCTCGGCTAGCTCTCCAACTGCATCCCCGACATCCTCCATCATGTCCCCAACAGCCTCACCCGCCACCGCACCCACTGCATGCGCGACCCCAATGAGTGGCGGGGGGAAAAAAGACTCGATATACAGGCGGAGCGAACGGAGGAGGACCGGCAGCACATAGAACACGAAGCCCTGTGTGAGAACGTAATACGATACCATACGGATAGCCCACCACATAACCGCCATCTGATAGCTGTACATGTACTCGTAGACCATAGATTCAAGACTGGGCACCGTAGGAGTAGGCTTAGGGGACGGCGTAGGCGTAAAAAATAGCAGATGATAGTCCATTTGAACGAACGACTTGTTTTGCCCTTAGTAAGTCAACGTATGCTGATTGTACAACACTGCGTGAAATGTTGAAGATTGGAACTTTTGATCGCAAAGCGAAGGAGCCGGATGCCTTCCAACCGATCGCCATCCTCCATTCAAAGACCAGCCCGCGCGACGGACTCAGCTTGATGGTCGATACATCGAAGCGCATGATCGTTCCCACACGCGAGGTCATCTTGCCCCAGGAAGAGTTTTTTGCCCTCGAGCCGAGCAATCTTGAAAACGGACGCGATGTGATCATGGTTGGCGGCAAGTCTGGGAGCGGTAAGAGCCACACAGCCAAGAACTTTGCGATCCGTTATCACATCCTGTGGCCGAAGCGCCCGATCCGCCTTATCTCCTTTCTGGACAAGGACGATACGCTCGATGCCCTTGATTTTGTAAAGCGAGTCAAGGCCGATTCGCTGGTCTCTGAAGACGCCACGAATCTTAGCAAGTACGAGAAGTCTCTCACTATCTTTGATGATATTGAAGGCTTTGAGCGCGATGACCCAGAGATGCACTCCACGCTACAGCAGATCATCGATATGATCGCATCTACAGGTCGCCACTCCTCCTCATCTCTCCTCGTGGCCTCCCACCTCCTAACGGACTACAAGAGGTGAGTCGGACGATTTCTGGTACCACCCCCTCGAAAAATAGAAGTTTTTTAGGGGGTGCAGTTTATAGTTTTAGGTGACATATAATAAGAGCGAGGCGGTTTGGCTGTATTATTACATCACCTAAAACTATAAACTGCACCTCGAAAAACTTCTATTTTTAGACCCTAAGTGCCAAAATCAGCTGACCTTTCCCTTCCCTTCGCAGGACCCGGCTTTTCCTGGGCGAGGCGCACAAGTTCGTCCTTTTTCCTAACGGCTGTTCCATGAAGCAGATGACCAACCTTCTGGGTCTCTATGGCGGCTGTGATTCCGATGAACTCAGGCGTATCCGCAAGCTTCCTAGCCGTTGGGTGGCACTGTGTACCACGTTCCCTTCTCTGGTTCTCTACGAAGGCGGGTGCTACCTTTTGCACGGCGATCCCGATGAGCAGGTAAGTGGCAAAAAGAGGCGACTCGAGTCAGGTCTATCCGCAAAGGATGATGAAGAGGGGTATGATGATACATACAAGCCCGCGGGGGGCGGTGGGGGTGGTAGGGGTGATAGCGCTGCCGGATATTGATGTGCAAACTACTATTGATGCGCGGGGTGACTGTTGCGATGGTTTACTTTTCACGCACTTTTATACTTGTCGTCTCTTACTTGCACCTACTCGTCCTCCTCGCACACACAGGCCTCCTCCTTGTCGGCCTGGCACTCTTCGCAGTAGACCTTGAGCTTCTGCTTCTTGGGCGCGCCCGGCGCGTGGAAGGCCCCCGCCCCCGCCGCCGAAGACGAGCTGAAGGCCGAGCTTGATGAGCTTGAGGCCGTGGGCGCGACCGGGGTGGGGCGCGGGCGCTTGGCCGGGATGCTGATGGGCTTGAAGCGCGGGTCCCACTCGCCGTCCTTGTGCTCCTCGCGCGCCTCGGCCTTCTTCTCGCGCTGGCGCTCCTTCTCCCGCTCCTTGCGCTCGCGGTACTCCTCGGCAGTCTCAGCCGCGCCTTCCTCGGGGCCGTCCGAGTCAGACTCGATGTCTTCATCCGGAGGCTGGTGCCCCTTATCCTGAAGCTGCAGGCGAAGGTTGCGGATCTGCGTGGCCATTGACTTGCGCGCCTTCACGTCGTTGGCCTTGGCCTGCTTGAAGCCCTTGGCGTAGGCCGCGGCCTCAATGGCCCCGCGGTCCATCTCGGACACGCTCGCCTTGGCGCCCTCGCCGCGCGTAAGCTTGATGACGACCTGTGTAAGGCGCGTCATGGTGTCGAGCTTCTCGTCGAAGGCCTTGAAAGCCTCGGTCTGCTTGGCGAAGAAGGTCTTCTGCGACAGCTTCAGCGAGTCGAAGTAGCCCTTGTTGATGTCGTCAGACTCCGCGATAGTCTTATCGAAGAAGGCCTTGTGGTCGATGGCCAGCTGCTTGTAGTTGCCGGCGGCCGCGCCCACGACCTTGCCGATGTAGGTCGCGAAGTCAACCGTCTGTAGGGACTCGTGCACGCCCGTCTTCTCCTTGATCTCCGGGAAGACCTTGGGCGAGACGCCACCGAGGCCCTCCTGCTCCGCCATTCCTTTTACCACCTGCTCTGGAGGCGGAGAGGACACGCGGTCGTAGGCGGCAAGCTCAAACTCGTCGTGCGGTCCACTCGCTGAAGGCTTGTCCGTGCTCTGCATGTCTTTTTGCCTTTTTTTGCCCGGTCACACTACACTAGCTATGAGGGGGGAACGAGGGGTCGAGGTGAGAACGGACTCTACATACATACGGTTGCAAGTCTAACGTGTCTACTATAGAGGATGTATCGGTAATCCTTCGTGATCAAGGACCGTGAGTGAATGTAGAAGGGTGACCCCAACCTTTACCTTGCCTAAGGGTAAAGGTATAGGGGTATGAATCTTACCGCACCCATCTACACTACCGATACATCCTCGATACGATACCATGTATCCAGCCCGGTATAGAAAGGGTGTTGCCGTCAGACGAGCACGCATCCGCGCGCGAGTCAGTCCATGCCGCCGTTCAGGCGCCCCTCGAGCGCGCCCTCGGCCTCGGGCGTGGTGGTGGGCACGGAAGGGACGGCGTCGCCGGCGGCCGCGGCCTTCTTGGCCTCCTTGAGCAAGCGGGACTTGGAGCGGGCGATGCGCGCGTACTCGCGCTCGCGCTCTCGGCGCGCGATGCACTTGTCGCACGTCTTGGCGCGGCGCGCGGCCTTCGCGGTAACCTTCTTCGACTCATCCTTCGTAACCTTCTTCTCGACGTGCTCCTCGGTAGGCGCCTCGATAGGCGGCTGGGTGACCTGCGCGGTAGCCTCCTCTAGGACAGGCGCGACCGGCTGCGCGACCGGTGGCGCAGTCATCGTATCACTGGCATCAACACCCACAGCAGCGATGTCTACATGGACGTCATCTGACGTAGGCACAGACGTGATCCTAATGAGACTACTCGGCTTAGAACGAGGCATTTCAACGAGTTCAATCAAAAAGGCGGGGGATGAATTTCTGTTTCTTCCTCGTCCTCCTCATCGTCTTCATCTTCTACCTCTTGGTCTTCCTTCTTCTCGTGTTCGACCTTGGACGCCGTTGACGCTGATGTTGAAGTTGGCATAGCTGGAACGTCGTCGAAGGTGGGGTATGTGAACTGGGGCGCGGCAGGGGCGATTCCTGCAGTAGAGCGCACTATACGCCCCACAACGTCACGCCGCGGCGGCTGCATGAGTTCAAGCTTTCGCTTCTCGATCCGGGATGTCTGCGCGGCAATGCGGTTGCGTTCTTTGCGGCGCTCGCATGCGTTGCATGGCGGCGGTGGTGGGCGCTGCATAAGACCCGCGTTCATGCCCAACTCGAAGGCTGTCTTGAGTGCGAGTGTATATTGTTGATTCTCGCGTATAGCCCCATGCGACTCGGCCTTTTCCGACGAAGGCGCACTGCGCTCCGCTTCCTTGTCCTTCTCATCCTGGATAAGCAGGTTATACTCCCACTCGTTCATCTGATACTTGTGTACCGGATGCAGAAACACCTTCTTCGAGTCCCATGGATAATCGGCAGTAAGAGACTGGAGAGGATCTGCGGGTCTAGCTTTAGGTATGTTCATGGCCTTCTGAAGCGCCGCATTTACAGCCTCCTGCTTCTTGTGGCGATTGCTGTGGAACGGATCTGCCATTTTTGTGTCAGAATTAAACAGTCCAAACCCCGGTTACAAGTTGGTTGAAAAAAGCGGGGTTCGATGTCAACACACATCAGCACTTCAAAGACGGACCAGGAATGGGTCGATCTCGTCGATCGGTCAGATCTGTCCGAGAAATCAAAGGTTTCCTACAAAAAACAGCTTCGAAGCATCATTGCCAAGTTCGGGATCGCCGGTCCTACGAGCCTATCGTACATCATGTTCCATCCAGATGCAACTGCAATTACGAACGCAATGAAGGCTATACCTGATAACTCACTGCGGTCATATATCGCAGCCATCCTTTCTCTGTTTAAACGCGGAGACGAGGCGCGCATCTTCTCACGCACAAACGAGGATGTGCTGGTACCTTACCGCAAGTGGTCTGAAAAGCTACAGAAGGCGTCGAAGGAATACAAATCACGCGTCGACTCAAACAAACCAAGCGAACGCGAACGGTCGGCGCATGCATCACTTGAAGAATGGGATGAAGCATTTGAAGACATGTACAAAAAGGATCCGCTGAGTCAGGACACATTGCTAGTTGCTTTTCACGCCGCAATGCTTCCTCCGTTAAGAGGAGGTGACCTCGCGCTGGTACGGATTGGTTACCACGACACAGGAAATTGTATATACGAATCTTATCCAGGATCAAAGAGGTATACGTTATTGATCCGAGACCATAAGACGTCTGCCTCACACGGAGATCTGTCGCGTACGCTCACAAAAAGAATGTCTGAGATTCTCAGCGACAGCCTTGAGGCATCTCCGCGGGAGTGGCTATTTGTGACGCAATCGGGAACCCCGTTCTCGGACTCTGGATACTCTAACTGGAAGTCTTCCGTCTTCAAAGAGGCGTTTCAGCGTAACGTAACGTCAAACTCGTTACGCCACTCATATATCAGTAGCATGGATAGACAGAATCAGACCCTTGCGGAGGCACGTGAGATCGCAAAGCAGATGGGACACGGTCTACAGACACAGAGACAATATGTGAGGTTTATGTGAGGGTTGCACATCACTTAGGGTCATCGGTAGCGTAGTCGGGTACGTGTGGGATCGCGCTCAGGTCCAGCCCGACCGTATCCTCAACAGGCGCCTCGTAGTCAAATCCGGTGTAGTCGTCCTCCGGATTGTAGACGGCAACGGGTGTCGGAGGCGGAGCCGGCACGGGCGCGCGCACCGATCCGTGCTGCGACTGGTACCACGCGCTCATCCACACGAAGGCGTCGTATGCGTCGTATTCTGTCTTGGGGACGATGTTGTAGTGCGCCTCCTTCTCCGCAAAGCACACGTCGCAGAAGAGCACGAGGTAGGGCTTACCTTGAATGTAGATTGCGCTGTCTTCGAGGAAACGCGTGTGAAGAAGCTTGTAGCACTTAGGAGGGATGAAGTCGCAGTGGTAGCAGACGGGGTGTGCGTAGTGGCAGTCGCAGCGAGAGTCGGCGTGGCTCTCTCCGTTCTCATCCACTGGATTGTGCCACACAACGACCTCGTCTTGGTACCACGACGTTAGGTCGGTCTCGACCATTTTACTTGTGCTTGGTCTGACTCCGGAGTTTGTAACCCTTGCGGGGTTTGACAAAAGTCTTTTTTGTCTTTTTTTGTGCAGGTCCGAGCTCGCTGAACGATCCACACGGTTGACCGCTGGTCCCCTCGGCGTCTGCAATGTCCGCAAGCAGATCTATGCTCTGGTCGTAGCGCGTGTAGCAAAGGAACGAAAGCGCGGGAAGTGCTTCGCCGACGATATCGGCTGCAGACCACCGATGCGGGATCACCGTATCAGTCGGCATAAACAGATCTAGGCACACCTGCCAGTCTGCATATATGCCAGGCCTCGACATCACCCTTGGCAAAACAGCGCTCCGTCGTAATTAGCGTTTTGTGGTGCAATTAAAAAATGAAAGGAGGAAACGCAAACTCGCCACAAAAAGCGGGGTCATAAAAGCGGGGTTGAAGTCACATCACGGTATATACGATATAACCGCATATACAGGGGCATAGAATGGAGAGTCTCATGATGATGTGGAATGACACGCCGGGCTCCACGATCCTCAAGCGCCGCCAGTACGAGGACATCCCTTTGCCGGATTTTCTCATGCAGCAGCAGGGTCCGTACTTCAGCGGAAAGCTCGTCGGTGACCTAGATAGCGTCCCGGGGTATTATGGCGCAACAACTGATGTTAAGTTCGTGCAGAACGCGGCAGCCGTTAAGAACATTCGGAGGGCGCGTGCAAAGTATAATCTCGAGACGTATGGCGTTCTCGCACTGCCGTTTGAAAAGCGCCTGGAGGCATACAGGGCAAGTGCGGCGCTCAGACCGTCGCCCCCTATCCGCAAGCCAAATGTTTCGGAGGCGCGCGGCAATGCGTTCAAGTTTGCAGGCGAACTTGGTGCGCGCTTTGGGGCAAGGGAAATCGAGAGACGAGACTTTATCCCAAGCTTGAGGCGCCTTCTAGCGTACGATAATAGCGGGAAATTCCGGGCTGCGCCTATTCGCCGCAGGGATGTAGGCGCGCGAGACGCAGAGGGCAATGGCGTGCTTCAGATTTAAATCCAATTGTAGATCAAACAACGCAAACCAACCACATAAAGCCATATAAACGATTCACAATGGACCTACATCCGGACCTTGTGAAGTTTCGTCTGGCACAGCGTGTTCTACAGCTAGACGAAGTTACCGACCGAGTTCTCGACCTTGTCAACAAAGCTCCTAGGCGCGTAGATGATTACCTTGAAGCACACAATGCGTCGCAGTTGGGCATGCTACGCCCAGTAGAAAAACGTTACCAGTTTTTTCTTGGCGACCGAAGGGTCATGAGCTCGTCTATTCCACTCGAGTTTGACAACCGCGACTCGGTTCTCATGCAATCGAGCAGCGGGGATATCTTGGACATGTATGAATGGCATAAGGGTGCCGGTAATACAGACCTTCATTCGTATATTGTTGCGCACAACGATTTTGCGCGGCAATACGCCCAGCAGTTTCAGAACGCCCCGATCGTTCCTCCTTACGCGGAAGAGCTGGCTATTAATCCTATGGGCGGACCGACTGCATCAGAAATTGCCAGCCGCGGCGCCGCGCCCCCAGCACCTCCATTTGTTCCTCCTCGAGGCCGCTTGCCAGCGGCAGACGGAGAGGATGACGACGCCGACGCAGCAGCAAGAGCGGCGGCAGGCGCAGCAGCTGGTGCGTTGGCCGCCGCGGATGCAGGCGCTGGTGCAGGCGCGGGTGCAGGCGCAGCCGCGGGCGCAGCGGCGGGCGCAGCTGCTGGTGCAGCGGCTGTTGCTCCTCCTAATCCCCAGTTTGGCCAAGCCCACGCAGCAATGGTCCAGGCCCAAGCCAACGTAGCCCCCATCGATGCAGTTGCCGGGGCACCCCCTGTCGCATTTGGTATTGGTGGTGTAGCCCAACAACTCGTTCAAGTCCAAAATGCTCAAGGCTTTGGCCAAGTTCAAGGAGCACAACACCTGGTTTTGGCTGCAAACATGGAAGCCGAGGCTCGAGGCGAGGCCCCTGTGCAGCAAGAGCCCCCGCCCCCCGCCGCCGCCGCCGCCGCCGCCCCCGCCGCCGCCCCGCTGCCGCCCCTGCCGCCGCCCCCGCAGCCGCCGCCTCCAGCCGGT
>Ga0209358_10002176_pt1 | contig 15102 bp, 12 predicted proteins | sample LauGreFa1BDMLBSN_2_FD_187574 | JGI IMG/M metagenome (GOLD analysis project Ga0209358, IMG submission 187574) | Freshwater lake microbial communities from Lake Michigan, USA - Fa13.BD.MLB.SN (SPAdes) (version 2) | ecosystem: Environmental > Aquatic > Freshwater > Lake | place: Lake Michigan, USA... | reverse complement strand
TGATGCGCTGGGCGACGCCATCTTGGTCGAACTGGGTGAGACCTTGGATGGCCTCCATGTTCACGCCCTTCACATAAATGAGCTTCTCGCACACCTGCTTGAGCTGCGCATCCTTGGCTTCGATGAGCGAAAGCAAGGCGGCTCGGCGCTGCTCCATGAGCGCTCTCTCATCGAGGGCGATGCGCCGGATCTCGTCGAGGGCCTGGCCGTCGCCGAAGATGACGTTGAGCTGGCGGGCCTGATCCTGCGCGGACGCGAGTTCCTTGGGAATCGAAGCGACGAAGGTCTCCCAGGCCGCAGGCTTGGGGGCCTTGCGCCAACCGCGCAGGGCCGCGGCGACGCCGGCGACGATCTCGGCCTGACCGTCCGGCATGGCGGCGGCGTTCGCAAGAAGTTGGTTCAGCGACGCGGGGTCTTTGTCGGCACCTTCGGCGATCCGGCGGGCGACAAGCTGGGTGACCTGCGGGATGCGGCTGATGTGCGCGCAGTCGATAAGGTCGGCGAACGGGAGCTCGCGGAGGCCGGTCCAGACGAGCAGCGGCAGATTATGGTCCGTGGCGTCCTGATCGAAGCGCAGCAGGTGCTGGGCGACGAGCGAGCGTACGGGCACGCTGAGATGCGGAAGCGCCGACGCGAGGGCGAGACGCACGCGCTGGCCGCGGACTTCGCCGGAGAGCTGGAGCAAGGCGGCTTCCTGTTCCTCGCACGCCGAGATGAAGCCGGTGTGATTCGCGAACTTGGCCAGAGAGTTGTTCCGGCGGACCAACGGCTCGGTGAGCTCGCGTTCGATGAGGCGCGCGAGGACGTCCTGACGTTTCTCGGCGAGGATGCCCGCGATGCCGTAATGCTTGGCATGCTGGACAGCGAAAGGCTGGTCGCCCGATTTGACGGAGCGGATCGCCAGAAGGGTCGAATGCGCGTTGAGCGCGAGGACGCTGTCCGTCTCGGCGGCAAGCTTCTCCCAGGCAGCGGTGGCCGAAGAGAGGTCGATACCTTTCCAGGCGCGCTCACGCAGCTCCCAGCGCGCCATGCGCACGAGCCATTCGTTCTTGCTGCGCTGAAGCTCGACGAGTTCGGCCGGCGTGGCCTTGGCGAAATCGACGCCGGGCTGCTTGGGGTCGCCGTGGCTGACCTTGAAGATGCGTCCGGTGGAACGGTGGATGCCATCCTGGTCGTGACACTCGCCGATATCGCTCCAGTCGAGGATGGTGACGGCGCCGTCGGGCCCCTGGCTGAGTTCGATCCCGCGGAACCAGGTGTCGTCAGACTTGAGGATGTCCGGCTGGTGCTTCATGACGAGCGCGCTTCCCTTACGCTCGATGGCTTCGACGTTCACGCGCCTGCCGTGCAGATTCAGCGTCATGAGCTTGTCGCGATACTGCGATGGCCAGTTATCGCCTTGGTAGATCATCATGCCGACGTGCGCGTGACCGCCACCGAAGCTATCCGCGCCGCCGCGACCGCCGTCGGCGTCGTTCCACTTCTTGCCGGTGTCCCAGTGATAGTGATCGGCTTGCTGGTCGATGAGCTCGTAGATGAACGGATACGGGTCTTCGCCGTGCATGCGCTTGAAGTGCGCGCCATGGATGCCCTGCCATCCGTGGCCGATGACCGTGTTGATGAACATCAACTCGTGATCCTTGGTCCAGTCGGAGCCCCACGGGTTGGTGGTACCGTGGCAATACGGCTCGAAGACCTTTGTCACCGGGTGATAGCGCCACAGCCCGCCGGCGGTGGGCTGACGCTTATCCTTGGGCACGCCCGGGACGTCGACCCACGAGGTGCTCGAGATGCCGACGCGGCCGTAGAGCCAACCATCGGGACCCCACTTGAGTCCGTTGGCGAAGGTGTGACGGCTGGCGGCGGTGGTGCTGAAGCCGTCGAGGATGACCTGCGCGGGACCGGTGGGCTTATCGCCGTCCATCGGGATGAAGACCAGGTTCGGCGGGCACACCGCCCAGACGCCGCCGAAGCCGCGCTCGATGCTGGTGAGCATCTGGATCTCGTCGGTGAACACGGTCCGCTTGTCGAACTTCCCATCGTGATCGGCGTCCTCGAGGATGATGATCCGGTCGCGGAGGTTGAGGTCGAAACGCTCCTTGCCGTCGGAGTAGGTGTAGTTCTCGGCGATCCACAGACGGCCGCGCTCGTCCCAGCACATCGCGATCGGCTGACGGACATCGGGCTCGGCGGCGAAGAGCGTGGACTTGAAGCCCTCGGGGAGGTGCAGCTTGGTCAGCGCATCGGCCGGCTTGAGCACCGGGATGCTCTCGGGCTGGTTGTTATGCGGCTCCGGGAAAGGTGCGGCGATAGCCGCAGCACTGAGGACGAGGGCAAGACAACGGACGAACATGGGGGTGTGACCAGCCTGTGCGACCGGTGTTCCGCTTCAACCCCAGACCCACTTAGAAACCCTGCGCGATCCGGCCGTAGACGTCGGTCGAAGCGATCTGGGCCGGCAAAGCGGCTCCAGCCGGCGCGATAAGCACGGGCCAGTCGAGCGGGTCTTCCGGGATGCGGCCGTGCGAACCCTTCACCAGCGAGGCATCCTGCGAGATGACCTTCATGAGCGCCTTGAAGCCGAGTTTCTTCTTCAGCAGGAACCAGGCGATGCTGAGCAGAGGGAAGCGGATCTTGGGATCGATGAATAATTCGACGGGGTCGTAGCCGGGCTTGCGGTGGATATCGACGCAGCGGGCGAAGTCAGGCTCACCCTGTCCTTCTTCCCACCAGTAATACGAGAACCAGCTGTGGTCATCGGCGATGACGACGAAGTCGCCGCTACGGATGTGCTTGATGCCGGCCGCGGCCTGGCCTTCGGCGTCCAGCACCTGCGCGACGCCCGGCGTGGCGAGCAGGACCTTGCGGACTTCTTCGCGGACTGACGGATCAAGGACGACGACGTGGGCGACCTGGTGGTCGACGACGGCGAAGGCCTTTGAATTAAAAGTGTCGAGCGTGAGGCTGCCGTCCTCAGGCTTTAGCTCGAGCCAATCATGCGCACGCAGGACCTTGTTCAGCGGGACGGCGCGATCGACGGCGGTGATGGCGTATTCCGAGACGATGAGGACCTCGACCCCACGAGCTTCGAGGAATTCGGCGAGGTCGCCGACGAGCTTGTCCACATCGCGGCGGGCGGCATCGCTCCGCGAATCGTTCGGACCGAAGCGCTGGAGGTCGTAGTCCAGGTGCGGGAGGTAGACCAGACTGAGATCCGGCTGTTCGTGCTCCTCGATCCAGCGGGCGGAATCCGCGATCCACTGCGACGACGGCAGGCCGGCGCGCGGACCCCAGAAGGAATGGAACGGGAAGTCGCCGAGGTCGCGCTTGAGCAGTTCCTTGAAGCGCTGCGGGTAGCTCGCGATATCGAAGATCTTGCCACCGTCGGCCTTGTAGACCGGGCGCGGGGTGACCGAGATGTCCGCCGCGGTGCCCATGTTATACCACCAGAAAAGGTTCGCGACCTTGAGCTTAGGATTCTTGGCGTGGAGCTCGTCCCAGACCTTCGGCGCGAGCACGACGCGGTTCGACTGCTTCCAGAACTGCACCTCGCTGAGGGTGCGGTCATACCAGCCGTTGCCGACGATACCGTGCGTGCTCGGCTGCTTGCCGGTGAGGTAATCAGACTGCGCGGTGCAGGTGACGGCCGGAAAAGCCGGGCGCACCTGGGCGACGCTGCCCTTGGCGGCGCGCGCGGCGAGACGCGGCATGACGCCGGAACGCAGGTCCCGGGCGGAGAGACCGACGACGTTCAGGACCGCGCGGCGCATGGCTGCTGATCCCGCGTCCGCAGTTCGTCGGCCGCCTTACGCACGACGGCGGCAGGCATCTCATGGACCTGCGTGGACTTACCGATGGCGGTCGGCAAGACGAGCGTGAGCTGGCCGCCGAGGTGTTCGCGGAATTCTTCGAGTCCGGCCAGCATGGGCGCGCCTCCGTCGAGATGCATCTCGGGCGAATAGATCTTGAAGCCGAGGGCGAGGAGCAGGTTGAGCGAGCGTTCGGTCTCTTCCTTGCCGAACAGGCCTAGCTCACGGGCGCAGATCAGGTCGAGCGCCAGGCCGACGGCGACGGCCTCACCATGCGTCAGGCGATGGTTGGTCATCGACTCGAGCTTATGCGCGGCCCAGTGGCCGAGGTCGAGGGGGCGGGCGCTGCCGAGCTCGAAGGGGTCGCCGTTGCCGGCGATGTGCTTGGCGTGCAGCTCGGCGGAACGACGGACGGCGCGGCCGATGGCGGGAATATTCCCGGCGGCGAGCAGCGCGGCTTCCTTCTCGAGGTTGGCGAAGAAGACCGGGTCCTTGAGGAGCGAGACCTTCACGGCTTCGACCAGCCCGTCGCGCAGGCCGCGGGCGTCGAGCGAGGCGAGCAGCGCGAGATCGTTGACCACGGCGGCGGGTACGGCGAAGGCGCCGGTGAAGTTCTTCTTCCCGAAAGTGTTGATGCCGTTCTTCACGCCCACGCCGGCGTCGCCCTGACCGAGGGTCGTGGTGGGCATGCGGACGAGACGCACGCCGCGGTGAGCGGTGGCGGCCGCGAAGCCGACGGCGTCGAGGAAGGCGCCGCCGCCGATGGCGAGCACGTAGGAGTGACGGCAGATCTTGTCGGCCTCGATCGCGGCCAGGGCGGCCTTGACGACGGCGGAGTCCTTCTTGGCGGCTTCACCGCCGGTGAGCACGAGCGGCTCGCGGGTGAAGTGCACGCCCATGGCCTTGCCGTAGGCGGCGACCTCGGCAGCGAAACCCGGACGAGACTGCGCCAGGCCGGCGTCGACGATCGGGATGACCTTGGCCCCGGCGAAGAGGTCGGCGAGGACCCGGTTACCCGACGCGAACGCACCTTCGGTGAAGAAGATACGATGGCGGTAGGTCACCGCGAATTCGAGGTCGAGGGAGTCGGACATGGCCCGGGGGAGGGTTAATCAGAATGAGTGAGACGCCGGAGGACAAGCCCAGTTCCCGGAAAACCCGCCTCTAAGGCAAAAACCCTCGTTTACTCAGGTGGAGGGAATCTGCTTCCGCCAGCGCAGGACGAGCCGCATGGCGAAAGGAGCGGTGCCGACGGCGAGCAGAAGCAGGCAGCCCGCGTCGAACAAAGCCTCGGGATGGACGCCCTTACGCTTCCAGAGGAGCGCGAGGCTGATGAACGCGACAGAGCCGCAGGTCATCGCATCGATCAACGGCATCGACGCCAGCCGGTCGGCCACGCGGGCGCCGACGCCTGCCGGCAAAGGGTTGCGACGGTTCGAACGCAGCAACCACCAGACATACACGCCGACCCACAGGAGCATCCATGGCCAGAAGAGTCCGACGGCGAAGAACATCGGCAGCGGCGCGATGAAGAGCAGTCCCTCGACCCAGCGGCCGGCCCCACCCCCGGTGGCCTCATGGCGCGCGACGAGCGTGATCGCAAACGTGAGCAGCCAGAGGCCGAACATGTGCGCGAGCATGATCCAGTCGGCGTCGCCCATCGGCAAGGGCAGGAAATAAAGCGGTACGCCGGCGACGAGGAAGCCGAGCGGCGGGAGAAGCGCGCGACAAGCCCCCATGACCGCCGGCGCCCAGCTCACGCCCTTATGCCAGCGATCATAGATGAGCACGCAGAGCGCGAGCAGCAGCGCGACGAGGGCCACGGTCTTGCGCAGGGGGGCGGGCGCGGCGAGGACGGTGAGAATGAAACCGAGAACGAGCGCGCCCCAGCCGGCACGGAGCGCTTCGCCGACGGCGATGAGCCCGGCGGGAATCGGCCGTGTCGAGCGACGTTCGGAATCCCACCGCGCATCAAAGGCGTCGTTGAGGATCATGCCACCGACGTAAGTCAGCGAGACGCCGAGCAGGAGCAGCAGCAGGCCACCCCAGCCGAGCGGATCCGGTGCCTGGCCGGCGTATTCGGAACCAAGCGGGCGGAGGCGTTGGCCTTGGGCGAGCAGCCAGCCGGCGATGACGTTACTCCAGACCGTCGGCAGATTCGAGCCACGGGTGAGGATGAGCCAGCCGCGCAGCTTCGGGTTCATCTCAGAGCGGTTTCACGCCGCGCTTCGCGAGCTCGGCGAGCGTCCAGCGATATTCCTCGGCGATCATGTCGGCGACGTCGGCCGCGCGGACCTCGGGCGGCAGGACCTCCCAGGTGTAAGTCTCGATCTCGAGCTCGCGGCAAACACCGGGCGCCTTGGCGATGACATCGAGCGCGGCCCGCAGGTGATCATTGGTCGTGGAGAGTTCGTCGGACAGGCGGTCGGCGTTGACCGGTACGTGGAAGTGCACGCGAAGTTCTTCGAGCGCGCGGAGCTGGTCGATCGCCGCCATGGCGAGCGGGATGTCCTTGAAGCGCACGATGGAGCCGTCCTTGGCCCGCCCCATGGTCTGGTGGAGGTAGGTCGGCTCATGCATCTTGGCGAGGCGCGCGAGGGCGACCTCGGTGGGCTTGAGCTTGAGCGCGGAGCTGAGATGGAACTTCAGCACCGGCGCGCCGCCGGCGTTGAGGCGCGCGATGGCCTCATGGGCTTCTTCGTATTGGAGCGCGAAGTGGCAGGTGTCGTAGGCGATGCCGAGATGCGCGTCGACCAGGCCCTTGGCGGGCTCTTCGGCGCGGAGCTGCTCGAAGAGACGCAGCGCTTCCGGCGTGTTCTCGGCGTGGCCGATCGGCTCCGGCTCGAGCGCGAGCCGCAGATGCGTGCCGGTGCGGTCGCGCAGGCGGGCGAGGTGTTCGGCGCACGCGAGCAGGTTGCGGCGCATGACCTTGAGTTCGTCCGGCGTGCGACCGAAGCCCTTGAACGAGCCCGGCAGCGTGCTGACGGTGCCGACCTTGTCGGGCGGGCCGAACGCGGCGAGGAGATCGAAGAGACGGTTGGTATATTCGAGGCGCGGGACCTCGCACCAATCCGGCGCGAAGACGTTGTCCTTCACCGCCTGGCCGTGGAACGGGCCGAACGGGAAGCCGTTGATGCCGGCGACGACGCAGTTCTCCTGGTCGAGCCAGGCGCGGAAGGCCGCGAGCGTGGCGGGCACGGCGAGTTCCTTCGCGGCGAGATCGCCGAGACGCAGGCCGAGGACGTAGGTCTTGCCGGGCGAGACGCGGTCACGCACGCGGAGCGCGTGGTCGCGCAGGCCGGCGAACGTCTCGGCCCACCCTTCGCCGCGGTGGACGTTGGTGCAGTAGGCGAGGGAAAGTCCGGACGTGAGCTTCACGCGTTCAGGCCTGGGCGGCGGGGTCCTTGAAGCGCGGCGACTGCGAGAGGAACTTCACCGGGTTGCCGTAGACGAGGCGATCGATGGCGGCGGCGGAGTGACCGCGACGACGCATCTCCTGGGCGGCCTTGGGCACGGAGAGCGGATCACTGTGGCCCCAGTCGCACGCGCTGTTGAGCCAGACGCGTTGGGCGGAGACGGATTCGATCATATCGACCGCACGCACGGGCGTGGACTTCGATTCCGGGTAGAGGGTGATGCCGGCCCAGAAGCCTTGGTCGAGGACGTCATGGATCGTGTGCTCTTCGACGTGGTCGATGATCACGCGCTCGGGCTTCACGACGCCGTTGGCCTTGAGGCAATCCATGATCAGGCGCGTGCCCTTGCGCTTGTCCTCGAGGTGCGGCGTATGCACGAGGATCATCTGGTCGTATTGCACCGCGAGGGCGATGTGCTGTTCGAGCACCTTCATCTCATTACGCGTGTTCTTGTTCAGGCCGATCTCACCGATGCCGAGCACCGTCGGGGCCTTGAGGAATTCCGGGATCAGCGCGAGGACGTCGGCGGCGAGCGCCATGTCTTCGGACTCCTTGGGATTGATGCAGAGCCAGGAGTAATGCGGCAGGCCGTATTTGGCGGCGCGCTTGGGTTCGATCTGCGTCAGCTGACAGAAGTAATCATAGAAGCCGTCGGCGGACTTGCGGTCGAAGCCGGCCCAGAAGGCGGGCTCGCAGATCGCGGCGCAGCCGGCGAGAGCCATGGCCTGATAGTCGTCGGTGGTGCGGCTCACCATGTGGCCGTGCGGTTCGATGTAACGCATGGTCGGCGGCTTACTTGAGGCCAGGCCAGACGCCCGAGGCGGCCTTGGTGTCGGCCTTGGCGATCGGTTCGACGGACGGGTCGCTCCAGAGGTTCAGGATGCGGGCGACGCGGCCTTCGTCCTTCTCGAGGAGGAGCGGGAGGGCGGCGCGGAGACCCCGGATGCGGTGGTCTTCGCCGCCGGCGGCGCGATCGAGGCGGTCGAGGAAGGCCGCCAGATCGAGCAGCTTATACCGGGCGTCCATGAAATGCAGGTCAGCCACCTGCTCGCGGGTGCGGGCGGGGGCGCCGGGATGGGGTTGGGGGGTCGACATGGGGAGGCGCGCCTGTGCGCGCTTTGGTTAAGACACCAAAGTGCGGCAGAGGTCCCCGTTGGTCAAGCCACCCCGCCCGACGGCGGACGCCGGCTTACTTCTTGGCCGGGGCTTCCTTGGCTTCCTTCTCGTATTCGGCGGCGGTCCAAGGGGTCTTGCGATCGGCGTACTTCTTCTTGATCGCGGCGACTTCGGCTTCGGTCACGTTCGGACCCGCGTTACCCCAGCTGTTGTTGACGTAATTGACGACGTCGGCGATGTCCTTGTCGGACAGGCCGGCGACCGGGGGCATCATGCTGTTATAAGTCATACCCTTGACGGTGATCGGACCCTGCATGCCGTTGATGATATTGCGGACAGCGATCGAGGCGTCCTTGGCGACCCACTCCGAACCAGCGAGGGGCGGGAAGACGGGGGGCAGGCCCATGCCCGTCGGCTGGTGGCAGGCGATGCAGGTGCGGGAGTAGACGGCCTGGCCGCGCTTGATGGAGTCGGCGTCAGGGGCGGCCACGGCGGCGGCGGCGAAGAAGACCAGGGCGAGGGACTTGAGGGAGGTCATGTTGTTGCTTGGATATGACAGGTGCGGGAAATGAAGAAGACCTCAAAAGCAAAACAGAGTTCCCCGGAAGGTCATTAGCCCGTGGCTGACCCGGCATAAGCCCCGCCCGAAGATGGTTTAATACGACAAATACCCCTCCATCTAGTCGGTCCATTCTTAGGCCTTAGACCCTAATAAAATGGGGTGGAAACCTACCAAAAGTCCCCTAGCCTGCTTGGTATGAAAACGCCAGAACCCCGTCTGGAGTGGATGCGACTCGTGCGCCCGGAGAGCCTGCGCGCGGTGTTCGATCACCTGCCCGGGGTGATGTTCTTCGCCAAGGATCTGGCCGGCCGCTTCACGATGGCCAACCTCGCCTTCGCGCAGCGCTGCGGCTTCCCCGACGAAGCCAGCCTGCTCGGTAAGAGCGACGCTGACATCTTCCCGGCCGAACTCGCGGCGGCCTTCAAGAAGAAGGACCTGCAGATCTGCCAGACCGGACAGCCTCTGCCCCGCATCATCGAGCTCTTTCCCAACGCCAACGGCGACCACGTCTGGTATGAGACCACCAAAGTCCCCGTCTTCGACGAAGCCGGGCGCGCCTGCGGGGTCTGCGGAACGGTGCGTAGTTACGAGGGCACGAAGGCCCTCCTCGAGCCGTTCCTGCAGGTCGAAGCTGCGGCGGAGTTCATCAAGGACAACCTCACCACCTCCCTGAATATCGCCAAGCTGGCCAAACTGACCGGTATGTCCGTCCGCCAGTTCGAGCGTAAGTTCCACAAGGCCTACCAAGTCAGCCCGCGCGGCTACCTCGTGCGTATGCGCGTCGCGGCCGCCTCCGACCTCCTCCGGGCCACGGCCCTCCGCCCGTCGGAGATCGCCCACCAGACCGGCTTCTACGACGCCAGTGATTTCTCCCGTCAGTTCCGCCGGGCGATGAAGGTCAGCCCGACGGAGTTTCGGCGCGGCTTAAAGGCCTGACCCCCAACCCCTAAAGGAGGGACTTCCCCCTAGATGCCTTCTCGACAGAGGGGGTCTGATGGGTTTTATTCACACCCGTACCCCCTCCCATACTATGAGCACAGAAACTACGGTTCCTAATGCGAAGCGCCTACTCTGGGCCGGCTTCATGGCTATCCTCGCGGCCGGCGTCGGCTTCGCCCTCCGCGGCGGCATCTTCGGCGCTTGGGCGTCCGAATACAGCTTCAACGCCTCCCAGCTCGGTGCCATCGGTGGCGCCGGCTTCTCGGGCTTCTGCTTCGGCATCATCATCGGCGGCGTGATCGTCGACAAGATCGGCTACGGCAAGCTCGTCGCCCTCGCCCTCGTCGGCCACATCGTTTCGGCCTTCGTCACTTTCGGCGCCTCCACCCCGCAGAACGCGTATGACTTCCTCTACTGGGGCATGTTCATCTTCGCCTTCGCGAACGGCACCCTCGAAGCCGTGGCCAACCCGCTCGTCGCCACAATCTTCCCCAAGCAGCGCACGCACTACCTCAACATCCTGCACGCCTCCTGGCCCCTCGGCATGGTCGTCGGCGCCGTCGCTTCCTACCTCCTCGGTTCCGTCATGGGCCTCGGCTGGAAGGCTCAGCTCTCGTTCTACCTCGTCCCGACCATCGCCTACGCGATCATGTTCATGGGCCAGTCCTTCCCGAAGTCGGAAGCCGCCGAGAAGGGCGCCTCCTTCTCCGAGATGTTCAAGGACGTCGGTATCCTGGGCTCGCTCGTCGCCTGCTACCTGCTCTCGATCTTCCTGGGTAACGTCCTCGGCCCGGTCTTCAACATCGACAACCTCGGCCTCTACCTCGCTGGCGTGCTCCTGATCGCCGTCGGCGTCATCACCCGCTTCTCGATCGGCTCCCTCCTCCTCTTCGTGCTCTTCATCACCCACGCCCTCGTCGGCGCGGTCGAACTCGGCACCGACGGCTGGATCGAAGCCATCACGGGCAACCTCTTCACCCCGGAACAGGGCAAGATCCTCTTCATCCTGACCTCGTCCATCATGTTCGGTCTGCGCTTCTGCGCGCACTTCATCGAGACCAAGCTCGGGCTCTCCCCGATCGGCATCTTGCTGGTCTCGGCGCTCCTCGCCTTCGGTGGTCTCCAGCTCGCCTCGGGCATGCAGAGCTTCGGTGTCGCCTGTATCGCCCTCGGCATCTACGCCCTCGGCAAGACGTTCTTCTGGCCTACGATGCTCGCCGTCGTCGGCGACCGCTTCCCGCGCTCCGGCGCCGTCGCGATGTCCATCATGGGTGGTATCGGCATGCTCTCCGCCGGCCTGATCGGTGGCCCCGGTCTCGGCTACGCCAAGGACCGCTTCACCAGCGAATCCCTCAACGCCACCGCCCCGGCGGTCTATGCGGCCAACAAGTCGGCCACGGAGTCCAAGTTCCTCTTCCTCGCGCCGGTGACCGCGGTCGCGGGTGATAAGCTCGAAGCCGCCAAGAAGGCCGGCGACAAGGGTACGGCTGACCAGAAGGCCATCGTCAGCGCCAACCAGGCCGGTGACCGCGCCACGCTGAAGGCGGATTCCTACATCCCGTTCGCGATGGCCCTCATCTTCTTGGGGCTGTTCTTCTACTTCAAGAGCCTCGGCGGCTACCGCGCCCTGAAGATCGAAGAGCAGGTCTAAGCTGCCCGCCCTTCCCCTCCGAAGGCCGCCCACCCGGGCGGCCTTCTTGTTTGGTAGGTTTGCGAACGGGGTCCGTCGGTTGCGTCCTAGCAAATCGGCTTCCGTCCGCCGCGGGTTTGGGCTGAATGAAGCCACTCCCATGAGCACCCCGAAGATTCGCATCGCGCTGGCCGGCCTCGGCTTCGGCGCCGAATTCATCCCGATCTACCTCGCGCACCCGAACGCAGAGATCACCGCCATCTGCCAGCGCAACCCCGACAAGCTGAAGGAGATCGGCGACCGCTACGGCATCGCCAAGCGCTACACGTCCTTCGAGGAGATGCTCAAGGATCCCGAGATCGACGCGGTCCACATCAACACGCCCATCCCTGACCACGGCCGCCAGTCCATCGCCGCCCTCAAGGCCGGCAAGCACGTGGCCTGCACGGTCCCGATGGCGACCTCCATCGCCGAGTGCGAGGAGATCGTGAAGCTGGTGAAGGCCACGGGCCTGAGCTACATGATGATGGAGACGGTGGTCTACGCCCGCGAGTTCCTCTACGTGAAGGAGCTCTACGACAACGGCGAGCTCGGCCGCCTGCAGTTCCTCCAGGCCTCGCACCAGCAGGACATGGAAGGCTGGCCCGGCTACTGGCCCGGCCTCCCGCCCATGTACTACGCCACGCACTGCGTCGGCCCGATGCTCGCGCTCACCCGCGCCGATGCGGAATACGTCTCGTGCTTCGGCTCCGGCCGCATCGCTGAGGACATGATCCCGATCTACAACTCGCCCTTCGCGGTCGAGACGGCCCACATCAAGTTCCATAAGTCCGATGTCTCGGCGCGCATCATCCGCTCGCTCTTCGACACCGCCCGCCAGTATCGCGAGTCCATCGACGTCTACGGCTCGAAGAAGTCGTTCGAATGGCCGCTCATCGAAGGCGAAGAGCCGGTCATCCACACGGCGAAGAAGCCCGAGCCCGAGATCCCGCAGAAGGTCAAGGTGCCCGACTTCGCCCATCGCCTGCCGAAGGAGATCCAGCGCTTCACCACCAAGGGCGTCTACGGCGAAGGCGAAGACCACCTGTCCTTCACCCAGGGCGGCGGCCACGGCGGCTCCCACCCGCACCTCGCCAACGAGTTCATCCAGGCGCTCGTCGCCAAGCGCGAGCCGTTCCCGAACGCGCGTCAGTCCGCCAACTGGACCTGCACGGGCATCCTCGCCCACGAGTCCGCGATGGCCGGCGGCGAAATCCGCAAGCTCCCCGCGTTCACGTTGCCTGGTTGAAGAGTTGATTGGTTGAACGGTTGATCCGTTGACCAGGAAATGAAAGGGCGGCGCGAGCCGCCCTTTTTTGTGCCCGCATAATCAAAACCGTTCGGGTGACAGGTGACAGCCATCAGGGAATCAGAACCTCAGGAATCAGCATCTCAGCCATCGGCAATCGGGGCCCTGCGGCCGGCTCCCGAACGGCTGACGCCTGAACTCCCGGAGCCCGCTCCCGTCACCCGTCACCTGAGAAATGCACCCCCAGCCAATCATCCGGTCTCCGGTTTCCCTTTGAGTTAGGCATCTTCCCGTCACCAGCCACCCGAGGCTGCCACCCGCCACCTGAAAATGGATGCCTCTTCTGGTCCACTGAGCCTCTGGGCCTCCGACCCTCTGACCATCGGCTCCACGCGCCCTCGCGGCACTACCCATACCCCTATCCCTATCCCTAATCTCACCTTTGCACTTTTGCGCCTTTGCACATTAATCACCGCCGTGCTCCGCCCGCTGCTCACCCTGCTGCTTCTTCCCTTCTCGCTCCTCGCGGCCGAACGCCCGACGGTCGGCGCGATCCGCTGGGACGCCTGGAGCGGAGGCGGCGTGACGTCGCAGGTGGAACAGACGCTCTCACCGGAGAAACATCGCTTCCGGCTTCCCTGGTTCGCGCAGATCGACCCCGCGGGCCGCGCGCATATCGACGCCTCGGCAAACGGCGTGATGGAACAGGAGATCGCCTACGCCAAGACGGCGGGCCTGGATTACTGGGCCTTTCTCACCTACCCCGAGGCTGACCCGATGAGCGCGGCGCTCACGCGCTATCTCCGCAGCCCGCGCCGCGGCGACCTCGGCTTCTGCCTCATTCTTCACCAGACCTTCTCCGTCCCGGCCGATCGCTGGGCCGCCGAACGCGACCGAGCGCTGACGTTGCTTAAGGAACCCGGCTATCAGCGCGTCGACGGCCGGCCGCTAGTCTTCGCTTTCGACGTGAAGACCGAGCACCCGACCGTGAAGAAGCGCTTCGACGAATTCCGCGCGTCGGCGAAATCCGCCGGGCTCGATCCTTACTTTGTCTACATGGGCTGGCATCCGCAGCGTGACTACCAGCGACATGCTACCGAAGGCTTCGCCGCGGTCTCAGCGTACGCCCATCCGGGCGCCGAACCGGTTTTCTCGAAATACGTCGATGCGTTCGAAAAGCATTCCTGGGCCAACGCCCTCACGCATCAGATTCCTTACATACCGCTCGTGACGACCGGCTGGGATAAACGCCCGCGCCAGGATCATCCGGTCACGTGGGAGAAGAATCCGGGCTACGCCAGCCAACAGACCTGGCCCGCGACGGCCACCCCGGCCGAGCTTGCCGCGCACCTCGGCCGAGCGATCGCCTTCGTGAAGGCCAATCCATCCGTCTGTCCTGCCAACACGGTCATCGTCTACGCCTGGAACGAGCACGACGAAGGCGGCTGGCTGTGCCCGACCTGGACCCCGAGCGGCCAACCGGACGAATCCCGTATCAGAGCGCTCCGCGAAATCCTGAGGTAAGGAGAAGCCTGATCATCGAGGACTGAGTCGATGACAGATGGCTGAATTGATGACGGAATAGTTCAGGGCTAGAGCTAGGGTCGGGGCTTGGGCTAGTTCGTCCTCGGGTCACAGGTCTCGGCCATCGGGTCCCAGGTTCAGGTGATCAGCACCAGGTACGGGTACGGGACTTTCCTGCACCTGCACCCGAACCTGAACACCCGCACCAGATGCCTGACCACCGAGACCCGTGACCTGAAAAATGGACCCCCAGCCAATCCTCCGGTCTCCGGTTTCCCTTTGAACGAAACTACCCCGACCCCAACCCCTGCACCTGCCCCTACCTCGAAAGCGCTCCGCGCTTTCGCTCACTTCTGATCCAACACGCTGAAATCGGCGAACCACAGCGCGAAGACCAGCAACGCGACCCATAAGAGGGTGACGATAAACACGAGCCAGGCCAGCGCGCGCATGGCGACTTCGCCGGCCTGTCCCCGTCGGCTCCAGAGATAGAGGCCGCTCGCCAAACAGGCAATCGGCACGGCGATGAACGACTGGGCCTGATGGATCAGACGCTGATTCCAGCCGAATTTCTCCGCAAGAGTCACGAGGGGCATGCAAGCGACCACGACCGCGGCGGCGGCCAGGAAGATTCGACGGGCATAGCTCTCGAGCTTCGACATGGCAGCATGCTGGCCTGGGCTCTTCGGCCGGTCAACCCCCGTAGGCCGGCCTGTCCTTACTTGCGACCGACGGACCTTCGGTGATGCTGGCCCCATGCGTCTCCTTTGCTGGCTGACCCTCTCGCCCGCCCTGCTCTGCGCCGAAGGCTTCCAAGG
>Ga0209358_10002174_pt1 | contig 15113 bp, 21 predicted proteins | sample LauGreFa1BDMLBSN_2_FD_187574 | JGI IMG/M metagenome (GOLD analysis project Ga0209358, IMG submission 187574) | Freshwater lake microbial communities from Lake Michigan, USA - Fa13.BD.MLB.SN (SPAdes) (version 2) | ecosystem: Environmental > Aquatic > Freshwater > Lake | place: Lake Michigan, USA... | reverse complement strand
CGGGTCGATCAGAAACGCCGGAATTGTTGTCGTTGTGGTGGTTGTGGCCTGCGGTTTTGTGGTGGAAACGACCGGCGTCGTGACGGGCGTGTAGACGGTTGAGGGAATGCGAACGGTTGTTATTGCGGGTTTGTCGGCGTCAAGTATCCATGCGCCGAGGATTGCTATTGCGGCGATCACGCCGAGGGTTAGGCGATTCATTAGAGGGACCTCCAAATGGTCAAACGTTGACCGTGGCAATGTTCTCCACCACGGGTGCTTTTACGGGTTCGGTCGGTTGCCTCGATACGCCCCTGCCGGGCGAATAAGGACAATTGAGAGGCGAGGCCTTTAGTTACCGGGAATGTGTCCGGGAGCCGACTCCAAATGTCGTCGGCGGTGAATTCGGGTAGGAAACGGATACAAGCCTCGATGGCATTGTGTACGTGTCGTACCTCGTCGTCGGTCCATTTCCGGGCCGAGTCTGCCGAACGTGCCAAACCGATTGCGGTTGGGGACGGTTCGACAACGTCAAACAATGACGGTTGGTTCATGGTTTCTCCTAACGGGTCGGGTCCCCCTATTGGGGGCCGTTGGTTAGGGACGGTCTACCGAATTCGGTAGGGGTAGGTCAATTACCCTTGCGTCGGCCGATAATCGGCTCGACCGGTTGGCCGGATTTGGCGGCAATTCCGTTGCCGATTCCGTAGCCGGTGACAGCGCTAATCAACCCGATTCCGGCGTCATTAGAAATCGAGTCGGTCAACAAGAGGACCGTTACGCAAACGAGGCTTGCGAGGGCAATAAGGGCTTTTGACGGGTTTGTAATGTTCACTTGAAAATACTCCGGAAAAGGTTGTCGACCTCGTCGGGAGAGTCTGCGTAAAACGGTTCTAATTCGACGTGAATCCACGTGTTGTGCGCCCCGGCCGGTTTGATCGTGGGACGCTCGTATGTTTTCCACGCGTCACGGTCGCAACGGTACGCCGCGCCATGTTCGCCGGGTTGGTAGTCGTTTTCGTAGTCGTGGACGGCTTGTACGGCGTGTCGGCAATGCGTGTCGAGGAATTCCAACATTGCTCGACGTCCGTCGGCGGGGGCGGCTTGGTCGAATGCCCGTCCGGTTGCGTGGACACTTTTGCGGGGGCTTCCGGCGATGTTGCGGTTCGCGTAAATGCCGATTGTCCTTGACCCGTGGAGGTAGGTGAGGTATTCGGCAAAACGTTTTGTTCCGGGCCTTGCCGAGGTGCGGAGGTCGGTGGACCCGTAGTAGGGGCGGCGGCGGGTCATTCGGTCGGCTCGATTTGTGCGGGGTAGTGAATGTTGCCGGATTCCATAGACGCGACAATGTCGGCGGCCCAAAGGTGCGCGCCGTCGGCGGTGGACCATGGCCCGGGTCGGTCGACCTCAACGCCGTTGATCGTGACGATTACGTGATTGTCGTCGGTGACGGTTGCTAGGTAAATGTTCATCGGAGGCTAGGAGTTCCGGTCGAGTGCGTTCCGCAAGTGACGTTGCTGGACGGTTGGGTTCGGCTTGACCATGTTGTTCCGTCGGTTGACGTTTGGAATCCGTTGAAAACCATGAGGCCTGCGTCGTCGCTCATACCCCAATAGGCGAGTGATGAGGTCAATGCCGGGGTTCGATTCGTCCATGATGTGCCGTTTGTAGAACTTTGTATGTCGACGGTCAAACTGCCGTCCGGTGTAAGTGCGGTGACCACGGTAGTGTTGGCCGCAAATTTGACGTTCGTACTATTGACGGAGATAGCGGAGGTTCGGGCGGTCCACGTCAAACCGTCCGTACTTGACGCAAGCGCGCCGGTTGTCCCGGTATCGGACCCGGCAACCCAAATACTTTGGCCCTTGAAATAGAGAATGTCGGACGTTGCGCCGAGAGTCGAGGTACGTGCGGTCCACGTCGAGGTTGGGTCGGTCGCCGTGTAAAACGAACCGGTTGAATTGCCAATAACCCAAACGCCGTTGCCCCATGCCACTTTGCTGACTGTCCCGCTAATTCCGGTTGTTTTCTGCGTCCACGTGACGCCGTCCGTCGAGTACGCCACCTTTGCGGCATTGCCGGTCGCTACCCAATACCCGTTTCCGTATGCGACGCTTTGTATGTTGTCCGTTCCAAAACTCGACGTTTGTTGCGTCCACGTAATACCGTCCGGGGACGTCGCCAATTTGCCGTTACCGCCTACGGCAACGTACAAGTTGGTTCCATTGGAGGCGACTCCGAGAATTGTGTCGGCCCCAAATGAGGACGTTCGGCTAGTCCACGACCCGTTAGCCAAGGTCGTCGAGGTCGACGTATAAAGTTCGCCATTAGACCCGGCAACAACCCACAAATACGAGAGAACGGCCGGTATGCCCTGCCCGGTTGCGCCGGTGACGGCCGGAATCATGCCGACGTATTGCCGAATAGGACCCATTCGTCGGCGGCGATTTTGGTTAGGCAGACGACGGCGTATTGCCCGTTCGTTTTGGTTTTGGACCCGTTCGACCGAATGGAGGTGGTCGCCGGAGTAGCGGCCGAGATCGTGACCTGCCCCGCGCCGCCTTGATAGATCAAAATTTGCGAGCCGACGGCGATTGCGGCGGACGCGTTGGTTGGGACGCTGAGGGCGATTGCGGCGGCATTGGTGAGGGTCACGAGTTTGGCGACGTCACCTAATGCGAGGGTGTAGGAGGTTCCGGTTTGGGCGTTGAGTTGTAGGGCGGCAATGTCGTTGACGCCTCCGGCAATTTGGTTGACGTTGGCGGCCGAGAGGACTTGTCCGTCGGTGTAGGCCTGCGAAATGGGGTAGGTCGTAGTCATAGGTTGTCCTTAGAGGGTATTGGTTCCGAGTACGCCAAATTCCAATGAATTGAGAATAAACGAGGTTGAGAGGGGTTCGCGGGTAGTGAACGTGGTGGCCCAACGGTCCGGGGTGATTGTGTGGGAGACCCCTTGGACGGTCAATCGGACGTCGACGGCGTCGGTTCCGGAGATCGTGCGGAGGATTGTTATTGGGTCGCCTATGTCGAGGGTTAGGCCTGCGGCCACGCGGGTTGAGGGGCTTGATAGGTCGAGGCCGATTGAGTTGACTCGGAGTCGAATGTTTTTGCGGTAGGCGAGGATTGCGAGGGCTTGGCCGTAGGCGTCGGCTTGGTGACGCATGAGGAGTTCGGACCGGTTGAGGGTTCGGACGAAATAGTCCTCGATTGAGGTTGCGTCGGAGGCCGTTTCGGGGGTTCCTCCGTGGGGGGTGATTGTGACCTCGTTGGATAGTTCTTCGTCGTCGAGCGACACGTCGAGTTGTTGGTAGGCGATTCCGGTTCCGTCGTCGGCAAATGCGGTGGCCGTGCCGGTGGCTTGAATCGCAATGTTGGCTCGGGACTTGAATCGGACGTCGCCGTTGGAATCCATGTAGAGGCCGCCTAGTTCGGTGTCCTCGACGGTGTGGAGGGCGGTGAGGGTTGGCCGGAGGGTATCGGGGTCGTTTTGTAATTCCGTGGCCCCGGTGTCGACGTTTCGCATTGTGGTTGGCCAATTGACGACGTCAAGAATTTGGTTCACTCGGGTTCCGGGGTAATCGCCGGTTGACGCCGCCGGGACGTTCTCAATGTTCGATAGGGCAAGTAGTCGGAATCCGTCGTCGGCGGTGACGGTGACGTAGCCGAATGTTGCGCCTTTTGGCCATTCCCAATCCCATGAGGTCACGTACCCGGAAAACAAATAGTGTTCCGTTCCGAGGTAGTCGGCGGTTATGCGGATTTGGCGTAGCGGCAGGATTTGTCCAACGTAGGGGCTTGCCGGGTTGGAGGGGTTCCAATCGCCGTTGAAATCGAGGAACCTAACCGTGGCTTGGCCCGGGGTGTAATGCTCGAATACGCGGTCGCGTCCTCGACGGGTTTGTATTTCGACGGTTTGGTCGGTGACGTCGACTATTTCTGCGGTTGCGGTTCCTAGTTGGTCCTCGCCCAAAATGCCGTTTAGCGGGTCGCCGAGGACGAGAACGTTTCCGAATGACGCGCCGGGGCCGAGTCGTAGGACGACTTTGGGGGTTGCGGGCAGGGTCATTAGTAGTTCGTGTTGGAGTAGACGAGTTGATACCCGGACCGTTGAGAGTTCACGAGACCTTGCCGAATGGTCTCAATGAGGTTTCGTTCCTCGATTACGGACCCGTACACGTTGACGGTGACGTTGCCGCCTAACCCGTGGCGGCCTGCCCGGTCGAGAGGTACGACGGCTTCGGGGCCTGCTTCGCCGATCATGGCGAGCGTTGGGCCGGTCACAATGCCACCGTTAGCCAAATACGGAATTCGGGGTATGTCGGGCGGGTTGATGCGAATGTCGGGGAGTCCGGGCAACGGAATCTTGAACTCTAAGAGTTTGTTTATCTTGTCAATGAACTTGTCGTTGATAAACCGAAAAATTGCGTTCACAAGTTGTTTAGCAATTTCGCCGCCCTTGGACAAAAGGCCTTTGAGGGCTTCAACGAGTCCGTTGATAAGGCTTGCGCCGAGGTCTGCGCCAAGCGTGGCCATGGTTTTGACGACGCTTACGAAAATGCCGGGGAGTTTTTTGACGAGTTCAATTGCGAGCGCGCCGAGCCCTTTTAGGGCTTCCGGTATGAGTTGTCCGACCCATGAGAGGAGAGCCACGCCGAGTTTGAGGGCTTGTTCGGCGATCTTGGGTACGGCGTCGGTGATAATCCACGTTCCGATTGCGGCTAGGAGTTTGCCGAGTTCTTTCAACATGGGAACAATGTGAGGCTTTACCCATTCGACAAGGGCGTTGCCAAGTTCAACGAGTTTTTTGACGAGGAGGGGTAGGCCGGTGTCGATTAGCCAATCGGCGGCGGCGGCTATCCATTCGCCAAGTTGTTCCAACATGGGTTTGATTCGTGGCTTTATCCATTCGACAAGTTGCCGCCCAAGTTCGGCCAATCCCTCGACGACCTTGGGGATTGTTTCTCTTATCCACGCGAAAAATGCTGAGGCGAGGTCGCCTAGCGTTTGTTTGAGTTGGGGGAGTTTTGACCGGACGAGTTCAACGACTCCGGCTAGGCCGCCCTCACCAAATGCGTTGGCTACCGCCTCGACGACGGGAATAAATTTGTCGGCAAAGAACGACACAACGGTCGTAGCAATGGGCAAAAGTTTTGTGCCGATTACGGCTACGGCGTTTGCTAATTGGGCTTTGAGTATTCGTTGCTGATTTGCGAGGCCGCCGGACGTGCGGGCAAAGTCCCCTTGTGCGTCGGCGGTCTGCTTGTAGATCGCGGCTTGTGCGGCCAAAATCTTTTGTTGGGCGGTGAGTGTGCCGTTCCCGTCGTAAATGCCGAGGGACATGGCCTCGGCTTTTAGGGTTGCGTCGTCGAGGAGAACGCCGTAGCGGCGTAGCGGTTCGGCTTCGCCTCGGAGGGCCGCGCCGATTGCGTCGATTGCTTCTTGCGGGCTTGTGTTGTTGAACGACGCAAGGTCAGACGCAAGCCCCGTGAATCCGTTAGAGAATTTGGCGAGGTCGTCGCCGGATAGCCCGGCGGCTTTGCCGAACGTGCCGAATACTCCGGCGGCGTTCAATACGTCTTGTTTTGATTGTCCGAACTCTTTGGCGGCGGTTGAGGCAAATGCCTCGATTTGCTTTGCGGAATCGCCGAAAATTTGTCCGACCTTGGCTTGCGTTTCGGCGAGGTCGGAGGCGGCGTCAATGGCCTTGAATGCCCCAGCGACGGCTACGCCTCCAATGGCGGCAAATGCGGCGGCGGTTACCTTGGCAATTCCGGCAACCTTGTTGCCGAACGTCTGAAATTTGCCGGTGGCTTCGTCGAGTCCCTTACTAGAAAACTCGGTAATAATGGGGACGGTTATTGCCATTAGCGCATTTGTCCTCGTACCTCATAAACGTTTGTGTTTATTTTGGCTAGTTCGTTGTTTAGGTCTTTTTCAAGGTCTTGGGCGAGTTGCCGTATTTGGTTCTCGACGTCCGGTAGAGCGTCCTCGACGGACGGCCACATAAACCGTGAGGGGGCTTCGCCGAATTCTTTGTTGAGTTTGGCTATGAGGTGTCGGCCTTGCCCGGACAATTTGTGGCCGGTTGGTCTGCCGGGGTAGGGGCGTGATCGTCCTCGGGTTTGGACGTGTCCGACCTTGCCTGCCATGTCGGCAATTGCGGAGGCGGCCGCCCGGGTTTGGATTACGACAACGCCAACGGTTTCGTATTTGGCCCCTTGGGCGGCGTTGCGGTTGCGGGCTTTGCGCGTGTTCATGCGTACCCGGACGGTTTTGTCCTGACGTGCGCCGGTACGGCCGGAGTGTTGAAAACCCTCGGGTAGGCCGTTGGCTTTGCGGCGGGCGTTGGCTTCGTCGGCGGCCGGTTTCGCTATCGCCCTAAACCGTTTGCCCCATTCTTTGCGGAGGGCCGGGTTTAGCGAGTTGAGGATACGTAGGTTTTCTTTGAGTCCTCGTACCTCGACGTTCACGGGACGACCTTACCTAAATCACGTTCGTCGTGGTTTAGGTCCTTTGCCGTCATCGTGTTTGCCGTTCACTATTTTTATGACCGTTGTTAGGTCGTCAATGTCGAATTCAATGTTGGGGGGCCACCAACCAACGGCGACGAGCGTTTCGGCTAGTCCTCGTCGGTAGGTTCCCCGGTCGTAGGGTTTGTGGCTTCCTGCCCTACAACGTCGAGGGAAACGAGTTGTTTGACGAAATCGTCAAAGAGTGCGGGAACCACAATTTTTGCGGCTTTGCTTGCCTCATAGGCCATGTACGCAAGGTCCTCGACGCCGACGCCGTTTGCGAGTTCGGAGGCGCGTCGCTTGTATTTGCGTTCCCATGCGACGACCGCGTACAGGTTGGTTGTAACCGTGTACGGGCCGTCGCCGAGATCAAGGGCAATTGAAATTTTCATTGGGTCTCCTAGTCGGGGTCGGAGGGGGTTTTACGAGGTGGCGCGCGCCCAAGTTCCGCCGGTGAACGTCACGTCAAAAGTTGCGAGTTCTCCCACGGACTGATTTACGGCCGGGTAGGACGCCAACATTGTGTTGGAAATCGTGTATTCCGGGTTGGAGGTCGACGGGGTCGTTCCGGCCGGGTAGATCGTGACGGTTGTGGTTCCGTCGCCGACTGCGCTCGATAGGGCTTCCTCGATTTCTCCGGTTCCGTAAACGCCGTAGAACGTTGCGGTGATTTCGACGGTTTGGAGGCCGGGGCGGTTGAGGTGGCCGGTATCACCGAACGCGGTGATTTCAAGTGCGTCGTAACCGAGCGTTCCGCTAATCGAGGAACATACGCCGGTGAAATCGGTTGCGCCGATCACGATTGACGGGTTTACGAGGTACACGGGAGTTCCGGGCATTGTTTGTCCTTTCTGACGCGGGCTACTGCGAGCCTACGCGAATTGTGAGGTCGTACGCGGGTAGTTCTTGGCTACCGACGGTGATTAGGGAGGATTCGCCGTCGACTACTGCCAAACCGGTTCCGCAAATTGTGTCGACGGTGGTTAGCAAATAGTCGGTGGCGTCTTGGTTGCCGGGCGGGGGTGCTAGCACGTACAACTTGACGGTGACGTCGTAGACGCCGACGGGGCCGGTTGTGAACGACGTGAATGTCGGTAGGCCGATCATTACCGTTAGGGGTCGTGCGTTGCGTGGGTCGGTGACGGGTTTGAGGCCTGCCGCCGAGAGTTTGGACGCTATGTCGCTGATTATGTTTGCGAGGGGGCCGGTAGCGGGCATTTAGGCCACCTGCGAACGGTTCACGCCTAGCAATTGGAGGACTCGACCAATGGAGGCAATTGGCGCGCCGGTGGTCATTGTGTCGAATGTTTGGTACGAGTCAACCGAACCGCGTTCCCGGTAGAGGCCTGCGGCGTAGAGCACCGTTCCAAGTTTGATTGACCCGTCCGGGGCTGAGGCTTTGAGGTCGTTGTAACCGGCGGCCTGACGGCGGCGGTAGCACCATGCGTTAGCGGCCGATACGCACGTCGCTAGGTAGGCGGTGTCGTTCGCGGTCGCTGAAGCGATTCCCAAGAATTCTTGAACGTCTGCGGAGGTAATCCACGTGACGCCGGTTTGTCCGGTGTAGGTGAGTGTTCCGTATGGGTCGACCGGGTAGCGGTCGTATTCGTTCCCGGCGTCGAGCACCAAAATTTGGTTGGGAATGATGACGTCGGAGTCGTAGACGAAATCGCCGGAGGTGGTGACGTTGATAAGCAGGAATTCGGGAACGGCAACGACGGTGAATGTTCCGTCAAAACCGTTCCCGACTCCCGCAACCGTGACCGATTGCCCGACGACTACCTCGGCCCCGGTAAGAGTGGTGAGAACGGCTACGCCGTCGAGGCGTTGCGCGTGCGTGATTGACGACGTAGCCATTCTCGGGGGTTAGCGGTTCGTATTAGGCGAGGGCGATTGACTGAACGAATGTTGAGTCGGTGGTATCGCCAACGGCCTTTTGGAAGAACGTAGCGAAATAACCGTAGTAGGTGAACGTGCGACCGAGGTTGGTCGGGTCCTCCAACGACATGACGCCGCGAACGTTCTCGTAGAACTCGACGGCCGGGGCGTGGACGACGAGCATGGTGTCCGAGGCGAGGTTGCCGTCGACGACAATGCGGAGGCCGAGGGGGTTCATTCCCGACCATGAGGTCGCGTCGCCTGCGCCGAGCGTGTTCATGCCGAGGAGGCCGGGGGCGCCAATCGCCGGGAAAACCGGACGGTTGACGTCGTCGACCTGCGAGCCGAGAGCCTTCCACACGTCCACCGAGGCGACGAGGTGAGTCGGGAACAAGTTGGTTCCGGTCGAAATGTTTTCGGCGCAACCGTAAAGGGCCTCGATAAGGCTTGACGGGTCGCCGGGGGTAACGGTCCACGTGTAACCGGAGGCGGTGGCGGCGGCAACAAGGGCGGTCGAGGCGATGTCGTCGGTCTCACGGAGGTACTGCCCGGAGAGGTCGGTCAAAATCGAGTTCATGGCGGCCGGGTCGGTGAAGTCCATGGCCTGCTGAGAAATGAACACGGAACCGGCGACGGTCTGACGGTTGACCGTGTTTGCGGCAATGGTCATGGTCTGCGACGCGACGGCGGTTCCCTGCGTGTTCTGAACGCCGGAAGTCGTGTGCTGACTGATCGTCGGACGGACAAACGAAATGCCGTTGCCGTTCGGAAGCGCACGAGTGCCGAACGCCGTTACGACCGGGCGAATGTAGTTGATGTTCTCAAAGAGAGGGGCAACAACCGGCAGGGGCAAGAGGCCCGGCACGTCGCTCGACAAGTCCTGCGCGGCCTGAATGGCGGTGCGGTTCTTTTCGACGTTGGCCTGATAGGCGGCCTGAACGTTGCGCCACGAGTCGCCGCCCATGTGGTAGGCGGCGGCAAATTCTGCGGCGGTCGGCATCGGGTATTCACGCTTCGGGGTGGCCGGAATGGCCGGGGTCGGAATGACGGTCGGGGCGGCGGCCTCGACGAGTTCGGGTTCGGACATGGGGATTGAATCCTCCTCGGGTTCAACAATTGGGGTTGGTTCGTTGTCGTCCTCGGGTTCTGAGGCAACAATTTCGGTAATTACGGCGTCGGTAAACGCCGGTTGTGCGACTAGCGAGAGTTCGACTAGGCGGGCTTTGGTGACGACGGTTGCCCGGAGGGCTTTGTCGTAATGGGACTCGACGGGGTCCGCGCCGACGGAAACGGCGTCGTAGGCCCCTGCTTTGACGAGTTCAATTGCGTCGTTGGCGGCGGTGGTACGCGCGAACGAGGCGGTAAATCCGAGTCCCTCGGGTAGGTCGGCCAATGCGGTGACGGTTCCGCGCAATTGGCCAAGATCGTGATTTTCCAAAAGTTTTGCGGGCTTTTGGTTTGTGTCGAACGCGCCTCGGGCGAACGTGACGCGCTGACCCCCGGACACGGTTGCGACGGTGTCCCACGGGACGGCAATGCCGGTAATCGTGCGTGGGGTGTCCTCGCCTCGGGCGGCGTCGAGGGCCGGGAGGTCGGCTACAAATCTAATCATTGGTCGGAGTTTTCCGTTTGGCTAGGGGGCGCGTCCACTAACGGAGTTTCGACGAGGTTGTTGTCGCCAAGGTAGTCGTCTAGATCAAACTCGACGTGCTTGCCTCGGGGGAGGACGTTGTCCCCGGACAAGGTCTCCTGAACGCAGTCCAAATACGGTTTAGCCCCGAACAAATAGAGGTCCTGCCGGGCTTGTAGTGCGTTTTGGTACGTCATTCCGGACGACGTGGGCGCGCCGACGAGGTAGCCGGGGACGTTGGCAATGTTGGCTAGTTCGGCCATTTGGTGTCGGCGTGACTCGACCAATTGGAGTTTGTTCGGGTCGGAGTCGTATGGCCGGAATTCAACAAACTCGTTGAGTGCGCCGACGGTCGACCCGTCGCGTCTAGCCCCGGCCCATGCGGCGGCAAGTTCGGATAGTTCCTCGCCAGTCATGGGTTCGCCGCCTCGTTGCTGTAAGTAACCGTGGCCTGCGAGGTCCTGCGACGCGAACCGGCGGGCGGCCCCGTCGAGTTTCCATGAGGTGTCGATTACCTGCGCCCCGGAGTAGACGAGGCCCATAATTGGCGAGAGAAATTGGACAACGTTGGCCGTGTCGAGGGTGACGCCGTTGAATTCAATTTCGTCGGACGGATAGAAAAATTGGGGGCCGAGTTGGTCAATGGTCTGTATGTTTCCGGCGGGTAGCCACCGGAACGAGGCCGGGAATCCGGTCGAGTAGCGGGAGGTCACGTACCAAAACGCTCGACCGTAGAAAAAGAGGTCTGAGAACGTGTTGGACATGATGAAATTTCGGGTGACGTTCGGGTCCGGTCGGGTGAACCACGATTCGCCCTCCACGTAGTTTTTTTCGTAGTCCTGCTCGGTTGGGTCCCAAACGAGGTTGTAGGCCCGGAGATCGAGGCAACCAATCATGGACGCGATGAGGTCTCGCGCTCGACTCACTACGGGGAGTTGGAGGGCTTGTAGTTCCTGCGACCCGACCGTGTACGTGTAGACCTGCCGGACGGCGTTTGCGGCCCCGGCGGCGGCTTTGATAGGCGCGGTTCCGTATTGGGGCGACGTCGTGCGCGTCCGGGCAAAAATTCCCATTGGTTCGGAGTCTCCCGCTATTCGGTCGAGGTTTCCACTAATGGGCTTTGCCGAATGCGGCTTTGCCGACGGCAACCGGTTTGGACGCCAACGAGGCGGCGAACACTAAGCACCGGGCTAGTTCAATCGGTCCGGGGGACGTTTTGGACGAGAGGCCAACGGCGTTTTGGGTTTTGTAGGCAACGGCCCGGTTGACGTGTTCGGCTAGGAGGGCGTCGGACGGGGAATGCCATAGGCGGCCCTCGGCGATCATTGACCGGACCGTGTTTGTGTATTTCAGAATTTCGCCGTGGCCGACGGTGGTGGTTCGGCGGCGTAGGGGTAGCGGTACGTGGAGTTCTAGGGACGGGGTGACGGCAAGTTTGACGTTTGGGTCCTCCATAACTCGTCCGATTGCCGTCCATGCGTCCTCCTCCCGGTCTACGACGAACTCGACGGCTACTTGTACCCCATGGTCGCTCGACGCGGCTCTGACGCCTACGTAGCGGGACTCGTCAACGGACTGATCAAACGCGACGACCCCTCCGGGGGGCATGGGGAGATCGGTGGCTTGCCGGTCCCAAATTCCGGCCGGTAGCCATGGGCGCGCCGACGCTACCCACGTGTTGAGGTGCGCCCGGAGGAACGACGCTCGGTCCGGTGACCGGGACGCGTCGTCAAGTTTGTCCCACGTGACGAAATGCCCGAGGGACGGGTTAGCCCAAGGCCACCATTTGCGTTCGCCGTAGGCGTCGACGCCGGGCGGCGGGGACCATTCGGCAAAATAGAGGCGGCTTGTCCGGTTTGCGTCTATGTCGGCTATTGCCTGCTCGCGCCAACGGAGGAACGCCGTCGAGGATTCGTCCCCGGCGGTTGACCACGCGGACAGCAACGAGTCGGGCCGAGCAATTTGGGACGGTAGCAGGGCGTCGAAAACGACCTCTTGGGCTATGTCCCACAATTCGTCGAGGCAAATCAAATCCCATGTTCCACCGTGGAAATTGGGTCGGGCGGCGGCGATCACAAGTTGCGACCCGTCGGGCATGGTGACCGAGGAGTCCCCGTTAGATAACCGGACTTTGGCCCCAAACCGGTCCCGGAGGAGGTCGGCCAATTGGAGAAACATAGGTTTGGTTCGGGCAAGTTTGTTGGCCATAAGCAGGACGTTTTGGGCTTCGCCTCGACGGGCCGACTCCTCGACAAGCCACCACGCCAAAAGGGCGCGCATAGCAAAACTCTTGCCCTGCTGACGGCCGGTCGAGACCACCGCCCGGGAAAACATGAACGACCCGTCGTCCGTCAAAGCCAATTGCCCGGACAATGCCCGTTCCTGCCACGGCAAAAGGTCAATCCCGGCCGCCGAACGCGCCCAATCGACTAGGGCAGGGCCAAGACTCGACGACCCAATTCCCGGCGATTCCAACCGAGGCTCGGTACGCCCCAAAAGGTGTCGATAGTCCTCAAACGGACCCGATTCGCCTCGATCAGACGTCCTAGGGGAGATCTTACTACGGGGGCTCGGGGTAGGGGTCTCGGGCAATCCAAAAACGCCGGAGCGTGTGAGGGCTTCGTTTCGTCGTTGGGTGGTGGTTGCGGTTTTGCGGTTGACGTGGTGTGCGCCTCGTCGTGCGTTACACGGTTTACATGAGGGGACGAGGTTGTCGAGTTCGTGTCCTCCTCCGTCGTCGAGGCTTGTGAGGTGGTCTGCTTCGGTGGCTTGTTGTCGGCCACACCAATGGCATAGGGGTTGGCCTTGGAGGATTGTGGCCCGATTGCGTTTATAGGTTGGGTTGTCGTAGGGGCGGCTCATAGGAGGCGTTGGCCGTGGCACGTGGGGCAGGGTTGGAGTCCTTTGCCGTTGGTTGCGTATCCGGTTGCGTCGCATTGTGGACAAACGTGGGGTGCTACCGACTTACGTTTAGAACCAATTGGAATCACAAAGTCTTTGTTATTTAGTTCTTTATTAGAGACCGGCATAACCGAGGTCGGGTAATCCGGTTCCGGTTGTGGACAGGTTGTGGACGAGTTGGGGAAATCGTGGACGGTGGTCTCGGTTCGCCAATGGCCTCGTTCGTCTTGCCATGTTCGCCGGGTGAGGTATCCGGCAAGTTCTAGTTCTTTGAGTCCGGCCCGTATCGAGTCTCGACCGTCGACGCCGTGGACGGTGAGGCCTGCCGTTGTGGTCCTCCAATTGTCCGGTTGGGAGAGCAGGAACACGAGGAGGCCACGGGCTTTCCACGTGAGGCGTTGGTCCCGTATGACGGAGTTGTGAACGACGGTGAAATTGGTTTTGGGGCGTGGGCTACGGACGATCATGGCCACCGTCCGGGGCTTCGTAATGCTCGATCACGCGCATAGCCCGACCAAGACGGTCACGTAGGCGTTGGTTCTCAATTTCAAGGTTGTGAACGGTTTCTTTGAGGCGGTTTAGTTCCTGAAACGCCAAATTCATCGTTCGTTCGGCTTCCTGAATGGTGGCAACGAGGGCGTGGTAGTCGTAGGTCATGTCGGGTCCTTTGTGAGTATTTCGGTGACGCGTTCCCGGTCTGCGGGTCTCCAAACGTGGACGTTTGCGCCGGAGTTGTAGAGAACTTGAATCCACGCAATTTGGTCTTTGGATAGGCGGCCCGTGGTGGATTTGAGTTCGGCAAAAATCGTGCCTCGGGTCGGGTGCGCGAGGACAAGGTCGGGAAATCCGTTGTCCCCTTGTGTGGCGGTTCGCCATGCGCCTCGTTCGTTTTTGACGGGTAGGGCGTGGAATACGTGCCAACCGTTGTATTTGGCAAGGTCGATCACGTAGGACTGCCATGCCTTTTCGGTGATTGCGGCCCATGCGGTCAAAACGGGTCCTCCCCGCCGGTGGCCTCAACGACGAGGCGGTCAATCAACGTGGACGTTTCTCGTTTGGTTCCCGGGATAGGCCCCACGTAGCCCAACGCTCGCAATTTGCGTTTCTGTGCGTCCGTGGCCGGTTCCGGGCTTCCTCGGTACGGTTGCGGTCCTGCGGGGCTTCCTGCGCCCTCCTGAGGGGTCATGCGGGCAACCTTGGCCATTTCCTCCCGGGACGGACGTTCGGTGGAGGCTTGATAAACCCATGTTGCGAGCGCACGTCCAATCGCGGAGGTTTCGCAATTCTCAATGGCCGAGGTTCGGTTGACGTTGGAGGACCCTCGGACCTCCTCGGCTAAACCGACGGTAACGGGTAGCGGGTCGTCGGCCCGACGGTAGATCGAGGCCCGGATAAGGACTCGGGTTCCGTCGTCGACGAGGAGTTCGGTTGTTATTCGGCCGTCGGGGTTGTCGCGCCAAAATGCTTGGAGGCGGTCGGCGACCGGGGCGTAGTTGTCGAGATTCACGTCGGGTTTCCTCTCAAATTGGTTGTTGTAATTCGCCGGTATGGGCGTGTCGGTTTTTCTACCACGCCGTCCCGGAACATCTTGAAACGTTGGTGTTCGGTTGTGCCGCCCCAAATGCCCGGTAAGGACCGGTGGTCGAACGTGAGGGCGTAGGCGAGGCAATCGGCTTTGACGGGGCAGGAGTCGCAAAGTTTGATCGCTAACCGGGCTTGAGAACGGCCCTCTTGTCCGGGAGGCGGGAAAAATAGGTTGACGTCAATGTCGGCGCAAGCGGCTTGTTCGCGCCACCTCATGTCGAGGGGATTGCCCATGGCTTCCAACCGGACGACCTCCAAAGTGCCAACCCAAACGTGAGGTTTTTGCGGGGGTCCTTCATGTCCTCATGAGTCCAACCGAAATCAACTAGCCAAACTTTGTGAATTTGGTTGATTTGTAGGAGGCCGTGGTCGGGGCCGGAATCGGCGTCGGCGGTACACCTCGACTCGCGCCAAATAATTTGGAGGAGTGGACGAATGACGTCCGGGTCGGCGGGCCAACCAACCTCCAACGCCAACGGCAACCATTCTTGGCAGGGGGTTTGCGGGTCGATCAGAAACGCCGGAATTGTTGTCGTTGTGGTGGTTGTGGCCTGCGGTTTTGTGGTGGAAACGACCGGCGTCGTGACGGGCGTGTAGACGGTTGAGGGAATGCGAACGGTTGTTATTGCG
>Ga0209358_10002173_pt1 | contig 15114 bp, 14 predicted proteins | sample LauGreFa1BDMLBSN_2_FD_187574 | JGI IMG/M metagenome (GOLD analysis project Ga0209358, IMG submission 187574) | Freshwater lake microbial communities from Lake Michigan, USA - Fa13.BD.MLB.SN (SPAdes) (version 2) | ecosystem: Environmental > Aquatic > Freshwater > Lake | place: Lake Michigan, USA... | reverse complement strand
GATTTCCATGTTATGCCCACATTGGCGCAGAGTGCCTCATTTTGCAGACTTACTTTTAAAATAGGTGAACGGTAAAACGATGTGTCTTTAAATATAGATTCTAATTGGTTGGCAGTTAATCTGGCACCACTGTGAAAAATTAAATCCGGTTGTATTTCCCAGGCGTAGGTAATGTAAATGCCTTGCGTGTACATGCTATTACCGGCATCGCCATAGCGGGTTTTGGCTGAGCCGGTGCTACCGGTAATAAAATCATACACATGAGCAGTTGATGTTACATTATTAAATGTAAGTTCCATGCCATACCGCAATTCATGCCTGCTAAAAATATTTTTATTTATATCAAGGTTTAAGGCTAAAACATCTACATCCTCCATTTGAGATATCCGCTTACTGCTTTTAAACGCTCTTGAAATTCGATCTTGATCTATTTTTTGGTACGATAAAATACTGCGTATGTGATCGCCCCAAGGCTTATATATATTTACACTTGTGGTATAGGCCGCCAGTAAACGTTTTTGCGGGCCATAATTCCATTCGGCAAATTTTAACTGCTGTGTACTGCTTGAAATTTCGCTTAAGCGGTCATAGCGGTTAACCGGACTGGATTGGCTATACTGAAAATTAAAATCATGTAGTAGCTTACCGGTTTTAAATAGAAATCGCTGCATTACATCATATTGACTATAGCCCGAGCGTTTCATGATTTGGGGCTGTAAATTAACCTGCACGCTATCAAAGGGCTTGTTATTTATCCATGTTGTAGTCACATAATACTTACAATCCCAGTTTTGGGGCATGGAACCATACTTTTGAGTACCACTGCGTAAATCGCCAAATTGCGAATAACTTATATTGGTTATACTGCCCCATTGCCGCCCCCCAATGGACACGTCGGCATGCGCAGTTTGTTCGTTGTTAACACTGGCGAAACGCGTAAAAGCATTTGCATGAACTTTAATTGCATCCGAATTACTAAACTGTGCCTGTTTTGTAAAAAAATGCATAACACCACCCAGGGCGTCACTGCCGTAAACAGTAGAGGATGGACCAAAAAGTATTTCAACACGGTCTAGCATTTGCGCATCAATACCCATAACGTCCTGTAAATGTCCGGCACGGTAAATGGCATTATTCATTCGTATGCCGTCAATAACTAATAATACCTTATTGGCTTCAAATCCCCTTAAAACAGGACTTCCTCCGCCCAACTGGCTTTTTTGTACAAAAACCATTCCGGTATTTAAAAGCAAATCGGCACTTTGAGGGGCATTAACAAATTCAATTTCCGATTTTTTTAGTGTTTTTAAAGTGTAAGGTAAATCTGACCAGCGCTCGTTCATTCGATGTGCCGATGATACAACTTCTTCCAGTTGTACTGGCATTACCTGCATTAATATAACAGTGTCTAATTTTGGAAACAGCGTTTTAATCGTATAATATCCCAAAGCCGTTAGTAAAATGGAATCGTTTACATTAAAACCCGAAATATCTGCATTGCCATTATTATCGGTTATTGCAATATGCTTATGTTGATCTGTTAACCTAACACCCGGTATAGGGTCTCGGTTTGCCTTTTCACGGCATTGTATATGTTGAGCAAAAAATGTGGGTGTATAAAAGAAAATGGCAGCAAAGCCAAATAAAAGTGTTTTCATAAATAAAATAATTACGTTTAATGGTAAATACCATATTATACTGGTATTATGGCAACAAAATAATTTAAATTAAGCCTGTATCCGGAGGCTGAAATGCGCCGTTTGTAAATCCTGACTTAAGACAGCTTATAAAATTTGAATGTCCCAAAAAACGTATAGCCCAACTGGTCTGTAAATTAGAATGCGTATAGCATTCGTAAACAACATGCGTCATCCAAAAAGCTATTGCGGTTAATCCTTCATCGTCTTGCGAGCATAGCCATTGTTGTAACTTTAATTTAAATGCGGTTTCCCATACATCTTGTACCGCTTTAAGTTCAATGAAATGGGTACCCTTAACAATGGACGTAATGTCGTACCATTGGCCTTCAAAACATATTTCATCACGCGATGCTAATTTACTGAATGCTTGTGGTGATAAACGAATTGTTTTATAAGATGTATGGCATGCCAACCGTGATGTTTGTTCAAGCTGATGAAGCTTTAGCTTAGCACATAGCATTACATAAAAACAACCTGATGGCATTACTAAAATAAAAATTAATATAAAAATGCAAAATGCCTTAAATGCACGTGTATAACTGTATGGTGTTTTCAAGGTTTTTTACGATGTGGAATAAAGTATACGAAGTAAATAAAAAATAAAAGCCAAAGCAAATCCAAATAATCACCGGAGCTTATAAACACGAGTCCCCTAAAACCTAAAAAGCCCAAAAAACCAAACCAAAATCTAGATGTCATTACTTAAAAATATAACAACACATATGAAATAAAAAAAAACTTTTTAAGACAACATACTTGGCCCGGTCCGGTTTATTCATTGTACTATTTTATTTTTATGGCGATACTAAAATTAATTAAAGAACGATTTTTATTAAAACAATGTCTTTAGCCCAGGCTTATTTAGTTCGCTTTGCTAAGTTATTAATACGCAATGAACCAAGCCCTGCGCATCCCTATCGTATTTTTTGTTTTGGGTGTTAGTTTAGTTTTTTTGTGATTTGTTTTTTTATTGAGTGATATTTTTTTGTGGGGGGGTTTTTAATTGAGCTATTTTTTAGTGGAATTATTTTATGAGCGATGCCTTCGGCCCGGGATTTTGTTGTTTAAATTAATTTAAGGGCGATGACATTTAGGATTTTTTTATTTGGTTTATTTGGGCGCGTCCCTTTGGGTCGGGTTTTATGTTGAATTATTTTATGGGCGATGCCTTCGGCCCGGGCTACTCCGGGCTCGCTTTGCTCGGTTTTTGCTACGCAAAGAACCAAGCCCTGCGTATCCCTATCGTTTTTTATATAAGTAATATAAAAAGCCTTAGCCGGCTGGTGAAGCCCACAAGACGGCGACCGCATAGCGGGAAGGCCCAAATAAAAAATAACTTAAAGAATATGATTTTGGCGATGCCTTCGGCCCGGGCTGCTCTTGTTTTATTTATTTTGAAAATAGGCTAAGTTGTGCAGGCAACAATTGAAAACTTTTACGATGAAAGTCACACGAACCAAAAGTCTCAATTGCCTTTCGATGATCTGCTGTTGGGTAGCCTTTATTGTTTTGCCAATGGTATTGGGGATACCGCTCATGCATTTGCAACATAAGGCGGTCTCTTGCGGTTTTTGCTAAAATACTAGCGGCTGCAATAGACATATATTTTGCATCCCCCTTAACAATACAGGTATGTAAAAGATTAGGATAGGGATTAAATCTATTACCGTCAATTATCAAATATTCTGGCTTAAGCGTTAACTGATCAATAGCCCTGTGCATGGCTAAAAATGAAGCATTTAATATATTAATGGCATCTATTTCAGCCGCGTCAACAATACCCACAGCCCAACATAGGGCTTTTAATTTTATTTCTGAAGCCAATTGTTCACGTACTCCAGCGCTTAGCTTTTTACTGTCGTTTAAGCTATTTAGAGAATGGTTTTTGGGTAAAATAACGGCTGCTGCAACAACAGGACCAGCCAAACAGCCTCTTCCGGCCTCATCACACCCTGCTTCAAAATTAAATTCAGAGTACCTTTTTTTAAGCATTTAACGAAATTAAATAAACATTTTAAGTGACAGGGTGTTTAATACTTGTAACTTTGAAAAAAAAAATATGTCATCATTAGTTGGAAAAAAAGCTCCCGCGTTTAAAGCCGGAGCTGTTATTAATGGCGGAGAAATCGTTTCTGATTTTACGCTAGAATCATTTGTGGGAAAACGCCATGTGCTGTTTTTCTTTTATCCTAAGGATTTTACATTTGTATGTCCTACTGAATTGCATGCCTTTCAAGAAAAGTTAAATGAATTTAAGGCACGTAATTGCGAAGTAGTTGCCTGTAGTACAGATACCGAAGAGAGCCACTGGGGCTGGTTACAAATGGATAAAAAAAATGGCGGCATTAAGGGTATTACCTATCCAATTGTTGCCGATACCACCAAAACCATTTCACTTAGCTATGGCACCTTATGTGGGGATTACGATGCCGACGAACAAGGTCAGATCATTGCAACCGGTCCCATGATAGCATTTAGGGGATTGTATTTAATTGATAAAAATGGGATTGTGCGGCACCAACTTATAAATGACTTTCCTCTTGGGCGCAATGTAGATGAGGCCTTGCGTATGTTGGATGCATTACAGTTTTTTGAACAAAACGGTGAAGTATGCCCGGCAAACTGGAGTAAAGGTAAAGACGGCATGAAAGCTGACCACCAAGGTGTTGCAGCGTATTTAAGTGCCCATTAATTGTATTAAATTAATTTTTTTCTAAGCCTCCTTGGGAGGCTTTTTTTATTTCCAAACCTTGGTTACATTTATAATGATGGGCCACTATAAACCATTAAAACACAAATCCGTTTTTTTAAAGGGTGTATTTAAAAATGTGATTTTTGCATTTTATGTGCTTTTAATTTCATTAGGTATTGGCATTTTAGGATACATGTATTTTTTTAACTTGGCTTGGGACGATGCTTTGCTAAATGCGAGTATGATTTTAACCGGTATGGGCCCTGTAAATCCTGCTATTGATCGTGCCTCTAAAATTTTTGCATCTTGTTATGCTCTTTATAGTGGTGTGGCATTTTTAACCAGTGTTGCTGTTATTTTTGCACCGGTATTGCACCGTTTTTTACACCGATTTCATATGGATACCGAGGCTTGATGCGTATTTACATCTGTTTAATAGCTCTTTTAATATCTTGTTGTGCCATTGCGCAACAATTTCCCTGTTGGGGCTGCCCAAGTGTTAGCATTCATGAATCATTAAAAGCATATCAGGGATTTACATTAAGTTTTAACCCTGATACAAAAATTGCCAGCTGGGTATTTTACACCCTAAACCCTGCTAAACTATCAGCACCTAAAGTAAAACGTAATACCAAATTTAAACCCGATTATACCTTACCCGGTGGCACAGCTTCACATGCTGATTACAAAAAAAGTGGATTTGATAAAGGTCATTTAGCGCCTGCTGCAGACATGGCCTGGTCACAAGCCAGTATGAATGATTGTTTTTATTACAGTAATATAGCCCCGCAATACCCCGAGTGCAACAGGGGCATCTGGAAGCAGATTGAAGACAAGGTACGAACCATGGCACGCCATTGTGATTCGTTAATGGTTTTTACAGGTCCTGTTTTTAAACAAAGCCAGCATCGGCTCGGACTTTCTAATATTTTAATACCACAAGCCTATTATAAAATTATAGCCGTTTTTACTGCCGGCCAAATTAACACCTATGCAGTTGTAATTCCAAATGCACGGCAATTTATAACTGCTGACCACTATGCCTGTTCAATAACTGCAATTGAGCAACTTACCGGATTAAATTTTTTTTTAAATGTGAATCGTCCATACATGCAATCCCTTAAACAGCGTATTAATTTATTAAATTCGTACTATGAAAATTAATATTATTATATTTTTAATATATGTTTCTGCATGTGCTTTTTCACAAGAAACTTCGTCGTTTAGAGATGATCGCGACGGCAAGCTATATAAGACTATAAACATAGAGGGTAAAACCTGGATGGCTGAAAATTTAGCAATTCAAAAAGGTGAATATTGGGCCCAAAATGATGATCCGCTATACCGTGTGCAAAACGGCCATGTTTATGCCATAAAAACGGCCCTTAAAATATGTCCGGAAGGTTGGCATTTGCCCACCGATGAAGAATGGGTGGCACTTGAAATTGCATTGGGCGGTAAAGAAGGTCGTCAAAACCTAAACACCAAAGCCAAGGTTATATTTAATCAGTTAGGGGGGTATCGGAATCAAGCCAATTTTTTAGCAGTGGGTATGTCGGGTCGTTGGTGGAGCAGTACCAAAGATAAATTACACAGTTCTAAAACTGAAACAGATTACTGGATTCGCGACTATACACCCACAGGCTCAGGATTTACACGTGTGTACACCAATTCGGAAGAAGCCTGTTCGGTACGCTGCGTAAAAAATTAAAATGCTGGTAATACCGGCTTATTATTTAAAATAACTTCTATTTTTTGCATCACTTCATCTGTTAGAAGTTCCATAACATTAATACTATCTAAAGTTTGCTTTAATTGTTCGGGTTTACTGGCACCTAATATAACTGTACTGACATGTTGATTTTTTAAACACCAGGCCACTGCGAGTTGTGACAATGGCACACCAAGTTCTTTGGCCAATGTGAAAAGTTCAATGGTTTTATTAATGCGTGAAGCATCTCCCAATGTACGTTCTTTTAACCAGTCCATACCTTCTATTTGTAAACGTGTACCTTCTGGGATGCCGCTGTTGTATTTTCCTGTTAATAACCCGCTGGCCAAAGGGCTCCACACGGTGGTACCCAATCCGTAATCTCTAAACAATAATAAAAACTCACGTTCCATTTTTTGACGCTCAAACAAATTATACTGGGGTTGTTCCATGCTTGGGCCTATTAATTGGTTTCGCTCTGCAAAGGCAAAGGCCTGCATAATTTCATCGGCAGACCACTCGCTGGTGCCCCAATAAAAAATTTTACCTTGCTGTATCAGGGTATTCATGGCCCAAACAGTTTCTTCAATGGGCGTATTTTTATCAGGTCGATGACAAAAAAACAAATCGATGTATTCAACACGCAAACGCTTTAAGGCTGCATTACAGCCCTCCATAATATGTTTTCGAGATAAACCGGTTTGATTGGGCTTATTGGTTTCGTAACCAAAAAACACTTTGCTGCTCAAACAATAGGATGATCGTGCCCATCCACTTTCAGAGATAATTTTACCCATTACCTCTTCTGAGGCGCCACGGGCATATATTTCGGCATTATCAAAAAAATTTACACCGGCATCGTAAGCCATGTGCATTAAGTGTGTTGAAACCTTGGTGTCTATCTGTTTTCCAAAAGTAATCCAAGATCCAAAGGAAAGGGCGCTAACTTGAAGGCCGCTTTTTCCTAGCCTGCGGTAAATCATAATGGTTTGGGAATTGCTGTGTAATGAATTAAAAATTTAGGATAAAGTGTTGCATGTTCGGTGCCTTCAAAAATAACACGGCCCATAAGCAAATCTCTAAATTGCAATAATCCAAAATCAGGGTCAGCAACAAGTATTCTAAATCCGAAATTTTTAATTTTTCCGCTTAAAATAGCCTGCGCATGTTTTACAATATTAAATCGATAGCATTTATTTACATCATCAAAAGCTCCATCATAACGATTACGATCTATACTATTAAGTTGGTCAAATGTATACGATTCGTTTTCAAGCGAATCAAGTGCTATAAGCGCTAATTTTGGGGGCGGCGCATAGCCGCTTTGCGTATTGGCATCGCGGTCAAGATACAATACCAATTCGGCACGGTTTACAGTGTATATGGAATCTTTTACTGCGTGGGCTTTTAATTGTGGTATATTCACTATAAGTTTTGAATGTCCTAAACCTTTAATAAATAATTTTTTTTGGCCCGACTCAAAATCGCCGTCCAGTTGTCGCAGCATTAAAGGCGAACCTCCGAAATACGTATGCTTAATGGTATTATATCTAACAGCCTTAGTTCCTGAAAAAGCAAAACGAAAAGCACTTAGGGTGTCTTGAGGTGTTTTACGGTATCTTACGTAATATCCGCTGATGGCATCATCTAAATTAACTTTATAAAGTATGCCTGGATTATTGCCGCTGGTAAAAGCCTCAATATAAAAGCCCTTGTATTTGCTTTGAAGATTTGTATTGTTTAACAATGCTGTTTCATCTTTCATTAAAGCAGCTCCAAAAGCAGAATCTAATGTAATTCGTAAAACGGGTTTTCCATTTAACTGGCTGGTTGGTGTACTAACAGCCATCCATTGCACATTTTGGCAAGTTGTTGCTGTATTGCTGTAATATATTTTACCGAATTTTAATGCAGAATCTAAGGGATACACCCGCATGCTGAGAGTTGAAGTATTTACACCCGAATACATCAGGGGGTCTAATGCAAAAATCAATTCAGAATATGCATACACGGCCGTAGATCCAAAACTTACATTTTCTGTACTCATATTTAAATTCAGAAAAAGTCCCGCACGTGTTTCTCCAAACTCGGGATCCATATTTTGCCCTATAATTTTATACCCTGAATTATACGAAATAATTGAATCAGCACGTGCTGAACGGGCCTCAACGGTATACACGTGCGTGCCTGGTTGAATATAATCTTCGGGGGGTAACAAATCTGTACCTAGGGTATCTTGTTTAGTACATGATGATGTTATTACAAGGGCCCATAGCACAATGCACGGATAAATAAATCGCCGTAATGGGACCAATGTTAACATGAACAATTAAGACACATGGGCTTCGGCAAGAATATCATCATAGAATTCATTAAATGCATCCATGTATTCAAGCTCATCTTTAAAGCCTAAAAAAGGTTTTCCGGTTTTTTTTATGTGTTTTACCAAGTCATCTGATATTGTATCGCTGCCTTGTATAACCCCATCCGAAAACTCAATAGCCTGTTTTAACATGTTAGTAAAGCTGGGGTCTTCTGAAACGTGCTTAATGTCTTTTTTATTAAAACCATCAAAACTTAGTTTTTGAGATAGTTTTTTATTTAAGGATTTCGGAAACGTATCATTATAAAGCGATACCACCAATTTAGAATCTGCAAAAATGGGATCATCATTATAATATTTTTTAATATACAATGGCAATAAAGAAGTAAACCAGCCATGACAGTGAATGATATCGGGTTGCCAACCTAATTTTTTTACAGTTTCAGCTACACCACGGGCAAAAAACATAGCCCGTTCATCATTGTCTTCAAAATACTTATTAGAATTTCGTTCACTGAGTATTGCCTTACGATTAAAAAACTCCTGATTGTCGATAAAATAAACCTGCATACGAGCCGAAGGAATACTCGCAACCTTAATAATAAGCGGATGGTCAACATCATTTATTATAATGTTTATTCCAGATAGCCGTATAACTTCATGTAACTGATGACGGCGTTCGTTTATACAACCATATCGCGGCATAAACGTGCGAATTTCTTTGCCACGTTCTTGTATGCCTTGGGGTAATTTTCGTGCTATTTTACCAATATAGGTTTCATCCAGGTAAGGTGTAATGTCTTGCGAAACAAATAATACTCGGGCTTTCTTCATACGCTCATCCGTCTTTTAATGTTACGCGAATATAGTAAAAAAATATGATTTTTCCTTAGTAAAATGTAGCTTTGAACGCCAATACATGTTAATCTTTAAAACCATAGGCGAACTCACTGATTATCTTACAGTTCGGGGCGAAACCGATCTTGGTTTTGTACCAACCATGGGGGCCTTGCATGATGGCCACGGCAGTCTTGTTAGATATTCGGTAACGCAGCATGCATGTACCATTTGCAGCATTTATGTTAACCCTGCACAGTTTAATGACGCCAAAGATTATACAGCATATCCAAAAACGCCTGAACGCGACTTGGACTTTTTAAAATCCTGGGGTTGCAATTTAGTTTTAATGCCCGAAACCACTTTAGATTTAAGTGACATAAAACCCTTTAATGATTTTGACAATTTAAACAGCATACTCGAGGCTCCAGACCGCCCCGGGCATTTTGAGGGCGTTTGCAAAATAGTTGAATATTTACTTTTAAGCATTAAACCAATAAAGGCTTATTTTGGCAAAAAAGACTATCAACAAATTGCAGTCATTCGACGCTTAATAGAAATACGAAAGTTAAACGTTGAACTGATTGAATGTCCAACTTGCAGAGAACCCAGCGGACTTGCCATGAGCTCAAGAAACCGACGTTTAAATGCTCAAGGGTTAATTTTAGCCGCACAAATTCCAAAACTAATTTTACAGGCCTATAGCCAAGTTAAACCATTGGGCTATACCGAAACTGAGCGTGTGATAAAACAAATGTGTGATGATTTAAATATTACTTTACACTATGCAGAGTTTAGATGCCAATCAAACTTAAATAGGGTTACAACACACACGCCCATTAGTGAAACAATTTTTTTAATTGCCTGTACTATTCAAGGCGTTAGATTAATTGATAATATGACAGCAAATGAAGCAATTGCAAAATAGTTTTTTATTTAATTAAACGGCAGTTTGCTTACTTCCAAATTTATTTTAATTAACTATTAGTATCGGCAAAAAACAATAATCTTTAATACAGATTATTTACTATCAATTTTATTTAGTGCGTAAAATAAAATAGGCCATGATAGTAGATTCATCAATGCTAACCGATCGGCATCAAGCCCGGGCCGAAGGCATCGCCCAAATTATATTCCTTATGTTATTTTTTATTTGGGCCTTTCCGCTTTGCGGTCGCCGTCTTGCGGGCTTCACAAGTTTGGTTTTTTAACCTGTCGGTTAAAAGAACGCTACGCCCCTTCAGCCGGCTAAGGCTTTTTATTCTATTCTAATTAAACCCGCGATAGGGATACGAAGGGCTTGGTTCTTTGCGAAGCAAAAACCGAGTGTAACGAGCCCGGAGTAGCCCGGGCCGAAGGCATCGCCCATAAAATAATTCAATTTAAAGCCCGACCCAAAGGGACGCGCCCAAATAAAAATAAATCAAACTTGAAATGAATCGCCCAAATTATATTTCAACAAAATAAAAAAATGCGATAGGGATACGAAGGGCTTGGTTCTTTGCGCAGCAAAAACCGAGCAAAGCGAGCCCGGAGTAGCCCGGGCCGAAGGCATCGCCAAATAAACCAAATAAAAAAAACCTAAATGTCATCGCTCTTAAAATAATTCAAACAACAGAATCCCGGGCCCAATTAAAAATAATCTCACAAAAAACAAATAGCATTAACCTCAAATAAATAATCTCACAAAAAAATATCACTCAATAAAAAAACAATTCACAAAAAAACTAAACTAACACCCAAAACAAAAAATTGTGATAGGGATACGTAGAGCTTGGGTTGCCAAAGGTATAGCCCTAAAAAAATTCTATAAATTAATAAAGTCTTAAAAAAACCTCGCCATTTATGACTTAAATAGTAAAAAACACTACCCAAGTAAGGCTCCCAGATCAAATAAAATACAATAGTTCGAATATTATATTTTAAATAAGATAAAACTATTTTTTAAAAAATTAAAAATTAAGCGGAATGCATTTAATTCCAGAGCATTTTTAGTTTTTGCTGTAGTTGTGTATTCCACAATAAATAATCATGCGCTGCATTTTTAATTACAAACAATTCTGCATTTTTATTAAATTTTTTTAATTGCTTATAAAAGCTTTGACTTTGTTTGTAGGGCACTATTTTGTCATTTAAACCATGTACTAAAATAATATCGCATTTTAAATCTTTAGCTATATATGCTGGATTATCAATTTTTAACCAGCGGTTTTTATAATGAGTGTATTTTCCATAACATGCCGTCATTAAACCATCCTCAGGCATTTGCGTTTGATTATAATCACCAGAAAGTAGTAGTGCTTTTTTAAATATATCCGGATAATCTGCAGCTAATAATACCGCACCCCTGCAGCCAGTAGAAATACCAACAACACAGTTAAAGGCTTGTGGGGTTAAATACCCTTCTGATTGAACTAAAGGCATAAGTACTTGACGTATCCATGTTCGGGTGGGATACTCCAAATACCGCGGGTCTGTTTCCTTATAAACGGAATCGTTGTAACAACACTTATCTAAATCAGGACATATGCAATTATACCCTTGATTTAAAGCAGAATCAATAGCATTGGTTTTTAACCACCAATCGGATGCTGGTAAATGCCATCCGTGTAAAAACAAAAGTGTACCCCGATTGGAATTTGATTTAAATACATATACTTGATGCGTATGTGTTTTAAAGGTTGCTTTTAAAGTTGTTTGAGGTATAGCCCGCTGGGCCATTACAGAGGTGGAAAAAACAATCCATAAAACTATGCATGCCTTAAAACTGAAAATAAATAAAAGGCTGTATGGTTTCTTGACGAACATAATATGCTAATATAAATATACCTGTAAAGGCTAAAAAACTAATCCACAAGGGTGTTTGCTTTAAACGAAGCTCTAATTGCCGATTGCGGTTTTCTGGAAAAAAAATCCAAAGTGTTGATAGCATAAATATGATACTCAATACCCAGCGTTCATTTATAAATCCAACAACCGTTTGCAAATTCCATGAACCTGTTACACAGCGGCCTGCAATTACAAATGCCGATTGCGCAGATTCGGCACGAAATAAAATCCAAAGTAAGCATACCAAATTAAACGTAAATAATACTCCTATTAGGGGTGCCTTTTTAAAAATAGATGCTAAAAAGGGTTTTGTGCTCCATACTTTATGAAGCGCCAAGGCCAAACCATGGGCTAAACCCCAAAATAAAAAACGCCAACTTGCCCCGTGCCACAATCCACCTATAAGCATGGTACTTATCAAAAATATATAGGTTAAAAATTTTCCTTTTCGGTTTCCGCCTAAGGGTATATAAATATAATCTTTAAGCCAACTGCTTAATGACATGTGCCATCGCCTCCAAAAATCACTTATGTTTTTAGCCGTATAGGGCAAATTAAAATTTTCTTTTAACTCATATCCTAAAAGCGACGCAATACCCAATGCGATATCTGAATATCCCGAAAAATCAAAGTAAATCTGAAAAGCATATGCATATACGGCTATCGTAGTTTCAAAACCCGAATAGCCCTCTGGCATCAGATGCACCATATCTACCCATTGGCCCAAAAAATCGGCAAGTATAAGTTTTTTTGCTAAACCCCTGCAAATGCGAAGTAAAGCCCATGAGCATTGAGAGGTATTGGGCAATGTGGCATTTGAAATTTGCGGTAAAAAATCTTTTGCACGCACAATAGGACCAGCAACCAAATGCGGAAAAAAGGTCATATAAAAAACATAATTTAAAAATGAACCATTGGCTTTTAAGGTATTACGGTAAACATCAATTATATAACTTAATGATTGAAATGTATAAAATGAAATACCAATAGGCAAAAAATACTGTTGCGATAAAAAATGGGTGCCTAAATACATATTACAGGTTTCAACAAACAAGGTTGTATACTTAAAATACAATAATGGACTAAGACTACAAACAAGTGCTAAATAAAATACCACGTTTCGTGCTTTACCCTTAAATTGATTTATAAGACGCGCCATAACATAATCACAGGCAATCATGGCAATAAAAAGTATTAAAAATAATCCGCTGGATTTATAGTAAAAAAATAAGCTGAATGCACATAAAAACACCAAAGCAGGTTTTGGAAAGGGCTTTAACAGGGCATATACAACCAATACTAAACCCAGCACTACAAAAAAACTATGTGATGTAAAAAACCAAGGCTTTACCTCAGAATACTCAAACCACGACGCACTATGTAAAAAATCTAAATTCAATAGCCTCGGTATTTAGCTGCGTTTAAAAAAACCGTGTTAAACCCGCTTGAAGATACACCGTTTGGAGGTGTATTAAATTGCAAAGCCCATTTAGGTCTGTTTTTCATCCAAATTGCAACACTATCCATCCAAACATCATAACCGCGTATAGAGGGATGGCGGTTGTCAGATGCTCTCGGAAGTACTAATCTATTTGAAAAATAAAAATTTTCAATGCCGGCAACATTAGCAAAAACGTTAGAAATACCCTGTTCTGGTATCCACGATGCCGGACCTATCCATGCAAATGGTAAATGTTCAAACTTCTTTTTAAAATTATATGAAGCTTTTAAGCGATTGGAAAAATCTTTGGCATACACCTCATTTAATCCAAGCAAAACAAAAATATAGGTAGGTTTAAATTTTAAAATAAGCGCTTCAATTGTATCCGCATATGCAAAATTTAAAATTGTAGAACTATTCCATTCAACAACACCAACTAATTTGTGACCATTTGCATTGCAATAACGCGAAAGCGGATACTTAAATCCGCCTACTTCAGAATCGCCTAAAAGTAAAATACGATGCTGTGCTGAGTCCTTAAATGTAATTGAAGTGTCATTAAATAATTGTGATTGTTGGAATTTCCAAAAATAATTAGTGTTTTTTAAAGCCAAATCGCCTTTTGAACCGGATAACAATTCCTTATAATTTATAGTATTGTTATATGATTTTAATTTATTGTTTATTGGCATTAAACTTGGTGGCTCTGTACCACTTTTGTTTGTTAATATGTAAAGGGATATAACACTACTTAAACTCAGTATAATTCCAGTTATGAGTAAAGGTTTTGACAACGTTCCAAAAGTATTAAAATTAGACAAGCCTTAAAAAAATAAGATTCAGTTTTTACAAATATTACGTTTAATACATATCATTAGGTTTTATTATAGATTATTTTAAATTCTAATTATTTTTCAGGCGTTACGATTTGTACGACACTTTTATAGAACAATCTTAGTCCGTGGATTACTTTGATTTTGTAAAAACAAAAGCTACAGGTTTTGTATCTTTACAATACTATTGGCGCCGTAGTTCAATGGATAGAATAGAAGTTTCCTAAACTTTTGATACAGGTTCGATTCCTGTCGGAGCCACTACTTAGTTTTTTAATTTAAAATCAGTTACAAAAACTAAATTTTTTCGTTTTTAAATCCAAGAAAAAGCCGATTCCAGCCTTCCCTGTTTTTCGGCAAAATCCATCCATGATTTATAAAAAGGATGCCGGGCTAGGGTTGCCCCATCGCCTATAACTACTAATTTTTTTCGTGCTCGGGTTAGCGCAACATTCATACGGCGTAAATCATTTAAAAAGCCTAATTCACCTGAAACATTATTTCGAACTAAACTTATATAAATAATATCACATTCATCGCCCTGAAAACCGTCTATAGTTTTTATTTCAGCATCCAGGTTGTAAAGTGATATAGACTTTAAATCTGTTTCGAGCTGTTGCCGTTGTTGACTGTAAGGTGTTAAAATACCTACGCAGGGTTTTTCCATATATGGACGTTGTGCAGCAGCTGTGTCACATGCTTTTAAATGTGTGCAAAGCAACAGCGATTCTTGTATATTTTTATAGCT
>Ga0209358_10002170_pt1 | contig 15123 bp, 10 predicted proteins | sample LauGreFa1BDMLBSN_2_FD_187574 | JGI IMG/M metagenome (GOLD analysis project Ga0209358, IMG submission 187574) | Freshwater lake microbial communities from Lake Michigan, USA - Fa13.BD.MLB.SN (SPAdes) (version 2) | ecosystem: Environmental > Aquatic > Freshwater > Lake | place: Lake Michigan, USA... | reverse complement strand
TAAATATTCAACATGGAAAGGAAAATGTTTGTTTCTTGAAGATATTATAGTAAAAGAAAATTTTCGAAATAAAGGTTATGGAAAAAAACTTTTTAATGCTGTTGTCGAAGTTGCAAAAAATACTGGCGTTAAAAGAATGGAGTGGCAAGTGTTAGATTGGAATAAAAATGCTATCGAATTTTATAACAAGTATCAGGCTAACTTAGATTCTAAATGGCTTAATTGTAAATTAAATTATTCTCAACTCCAGTCCATGTAAATAAATATTATTTGATTAATTTTTAATTGAGTATTTTTGTTAAGTTTTATTTAAACAAACTATGAGTGTTAAAACATTAGGTCAATTTATTATTGAAAAACAAACAGATTTTCCTTTTTCTAAAGGCGAATTATCAAGACTTTTAGCCGACATTAGCATTGCAGCTAAAATAGTAAATCGCGAAGTTTCTAAAGCAGGTTTAGTTGATATTTTAGGCGAAACTGGAACGGTTAATATTCAAGGGGAGCGCGTAAAAAAATTAGATGTTTTTGCTAATGAACAATTTATTGCTGCTTTTAAAGCTGGTGGTGAAGTTTGTGCAATTGCTAGTGAAGAAAATGACGATATAATTTCAATTAATACCGATATTTCTAAAAACGCAAAATATGTTATTGCAATAGACCCTTTGGATGGTTCTTCTAATATTGATGTGAATGTTTCTATTGGTACAATTTTTTCTATTTATCGTCGGGTAAGTTTAAAAGGAGCTGGAGTATTAGAAGATTTTATGCAACGTGGTACTGATCAAGTAGCAGCTGGATATATTATTTATGGCTCGAGTTGTATGCTAGTTTATACAACCGGTAAAGGAGTTAATGGATTTACTCTAGACCCAAGTATTGGAGAATTTTGCTTGTCTCATCCAAATATTCAAACTCCTAAAAAAGGTAATGTTTATTCTATTAATGAAGGTAATTATTTACATTTTCCGGATGGCATAAAAAAATATTTAAAATTTTGTCAAGAAGAAGATAAATTATCTAATAGACCATACTCTTCTCGTTACATAGGATCAGGAGTGGCCGACATTCACCGTAATTTAATTACTGGGGGCATTTATATTTACCCCACTACTACTAAATCACCTAATGGTAAATTACGATTATTGTATGAATGTAATCCTTTGGCCTTTATTCTAGAACAAGCTGGAGGTAAAGCATCTACAGGTGGGAAACGAATTATGGATTTACCAATTACAGAATTACATCAGCGTACACCTCTATTTTTAGGTAGTTCCGAAATGGTTGACGTTGCTCAAGATTTTATGACAAAATATTCGTCTGAATTAATTTAACGAACACCTGTTTTACTTTCTGCCTTAATATCACAAGATGTTTTTATTGCTTTAAGTGTTACTTTTATTTCACAATCTGAAGGCTGAAGATTGATAATTTTAACTGTGCTATCGGGCATGTTAATGTTTACTGATGATTTATAACTTTTAGGCCCATCAAAAGTAAAAGGCTCTTTAAAATAATCTTCTAAATGAATGTTTTTTATGTGTATTTTCTTTTTAAGAAACATGGTATAAAGTTCAAATACAGCTTGTGTAATTTTAATAGTAATTTTATCTGTTTTATTATTGTAATCTATTTTTACTTGCCCTGGCACTTTTGATTTGTATGTAAATGGCCCAACTTTAACTTCTGCATCACAATTGAATTGACTACTATCAGCCATAAAAAGTATTCTTGCATTATTAATTTTCCAAAAGTAATCGCCTTTAATAATGCCAAAAACTTCATATTCACTTTTGCCATTTATTTCACCAATCGCAGTAAAAACTTTATTTACAGCTTTTTCACTTAAAATAAAAACTAAATCATTCCGATTCTGTGAATGAACACCTAGTATCAAAATGAAATAAAAAAAAATAAATAAATAGAATAGACGCATTTTAAAAAGGATATCAAAATTATTTTTTTGTATTAACAAACAAAATTTAGTAAGTTTTATTAATTTAAAAGTATCATTAATTTTTTATACTTAGATTTATTTTATTTTTTATGTCTCAACGCCCAAAAATTCTAATAACAAACGACGATGGCATTTCTGCGCCAGGGATCATCTTTTTATCAAAATTAGCCTCTGCTTTTGGCGACATTATAGTGGTTGCACCAGATAAGCCTCAAAGCGGAATGGGACATGCCATTACCATTAATTCAACAATACGCATTCAAAAGACTAATTATCATCAGTCTAAAATAGAATATTCTTGTAGTGGAACCCCAGTTGATTGCGTAAAAATGGCAGTCAATCATATTTTAGATCAAAAACCTGATCTAATTTTAAGTGGAATTAATCATGGAAGCAATAGTTCTATAAATGTAATTTATAGTGGAACAATGAGTGCAGCAATTGAAGGTGCCTTAGAAGGTACTCCAAGTATTGGATTTAGTTTGTGCGACTATTCATTAGAAGCAGATTTCTCTCAAGCAGAACAGTTAATCAATCAAATTATTTCTAATGCTCTTACTCATAAAATGCCGAAAGGTATTTGTTTGAATGTAAATATTCCAAATATAAATTCAAGTCAATTAAAAGGAATAAAAGTAGTTCGTCAAACTAAAGGAAATTGGGTTGAGCGTTTTGAAGAAAGACAAGATCCATATGGAAGAAATTATTATTGGTTAACTGGCGAGTTTGTTAATTTTGAAACTGATGCTGTTGATACCGATGAATGGGCTTTAGCTAATGGATTTATTTCAATTGTTCCAACTCAAGCAGATTTAACTGCTCACCAAACTATTAAACAGCTAAAATATTTTGAAGTATGATGAATTGGACTGAAAAATTAGATTCTTTTTGGAAAGGACTTGTTATTGGTTTAGCTTTTCCAGTAGTCATTTATTTTATATACTGGTTGTTTTTTCATCATCAAATCCCCTTAACTTTTCATATCAAAAGAATGATACAATTCTCTATGCTAAGCAATTTGATAAAAATTTGTGGAATAGGTAACTTGTTATTATTTTATTTTGGAATATCAAAAAAACTCGACAACTTTAGTAAAGGCATTATTTTAAGTGTTTTAATTTATGTCGCTTTGGTAGCCTATGTAATGTATTATTTAGAACCAAATGTTATTTAATGAAGTATTATTTTATAGCTGGCGAACCAAGCGGTGATCTTCATGCTAGCAATTGCATGAAAGAAATCTTAAAATTAGATTTAGATTCTCAATTTGCTTTTACTGGTGGAGATTTAATGCAAAAGGTAAGTGGTTTAGCTCCAATTATACATATTCAACAAATGGCTTTTATGGGATTTGTTGATGTTTTAAAAAACATTTTTATTATTAAAAATAATTTTAAAATTGTTAAAGATTCAATTTCAAAATTTAAACCCGATGTATTAATTTTAGTCGATTATCCTGGCTTTAATTTACGAATGGCGAAATGGGCTTTTAAAAAAAAAATTAAGGTTAATTATTACATTTCACCGTCTGTTTGGGCATGGAAAGAGAGTAGGGTAGAACAAATTAAAAAATATACTAATAAGCTTTTTGTGATTCTTCCTTTTGAAGAAGATTTTTATAAAAAACATAATCACAAGGTTTATTTTGTTGGTCATCCTTTAATAGATGCTATAAATCAACAAAAACCTAATTTTAAATCAAAACCTAATTTTATTTTAGAGAATAAATTATCTGAAAAACCTATTATTGCTGTTCTTCCTGGTAGCCGCATTCAAGAAATTGAAAGAATGTTGTCAATAATGATTCAAGTCGCTTCTCATTTCACCGATTATCAATTTGTTTTTGCTGGTAGCTCTAATTTATCAAAAAAATATTTCAGTGATTTAGAAAAACATAATATCAAAGTTGTTTTTAATCAAACTTACGAATTAATGTCTTATGCTCAAGCAGGCATTATCAAATCAGGTACATCAACTCTAGAAAGTGCCCTATTTAATCTTCCTCAAGTTGTTTGTTATAAGACTGGTGCACTTTCTTTTTTAATAGGAAAACGTTTAGTAAATCTAAAATATATTAGTCTGGTTAATCTGATAATGAATAAACTTGTTGTTAAAGAATTAATTCAAAATGATTTTACAGTAAAAAATATTTCTGATGAATTATTTAAATTACTTAATAATCAAGATTACAGAAACAACATCATCAGCAATTATAATCAATTACAAATAAAATTAGGTGGCGCTGGTGCCTCAAAAAGAATTGCCGAAACTATTGTATCAGATTATAAAACAGCTAATTGAAATGATTAAATTAAAGTATTTTACCTTCTTGATTTTTGTGTTTTTTTTTAATTTTATCTCGCCAAGATCTTCTTATAGCACTATCGAAAAGTTACAAATCCGTATTTTTGCACACTTAAAAATTAATTCTTTTCAATGGTCCGCTATTTCTAAATCATATAAACTAATAGCCGACAATACACCTTTAGAATTTAACGTATTAAATTTTAGTTTATTTATAAAAGGCGATAGCATAGAAATAAAAGAAAAAGATCTTGTAATAGGAACTTTTAAACAAATTAATTTCCTTGGAGATTCTAACGATGAATTTAAAATTAAATTAACTCAACCTGATAGAAAAATACGGACCTATCAAAATAATTTAACCTGTTCTGTTGTTAATGGTTCTATTGTTTTAATCAATAATATAGATTTAGATAATTATGTTGCTGGTGTTACCGAAGCCGAAGCAGGCTCAAAATCTAATCTTGAGTTTTACAAAGTTCAAACAATTTTAGCCCGAACATTTGCCCTAGCGCACATTAACAAACATCAAGAAGAAGGGTTTTATTTATGCGACCAAGTGCACTGCCAAGCTTATCATGGTAAACCCCGCGATTCTAAAATAATTCTCGCCATTCAAGAAACTAAAGGAAAAGTTGTTGTTGACGATAATTTAAATTTAATTATTGCTGCTTTTCATAGTAATAGTGGGGGACAAACTGCTAATAGCGAAGATGTATGGGGATCAAAAACTTCTTATTTAAAAAGTATTGTTGATACGTTTAGTATCCAAATGCCTAATTATAATTGGGAACGAAAAATGTTAACCGAAGATTGGTTAAGCTATTTAAAATTAAAATTCAACTACCCTTCTGATTCTATAATGGCTCGTGATATCGCATTAAATTTTACACAAGATAATCGAAAAGTATATTTAGAATTTAATAATTTAAAAGTACCCTTAAAAACTATTCGCCTCGATTTACAATTAAAATCTACTTTTTTTAATATAACTAAATTAAATAATGATAGTATTTTATTTAAAGGTAAAGGATTCGGTCATGGCGTCGGCATGCCTCAAGAAGGTGCAATGAAAATGGGAAAATTGGGTTATTCTTATTTAGATATCTTAGATTTTTATTTTAAAAACATTCAAATTATCGATCTACAAAAACTTGATTTTTTTAAAGACGAATAATTTTTTTTTATAAATAATTTTAATAAATTTACTTTAAATTTACTTTAAAATTATTGCTTATGAAAAAACATTTACTCTTTTTTTTGATATCAATATCATTTACTATTCAGTCAGTATCTCAGTGTTCAATTAATACTAATCCTACTAACGATTGTTCTTGGGGAGATCAAATAAATGCATTTACTTTAAATGCAATAAGTCCTGGCGGTGCTAATTCTGGTTGTGGCGCAAATGGTTATAATGCTTTTAACACTCCCGTTTGGAATTTAACTCAAGGATTCACTTATACCTGGTCAGCTATTGTTGGATCTAATACATATAATCAAGGCTTTTCTATTTGGATTGATTTAAATAACGATGGTTTTTTAGCTGCTAATGAACAAGTAGCGGTTTCTGGTTCTCCAGCTCAAAGTCATTCAGGTTCATTAACAATTCCAATTGGAGCAACTCCTGGTACGAACAGAAAAATGCGTATCATGTGTGCTTATGTTACAAATCCGAGTGGCGCTAACGCTTGTACAAGTAATTTAGGATCTTTTGGAGAAACTGAAGATTATTTGGTAAATATTGTTCCATCATGCAGTATTAGTTTAATTCCTTCTTCAAACCCAATATGTTTAGGTTCTGCTGTTACTTTAACAACCAATGCCGCCAGTGGTATTTTATGGAATACAGGGAGTACAGCAAATTCTATCGTTGTTACACCAACCGCAACCACAGTTTATTCTGTATCAGGAACAAGCACAGCTGCTTGTATTGCGGCAAATATTGTTACAGTAACCGTTCAAAATTCGTCTATAAGCGCTTCTTCTTCAACTAACGCAGTTTGTTTAAGTAATACAGTTACTTTAACTGGATCTGGTGCGAATACTTATACTTGGTCTGGGGGCGTTTCTAATGGAGTACCTTTTTCTCCATTAATTACCTCAATGTATACATTAACAGCAACCAACGCCTGTGGCACCTATTCAACAACTCGAACTGTTTCTGTTTCAGCATTACCTGTTGTAGCAATCTCATCTTCCTCCGCAGTATGTGCAGGAAATGTGGCTACTTTATCCGCAGGCGGTGCAAGCTCTTATACTTGGATGCCCGGAAATATTATTGGTGCAAATGCAATTATTAGTCCATTAGCCACTACAATATATACAGTTATGGGTTTAAGCGGCCCCTGTGGTGGAATTGCAAACATTACCGTAATTGCCAACCCCAACCCAACAGTAACAACCTCTGCAAGTAATTCAATTATTTGTTCTGGAGCACAAGTAACATTAACTGCCTTTGGTGCAAGTTCATATACCTGGCAATCTGGTCCAACAGTGAGCTCTTCTCTAGTTGTTAGTCCAACAGCTCCAACAGCCTATCAGGTAAGCGGAACAAACTCTTTAGGTTGCATCTCTAATTCTACCCAAGTGGTACTGGTAAACCCAAGCCCTATTATTAATGTTATAGCAAGCGAGACTTTAATTTGCGCAGGAGGTTCATCTACCTTAACTGCTTCTGGAGGGAGTAATTACACTTGGAATTTTGGACCAACCACAGCGGCAGTAGTGGTTAGTCCAACAGCAAACACAGTTTATACAGTAATAAGTGCAGGAGCAGGATGTAATGCTACCCAAACGGTAAGTGTAGATGTATTTACCCAAACCTTAACGGTAAGTAATTCAACTGCCATTTGCATAGGAAGTTCAATTACCTTGAATGCATCTGGAGGAACCACCTATTTATGGAGTAATGGCGGAACTGGATCAAGTATATTTGTTTATCCAAGCGTAAGTACATTATACACAGTAAGTGCTGTAACGGTAATTAATAACATGTCTTGCAATAGCACCGGATCAGTTAATTTAACAATCAATCCAAACCCAACCGTAACAGCGGTATTAACTAGAAGTGTAATTTGTAGAGGCGAGTCTACGATATTAAAAGCCAATGGTGCAAATACCTATGTATGGAATAATACAGCAACAACCCCTAGTTTTGTAATTAACCCAATCATCAATACGAATTACACGGTAACAGGAACAGATGCCAATGGATGTAAAGGAACAGGAACTGTTCAGGTAAAAGTAAATACATGCACAGGGATTAGCGAAATAAACAAAGAAAAGGGATTAAAAATTTATCCTAACCCAAATAATGGAGAGTTTACCATTGAATCTCAACTAGCAATAGATTTATTAATAATAAATGAATTAGGGCAAACCATCAAAATAATACAATTATCAAGCGCTAATAATTTACAATTAAAAGTTAGTGATTTAGCTAATGGTATTTATTTTATTGTAGGTAAAAACAATACAACGAATATAAATCAAAAAATAATCGTTAATAAGTAAAATAACAATTCATTAAAAAAAAGCATCTTCTTTTGAAGATGCTTTTTTTATCATCACACTAAAATTATAAATTATTATTTTTCAATTTTTGCAGACAAGCCTCTTTCTAACAAGGCCTCGCAAAGAGATTTTAATTTTTTGAAAGTTCCGTTTTTAACCGAGCATTTACCAGTAAAATGAATTAAATAAGCGCACTGTTCTGCTTGAATAGTATTATGATCACAAATTTTAACGAGAGAATCGATTACAAAATCGAAAGTATTTACGTCATCATTATAAACGATTAAAGCATAAATAGAATCTTCTTTTACTTTAGATTCAAGCTGTTTTTTTTCTGAAATATCAGGAGACAAAATAAAATTCATACTGCGATTTTAATAGCCTAAAAAATTAAGTTTTATCTTCTTTTTTATTTTTTTTACTTTTTGGTTTTTGAGTATTTACTATAATTAAATCTTTTTCTTTATTATAATCTACATCAATTTCATCACCTTCAGAAAGGTTGTTTTTAATAATTTCTTCTGCCATAGGATCTTCTAAATATTTTTGTATGGCTCTTTTTAGTGGTCTTGCGCCATAATTAGCATCGTAACCCTTTTCTACAATATAATCCTTTGCTGCATCAGAAATTTTTATTGAATAACCTAAACCATTAACTCTACCAAATAAATTAGCCAATTCAATGTCAATAATTTTATGAATATCTTCTCTTGCTAATGTATTAAACATCACAACATCATCAATTCTATTTAAAAATTCTGGTGCAAATGCTTTTTTAAGTGCACTTTCAATTACGCCTTTAGAAATTTCATCTTCATTTTCTTTACGAGTTTGAGTTCCAAAACCAACACCAGCTCCAAAATCTTTTAGTTGTCGAGCACCAATATTAGAAGTCATAATAATAATAGTATTTTTAAAATCAATTTTACGACCTAAACTATCCGTTAACATACCATCATCTAAAACTTGAAGTAACATATTAAATACATCAGGATGTGCTTTTTCAATTTCATCTAATAAAATAACAGAGTAGGGCCTACGGCGAACTTTTTCGGTTAATTGTCCTCCTTCTTCATATCCAACATAACCTGGAGGGGCTCCAATTAATCGGGTTGTAGCGAATTTTTCCATATATTCACTCATGTCAATACGTATTAGTGCTTCGTCGTTATCAAATAAATGACGAGCTAATATTTTTGCTAATTGTGTTTTTCCAACTCCAGTAGGTCCAAGAAAAATAAAAGACCCTATTGGTTTGTTTGGATCTTTTAATCCAGCTCTGTTCCGTTGAATTGCTTTAACCACTTTTGCAACTGCAACATCTTGTCCAATAACTTTTCCGTTAATTAACTCGTTCATTTTTACGAGCTTTTCACCTTCGTTTTGATTTACTTTTTGAACAGGAACTCCACTCATCATACTAACAACCTCTGCAACATTATCATCTGTAACAGGCACTCTATTGAGTTTAGTTTCGTCCTCCCAAGCTTTTTTAGCAAGATCAAGTTCGGTTTGTAATTTTTTTTCGGTATCTCTTAACTGAGCAGCCTCTTCATATTTTTGGCTTCGAACAACTTTATTTTTTAACTCTTTAATATCTTCAATCTTAGTTTCTATTTCTAAAATATTCTGAGGAACATTAATATTTGTGATATGAACTCTACTTCCTGCCTCATCTAAAGCATCAATGGCTTTATCTGGTAAATGTCTATCGGTAATATAACGAGCTGTAAGAGTAACACAGGCTTTTAAAGCTTCATCAGAATAAGTTACATTGTGATGATCTTCGTATTTTGATTTAATATTATTTAAAATCTGTAAAGTTTCTTCAGGAGTAGCCGGTTCGATAATAACTTTTTGAAATCGACGTTCTAAAGCACCATCTTTTTCTATGTATTGACGGTATTCGTCTAATGTGGTAGCACCAATACATTGTATTTCTCCTCTGGCTAATGCTGGCTTAAACATATTACTTGCATCTAAACTGCCACTTGCACCACCAGCTCCAATAATTGTATGTATTTCGTCAATAAATAAAATAACATCAGGGCATTTTTCTAATTCATTCATTACAGCTTTCATTCTCTCTTCAAATTGACCTCGGTATTTAGTGCCAGCAACTAAAGATGCTAAGTCTAAAGTAACAACACGTTTTCCAAACAAAACACGCGACACTTTTCTTTGAACAATTCGTAAAGCTAAACCTTCGGCTATACTTGATTTACCTACCCCTGGTTCGCCAATTAAAATTGGATTATTTTTTTTACGACGAGATAATATTTGTGATACTCTTTCAATTTCTTTTTCTCTTCCAACAACAGGATCTAATTTGTCGTCTTCTGCCATTTTTGTTAAATCTCTTCCGAAATTATCTAATACTGGAGTTTTAGATTTACTATCGCCTTGTTTTTTTGGATTTGCTGGATTATTTCCCATACTACCAAAATTTGTATCTTCAGGCTCATCTTCATCACCCCCAGAAGTAGAATTTTCTATTTTACTTGGATTATCTAAAAACCCTTCAAGTTCTATACGAGTGGCTTCATAATCAACACCATATTTTAATAAGGTTTTGGTTACGATATTGTCATCTTCTTTTAAAATACTCAATAACAAATGCTCTGTACCAATTTGAGAAGATTTAAAAGTTTTAGCCTCTAAATAAGTTAATTTTAATGTCTTTTCTGCTTGTTTTACTAAAGGAATATTAGCTAAATTATTTGATTTGCGAATGCCAGGGGTTAAATTATGCTCGATAAATTTTCTTAGCTCAAGAGAATCAACACCTAAGTTTTTTAATAAACGCATTCCTACACCATCTCCATCTCTAATCATTCCGAGCATTAAGTGTTCTATACCTATATAATCATGTCCTAATCTTAATGCTTCCTCTCGGCTATAAGTGATAACATCTTTAACTCTGGGCGAAAATTTTGCTTCCATACAATTTTATTAGTTATTAAAAGATCAATATACAGTTATAATGCCAAATTCAAAATTAGTATTAATAAATAAAAAAGATAAATTTTTAAGTTGATTTTTTAACATATAATTTGTTGATAAGTTTTGACTGTATTTGCTTATTAATAGCTACTTTCATACGCTTAAAAAGAAAACAAAAATTTGTTTTTTTATAAATTTAAATGTAGACAAACTAAACTGACAAAAGTTCATAAATTTTACCTAAATTTAAGATAATATAAAAAGTATGGCAGAAGGAGAAAAAATAATTCCAATTAATATTGAAGATGAAATGAAAACCGCTTACATTGATTATTCAATGTCGGTAATTGTATCGCGTGCTTTGCCTGATGTAAGAGATGGATTAAAGCCTGTGCATCGCCGGGTTTTATTTGGAATGTTAGATTTAGGCGTTTTACACAATCGGCCTTATAAAAAATCGGCGCGTATTGTTGGTGAAGTATTAGGAAAATATCATCCTCATGGAGATGCTTCTGTTTATGACACCATGGTGCGAATGGCTCAAGATTGGAGTTTGAGATATATGTTAGTAGATGGCCAAGGAAATTTTGGTTCTATTGACGGTGATCCCCCTGCAGCAATGCGTTACACAGAAGTTCGGTTTCGTAAAATTGCTGAAGAAATGTTGGCCGATATAGATAAAGATACTGTTGATTTTCGTCCTAATTTCGATGATTCGTTAACAGAACCAACTGTATTACCATCGCGTATTCCTAATTTATTAATGAATGGGGCTTCAGGAATTGCAGTGGGGATGGCCACAAACATGGCACCTCATAATTTAACAGAATCTATTAATGCAGTAATTGCTTACATCGATAATAAAGAAATAGATATTGATGGTTTAATGAAATTTATAAAAGCGCCCGATTTTCCAACAGGAGGAACTATTTATGGATTTGAAGGTGTTAAAGAAGCTTTTCATACCGGTCGTGGTCGTGTTGTAATGAGAGCAAAAGCAAATGTAGAACCCGTTGGAAATAGAGAGCGTATTATTGTTACCGAAATTCCTTATCAAATTAATAAGGCCGAAATGATTAAGCGCCAGTGGGAACTTTGTAATGAAAAGAAAATTGAAGGGATTAGCGAAATTCGGGATGAGAGTAATCGCGAGGGAATGCGAATTGTTTATGAATTACGCTCTGATGCCATTTCGAATGTAGTTTTAAATAATCTTTATAAATATTCTGCCTTACAAACCTCTTTTTCAATAAACAATGTTGTTTTAGTTAAAGGCCGCCCGCAAATGCTAAATCTAAAAGATATGATTCAGTATTTTGTGGAGCATAGACATGATGTGGTTGTTAGAAGAACTAAATACGAATTAGCTCAAGCCGAAAAACGTGCACACATTTTAGAAGGTTTATTAATTGCAATTGATCATCTTGATGAAGTGATTAAGATTATTCGTGAAAGTGCAAGCCCAGATATTGCAAAAGATGAATTAATTGTGAAATTTAATTTGTCAGAAATTCAAGCTCGTGCAATTTTAGATATGCGATTAAGAACTTTAACTGGTCTTGAACGTGATAAATTAAAAGCAGAATACGACGAATTAATGAAAACCATTGCGAATTTAAATGAAATATTAAACAATGAATTGCTTCGTTTTAAAATAATTCGTGATGAATTAATTGAAGTGAGAGACAAATATGGCGATGAAAGAAGAACAGATATAGTATATGCTGGCGATGATTTGAGAATTGAAGATATGATTGCAGATGAAAATGTAGTTATTACCATTTCTCATATGGGCTATATGAAACGAACTAATTTAGCAGAATATAAAGCTCAAAATAGAGGTGGTAGAGGAAGCAAAGGCACCGCAACGCGTGATGAAGATTTTGTAGAACATATGTTTATTGCTTCTACCCATAATTATATTTTATTGTTTACAGAGAAAGGTCAAGTTTTTTGGATCAGAGCCTATGAAGTGCCCGAAGGACAAAAAAATAGTAAAGGACGAGCAATTCAAAATTTAATTAGTATTTCTCCTGATGATAAAGTAAAAGCATTTATAAATATCAAAAATTTAAATGATGAAGAATATATAAAAAATAACTTTATTATTTTATGTACTAAAGATGGAATCATTAAAAAAACTTCTATCGAAGCTTATTCTCGTCCGCGCTCAAATGGTATTAATGCAATTACCATAAGAGAGGGTGATGTATTGTTAGAAGCTGCTTTAACTAATGGCTCGAACGAAATTATGTTAGCCACTAAACTTGGTAAAGTTTGTCGTTTTAATGAATCAAAAGTGAGGCCAATGGGCAGAAATGCAAGTGGTGTGATTGGTATCGATTTAAATGACGAAGTGGGGGGTAACAACGAGGTAATTGGAATGATTTGTATTGCCGATATGCAAGCAAATGTTTTAGTTGTTTCTGAAAAAGGTTATGGCAAGCGTTCGGATATTGATGAATATCGGATAACGAATAGAGGAGGTAAGGGTGTTAAAACTATAAATGTAACCGAAAAAACTGGAAATTTAGTGGCTATTAAATCAGTAACTAATTCAAATGATTTAATGATTATCACTAAAAATGGAATTGCTATTCGAATGAATGTTGCTGATCTCAGAGTAATGGGTAGGGCTACTCAAGGAGTAAAGTTAATAAATATTCAAGAGAGCGATAATATTGGGGCTGTTACAAAAGTTGATCACGAAGATGAAGAATTAACAATTGATACCGAGCTTAATTCTAATGTTGAGAACCCTGAAATCTCTCCATTACCTCCAGAAGAATCAAAAGAGTAATTAAAATTTTAAAACAAATAGTATGAATAAAAGATTAATAACTACTTCGTCAATTATTTTAGTTGGTTTAAGTAATTTATTTGCGCAACCCACATTAATTGAAAAAATAGAATCTAAACCCGATAAAGTTGTTATTCCATACGAAAGATGGAAATTACCAAATGGCTTAACCATATTGTTGCACGAAGATCATTCCGATCCATTAGTAAATGTAATGGTTACTTACAAAGTGGGTTCAAACAGAGAAAGCATAGGTAAATCTGGTTTTGCTCACTTTTTTGAACACATGATGTTTCAAGGTTCTAAAAATGTAGGTGACGAAGAACATTTTAAAATGATTTCGACTGCTGGAGGAGAAATGAATGGATTTACTCAACGAGATAAAACAGTTTATTACGAAACCTTACCGTCTAACTATTTAGAAATGGCTCTTTGGTTAGAATCAGATAGAATGGGGTTTTTATTAGATTCATTAACCACAAAAAAATTCGAAAACCAACGAGATGCTGTTAAAAATGAAAAATCTCAAAACATCGAAAATCAGCCATATGCAATGGCTTATGTTGAAGAAATAAATAAAACATTATATCCTGCAGGTCACCCTTATAGCTGGCCTGTTATTGGTTACGTAGACGATTTAAATCGTGCAAATCTAGAAGATGTTAAAAACTTTTTTCTTCGTTGGTATGGGCCTAATAATGCTATTTTAAGTATATCTGGTGATTTTTCACCAGCTCAAGCATTAGCTATGGCAGATAAATACTTTGGTAATATTAAAACATGCCCGGAAGTAAAAAAATTAAAAACACCTTTGGTTACTATTCCTACTGATAAATATACCGCTTATAAGGATAAAACATATTTGCCACTAAATTTACGTGTATTTCCAACCGTACCTAAATATCACAAAGATGAAGCTGCATTAGATTTATTAGGATCAATGATGGGAAATGGGAATAATTCAATTTTTTATAAAAATTTTGTAAAAAGTAAAATTGCAATTCAGGCAAATTCAAATCATAGTTCTGATGAACTATCTGGCGAATTTCAAATATCAATATTTGCTTATCCACCTGATGATTATAATTTAGAAAAATTATTTAAAGATTTAGATAGTAATGTTATTAGTACTATTAACGAATTTGGTAAAAGTGGGATAACTGAAGACGCTCTTTTAAGAGCTAAGGGGCAAGTTGAAACAGGAGCATATTCAAATTTAGAATCTGTATTTGGAAAAAATGCAATCATTTCGGAATGGGAACGTTTATTAGGAAAATCATCTTCCATTTCTGAAGAAATTGATAGATATACTAAACTTACAAAAGAAGATATTACACGAGTTTTTAATAAATATATAAAAGGATCTGGTGCAGCTATTTTAAATACCTATCCTATTGTTGATCCAAAAGATTCTGTAAAAAGTGTAAATCCATATGCTGGTCAAGTTTTTGCAGCGAATCCTGAATACAATGGATTAATTTATACCCCAATTCCTGATAAGTTCAATCGAAGTTTAAAACCAATTGCTGGCGAAGTAAAACCTGTAACAGTTCCAGATTATTTTTCGACTAAATTAGCAAACGGATTAAGCATTATAGGCACA
>Ga0209358_10002169_pt1 | contig 15128 bp, 9 predicted proteins | sample LauGreFa1BDMLBSN_2_FD_187574 | JGI IMG/M metagenome (GOLD analysis project Ga0209358, IMG submission 187574) | Freshwater lake microbial communities from Lake Michigan, USA - Fa13.BD.MLB.SN (SPAdes) (version 2) | ecosystem: Environmental > Aquatic > Freshwater > Lake | place: Lake Michigan, USA... | reverse complement strand
TCAAGGAAGGGAACGGCAGGATGGTGCATGGGGATGGGAAGGGAGGACGCGGGCGGGGTTGCCGGCGACGGTCTCGCCGGGTGGAACGCTGCGGGTCACGACGCTACCGGCCCCGACGATCGCCCCTTCACCGATGGTGATGCCGCAGAGGATGGTGGCGCCCGAGCCGATCGACGCCCCGCGCTTCACCACAGTGGGCACGCAGGTCCAGTCCCCGGGGCCCTGGAGTTCACCGAGGCCATTGGTGGCCCGGGGGCGCGGATCGTTCGTGAAGTTCACACCATGCCCGATGAAAACCTCATCCTCGAGCGTCACCCCGGCGCACACGAACGAGTGGCTGGAGATCTTGCAGCGGCGGCCCACGCGGGCGCCCCGCTGGATCTCGACGAAGGCGCCGATGCGGGTGTCGTCGCCGATCTCGCACCCGTAGAGGTTGACGGTGCCGTGGATGGCGACTCGGGCGCCGAGGCTGACGTCGGCGGCCACGGGATTCAGGAGGTCAGGATTCCGGTTCATGCGAAAGACGCGGCAAGGCGACGGTCGACGGCGCCGTGCGGGCCATGGATGTGTCGCCATTACGATGGGGTGGCGGGGCCTCGGTCCGGAGGGACGAGGAGGAAGTGGAAGACGAGGAGCACGGGGCGAGACGCACGGCGGCCCCGTGGTTTCGGAGGGACTCGGTCGAAGCCTCGAGAATCCGGACCACGTCGAGACCTTGGGCGCCGGAAGTCAGGGGGGTCTGGTCCTCGCGGATGCATTCCAGGAAATGCGTGCACTGGTTCCGCAACGGTTCCTCGTGCTTGATGTACGGGCAGTAGGTGTCCCCGTAGTGGTAGGCGTAGTGGAACGCGGCGAACGTGTCGTAGAGCGGCGGGCGCTCGATGCGGACGTCGTGGATGCGCAGTTTTTCGGGACCCGCGACGTCGTCATAGACGATCATGCGCGAACTGCCGACGATCGTCATCTCCCGCACCTTCCGCGGGTCGTGCCAGCTCGTGTGGATGATGGCGGAGCGTTCGCGGGAGAAGTGGAGGCTCATCCAGGTCACGTCCTCCACGCCCCGGGTCATGTGCGAACCCCCGCAGCAGTTCACCCGGTGGGGCATCTCCTGCATGATGTGGAGGATGATCGAGATGTCGTGGGGCGCGAGGTCCCACGCGACGTTGATATCGCGCTGGAACAGCCCGAGGTTGAGCCGCCGGGAGGCAATGTAGCGCAGCTCGCCGATATCGCGGTGGTCGACGATTTCGCGGATTTTCCGGATCGGCTCGGAGAAGAGAAAAGTGTGCCCGACCATGAGCACGAGCCCGAGGCGGCGGCTGATGGCGATGAGTTCCTCGCACTCCGCCACGGAGGCGGCCATCGGCTTCTCCAGCATGACGTGCTTGCCGGCGAGCAGGGCGCGCCGGGCCATCGGGAAGTGCAGCGGCACGGCGGTCGCGATGGCGATGGCGTGCAATTCGGGGTCCTCGACCAGGCGCGCGTAGTCGGTCTCGCGCTGGATCTCTGGATAGAGCTCGTGCAGGTGGGCGAGGCGCCCCTCGTTGACGTCGCACATCACCTTGAGACGGCAGGCCGGGAGGGAGCGGAAGTTGCGGATGAGGTTGGGACCCCAGTAGCCGCAGCCGACGACGCCGACATTGATGCGGGATTTCATGGTTGGGAGGCGGGGCGACGGGGCGGGGAGGAAAGGACGGGGGCCGGCCGGCGGAGGGCCGAGGCGACCTCGCGCAGAAGCGCGACCGGGGTGAGCGCGATGATCGCGAGATCGAGGGCGGGGGAACGGCGGCGTGCGTAGCGGAGATCGAGCGCGAGCATGGTACGGAACGTCGTGCGGTTCTTGCCGCTCACCTGCCAGAGGCCGGTAAGGCCCGGGTGCACGGCCACGCGGGCACGCTGGGCCCGCGGATGCAGGCCGAGCTCGTAGTCGAGCGACGGGCGTGGACCGACGACACTCATGTCGCCGCGCAGGACGTTCACGAGCTGGGGCAATTCGTCGATTCCGGATGCGCGCAGGAGACGTCCGCCGGGGAAAACGCGGCCGTCGCGTTCCTGGTCGAGCTTGCGCAGCGGACCCCCGCCGGCGGCAAGGGTCGCGAGGTGCCGCCGGTGCGCGCTCTCGTCGGCGCCAGCGCGCATGGTGCGAAACTTGCACAGCGTGAAGGTCCGGCCGAGATGGCCCACGCGGGTCTGGCGGAAAAGGAGCGGCCCGGGTGAAACCAACCCGTGGAGGAGCGCGACCACGAACGCCGCCACGGCGAGCACGGGCAGGGCGAGTGCGGCGAGGACGAGATCGATCGTCCTTTTCCAGGAGGGCAAACCTTCGACACGAAGCGGAGGCATGACAGCGGGGCGTCGTTTCTGGGCAAAGCTGCCGCACCTGGCGGCGACACCAGTTTTCCGGCGTGGGCGGCGGAGCCGCCCGGCTTCAGCCCGCTCGACGTAACACGGGCGCCGCCGCGGAGTGCAGCAGCCCGGAAGGATAACGGCGGGTCGCCTCCCCGAGGGGGGCGACCTGATGGGCGGGCAGGGTGACGTGCACCTCGCCGCCGAGCAGATCGAGGAGCACCCGCACGCGGTCCGAGCGGGGGTCGACCTGCACCATTCTACCTTCCAGAAAACGAAAACAGCCGGCGAGCACGCGCACCCAGGCCCCCTCGCGCAGGATGGGGGCGGCGGCGGCGCCGGCCTGGCCGGCGATCTCGCGGCGGAGTCCCTCGACCACCGCGTCGGGAACGGGTGGCGGCAGTGCGCCGAAGGCGACGATCCCGCGGACACCCGCGGTGCTAACCACGAGACGCGCCTGCCGCGCGTAGTCGAAGCGGACGAAGACGTAGCCGGGAAAGAGGGCCTCGAGCGTGTGCGTGACCCCGCCGAGGTGGTTGCCGTGGACGGAGCGGATGCGGGGCGCGAAGACCTCGACGCCCGCGCGCTCCACGAGGTGCGCGGCGGCGACGTGCTCGCGCTTCACCTGAGAGCGCACGCAGAACCACCGGGATTCCGGGCCGGCGGGGGCCTCGGAGGGGGGCGGCGGGAGCAGGGTTGGTCGCACGGCGGGGGACAATCGACCGCCGCGGGCGACCCGCAAGCGCGGACCGCCGCGCGGGCCCGGAATCCGCGTTTCCCCTATGCGGGCGTGCGCCGGAGGCTATTCAGTACCCGAAAAACGGGTACGATTAGGCGCGCTCAGAAGGCGCGGGGTGCGGGGCGAAGGAACGGTTCCAGCTCGGGCGCATCGGGCAGGCGCATCGCCACGGCGTCCCAGCGCAGCTTCCGGCCGCGGGCCCGCAGGGCCACGTTGCCGAGCAGCACCATCTCCGTGAGTGGCGCGGCGTACTCGAAGGCGGAGCCGGGACGCGGCCCCCCCTTGCAGGCCGTGATCCACTCCAGGAACGGATCGCCGCCCGGGACACGGGGAATGGCCTTGGGCGGAAAGGCGGTCGCGCGCATGCGCGCTTCGGGCAGCAGGCGCGGACTCGAGCACTTTTCGCTCGGGTCGTAGATCACGCCGGCGTCGCCCTGCAGGTAGTAACCATACCGCTCCTCGAAGGCGCGGCCTTCCTCGAGTTCGCGCGGGCGGGGCGGGAGCTTGCCGCCGTCATACCAAGTAAGGCGCACGGCCGGCCGCGCGCCCCGGGCGGGGAACTCGTAGGTGATCACGGCCCAGTCCGGGAAGGTCTCGTCGTTGAAAGGCCCGCAGTCGGCCTGGACCGAGGAAGGTGCCCCGAGGTCGAGGGCGTAAAACGGAGCGTCCATTGTGTGGCAGCCGATGTCTCCCAGCGCACCGCAGCCGAAGTCCCACCAGTTGCGCCAGCGGCGGGGCGCGTACTCCGCGCTGTAGGGACGCGCCGGGGCGGGCCCGTTCCAGAGATTCCAGTCCAGGGTGCCCGGAGGCGTCTCGCCCGGCGCGGGACGTTCCTTGCGCGTCGATTTATAGGGACCGACCTCCATCTTCCGGGTCCACACGTGGACCTCGCGGACGGTGCCGATCAGCCCGGCCTGCACCCATTCGCGGGCGAGCCGCAGACCCTCGCCGGCGTGGCCCTGGTTGCCCATCTGCGTGATGACGTCATGGCGGCGCGCGGCGAGGAGCAGCTCGCGGGTCTCGCCGATCGTGCGCGCGAGCGGCTTCTGGATGAAAACATGCTTGCCCATCGAAATCGCCAGCATGCCGGCCGCGTGATGCGTGTGGTCGGGTGTCGAGATGGTCACGGCGTCGATCTGGTCATCGAGCTCTCGCAGCATTTTCCGGAAATCCTGATACTTCGGCACCGCGGGGAACCGTCCGAAGACCTGGCGGGCCTGCACGGAGTCGACGTCGCAGAGTGCGACGATGTTCTCGGAGCTCACGCCGGCGACATCGGAGACGCCCTTTCCGCCGCAACCGATGCAGGCGATGTTCAGCTTGCGACCGGCCTCGATGAGCTTTCCGCGGCGGACCGGAGCGTCGGCGGCTCCCGCGGACGGAGGAAGGAGGGCAAGTGTCGCGGCTCCGGCCCCGGCGGAAGCGAGGAACGAACGGCGATGAAGGGGGTAGGATTGGTTCATGAACGTTGGTTCCTTAGTTTGGTTAACCACGAATAGACACGAAGAGACACGAATTGAGGGGGAGGTTTAGGCAAATTCCAGAGGGGCCAGCGCGGTTCCTCCGCAACCGAAGCGACGTTCAGGAGGGCTAGCCTTGGGGTCGAGAGGCGCTCCCGAGTAGCTGCGCGAGGGGTCAACCACGGCTGGACACGAATCGACACGGGTAAATTGGGCTCGATTGTAGCCGAAGTTGCCGACCCCGGATCAACTCGCCGGGATGAAGGCCGGAAGCGGTTCTGAGGGAGGTGAATTTGAACCGCAGATTTCGCGGTTGGCGCAGTTAAGGAAAACAGGGTGGGAATGAGCTCGGGACTGGCACCAGGAGCCCTCCGCGTTTTCCGGGAGTTCAGTGGCCCCCCATCGCCGTGTTCTTGAGCTGCCTTGCTCCGGGACATCGGGTTCCTGATTTCCACCTTTACTCCGACCTTTGTGCCTCGGTGCCTCCGTGGTGAAGCGGCTTGGTGCGGCTTCACGCGAGCGAGGAGGAATTCACGCTAGTGGCGGGTGAAGCGCGGTTCAGAGTGCAGCCAGGGCGCGCTCGATCAGCCGTTTGGTGGCGTGGACACCCGCCACGGGGTCGAGCTTCTTGCCCTCCCACTCGATGGCTACGATCCCTTTGAAGCCGGCGGCGGCGATGATCCGCATGAGGCGGAAGTAGTCGAATTCCACTTGGTTTCCGGCGGCGTCGAACTCGTGCGTCTTGGCGGAGATCACGGCGGCGTGAGGCATCATTGCCTGAGTGCCGGCGTAGATGTCTCCGCGGAGCTTGCCGAAGTCGGGCATCAGGCGGCAATGCGGGTGGCGGAGGCGCTCCATCACCTCGGCCAGGAACGCGCCGTCCTGGGTCAAGGCGGATGCGCCGGGCTCGATCGCGAGCGTGATTCCGCGCCGTCCGGCGAGGTCCGAGAGCGGAGCGAGCGCCTCCGCGGAACGGACGGCGGCCACCGCGCGATCGCCTTCAGGGGCGCTGAGGAAAAAGCGCACGTAGCGGCAGCCGAGACGGGCGCAGCGCTCGATCGACGCGGGGTGATCAGCGGGCTTCGCCTTTTTCTTCGCCTTGCCGGCGCCGCCCGTGGCGTCGACGACACCGGCCATGAGGAGGAACAAGTTCGTGCCCGCGTCATCGGCGCGTTTCCGCAGGCCGGCCAGGTAGCGCTCGTCGTCGAGGCGGTCGCCGGGCAGGCCGCCCTCCCAGAGGTCGAGCTCGGTGATCCCGAACTCCCTTCGCGCGAACGCGGGGTAGTCGAGCGGATCGAGTTTTCCGGACGCGAAAAGTCCCTTCAGCGAGTACTGCGAAAGGCCGAGGGTCAGGCCGTGCGCGGCGGATGCGCGCAGCGCGGACGGCAGGGTGGCGATGGCGGCCGCGGCGGAGGCGCGGCGCAAGAACTGACGGCGGTTCGGGAGGGAGGCGGAGTTCATCGGATGAGGCGGAGGTAGCGGCTCAGAAGCGGCCCTTGATTCCAAAGGTGACGGAGACGGGGTTGTCGCGGATCTGGGTGAAACGAAGCGGGCCCTGGTAGCGCTCCTGGAACTGGCGGGTGAGATTGGAGACCTCGAGCGAGAGGCCGAGCGCAGGACGCAGCTCGTAGGCGAGGCTGGGGCTCACGAGGATGCGGCGGCGGGTGTAGGTGTTCAGCGCGGGGTTGGTGGCGTTGTAGGTGTCGAGGAAGCCGCTGGTGTAGCTGAGACGGACGCGGCCGCTGAGTCGGCCGAGGCGCCAGCTCGGCACGAGGTTGGCGGTGCGAGGAATGAAGCCCGCGACAGCGCCGGCCCCGAGCGTGGTGCGACCGCCGAAGTCGCCGAAGGTGTCGAGGACGGTGTAGTTGGCCATGAGGCTCAGTCCGCGGAAGATCCCCGGGAGGAACGTGAACTGCTGCTGGTAGGAGAATTCCCACCCCGAAACGGTGGCCGTGCCCCCGTTGGTGGAGCGCCGCAGCTCCCACCCGTCGTATTCACCGGCGAAGCCGTTGTCATTGCCCGCGCCGATCTGCCCGGCGGTCGCTCCCGCGATGATGTAGTCGCGGATGCGTTTGCGGAACCAGCCGACCGAAAGGTATCCGGCGGGCCGGAAGTAGGCGTCCAGCGTCGCGTCCCAGTTGGTGCTCGATTGCGGGAGCAGGCCCGGATTGCTGACCGTCACGAAGCGTCCGGCCTCGTTGGGCGTCTCGGTCGGGAACATGTTCGTCATATTCGGCCGGCCGAAGCTGGTGGACCAACTCGCGCGGGCCTTGAGGTTGGCGGTGAGATCGTGGCTCAGGTGCGCGCTGGGGAATGACTGCGTGTAGCGGGACTCGTTCACGCGGAAATTGGCCCCGTAATCGCGCGCGGCGGTCCCGCGTGGATCGGCGACCTGCTGGGCGACGGTGGAGAGGCTACGCGCGCGCACGTAGCCGCGGCCCTTGGTCGCCGTCACCTCCGTGCGGACGCCGCCGAGGAAGCCGGTGCGCCCGAGCCAGCCGTCACGACCGAGCCGGCCCTCGGTCATGAAGTAGCCGGCGGTCACGCTTTCGGTGGCGGCGCGGGTTCCGGTGTAGCGCAACTGCTCGTGGAAGTAGGCGTCCTGGCTCCAGACGGAGGGATCGACGAGCTCGCCGCCGCGTACGAACACGCCCGGGTGCCAGTGCGGGATGCCGAAACCCGAGCGCACCTCGGCCGTGGCATCGTGGGGCAACGGAACCGTGCCGGTGTAACTGTAGCGGCGGTCGCGGTTGATCTGGTCGATGGCGACCTCGCGCCAGTCGAGACCGGCCTTGAGGAACAGCGGTCGGCTCTCGAGCACCTGCAAGCGGGCATTGGCAGTGAAGCCGGCCACCTGCTCGTAGTCGTCCTGGCTGCGCACAGTGAGGCCGTTGGCGATCGGGCGGTAGTTGGCCGGGTCGCGGACATCCGGTCCGCCGGTCTGGAGGAATTGCGGGTAGAGGTCCGAGCGCGTGCGGTCGATCGTCCAGCCGATGTTGGCGAGGCTGTTCACCAGGTTGGCGCCGGATTTTCCGGTGCTGCGGTTGAACTGGTTCCAGCTGTAGGCGGCCGTGTAATCCACGTGCAGGCGCTGCCACTTGTGCTCCGCCCCGAGGCTGAGATCACCGAAGATGCGCCACGTGCGGACCATCTGGTCGGTGGTCTGGACCTGGGTCGCGGCGGTCTGCCGGGCGGAGGTGACGAGGTCGGTGTAGCCGGGCAGGAGGCCGGCGGTGCCGGTTGTGCCGACCACCTGGTTGGTGAAGACGCGCGCGGTGTACTGGTGGACGTAGGGCTCATCGTTGCGCACGAGCCCGGTGATGAGCCGCCAGGTGGTGGCCGGTGACGTGCGCAGGTCGGCGAGGAAACGGCCGCTGTAGATCTTGCGGTTGTTGTACTTGTCCTGGACGCGGTAGTCGTAGTTGAACGCCGGTGACGTGGTGACCGGCTGGTAAAGCCGGTCGGTGACGAACAGGCCGTTGGCGTTCTCGCTATAGAAGGCGTTGAGCGAGACGCCGAGGTTGCGCTCCCCGCCGGCGACGTCGAAGACCTCCATGTAGCCGAAATTAAGCAGCGGGTGCTCGCGGTGACGCGCCCGCCACGCCACCTGCTCGGTGAACGAAGGCGCGGACCGCACCGATGCGGTGTAATCTACCCGCCGCCGTTCCCGCATGCTGAGCGGGGAGCGGCTCTTCAGGTTGACGGTGCCGCCGAGGGAATCGGCGCCGGTATCGGGCCGGTGGCCCTTCGTGAGTTCCACCTCTGAAAAACCGGCGCCGGTGAACTGGGCGGACGGAAACTGGCGGGTGGCGCCCGAGCCGGCCTTGAGTCCGCCGTCGATGGTGACCCGGTTGAGGGTGGCGGACGCGCCGCGCACCTGGATGCCATTGGCGACGCCGTCGTCGGAGAAGTTCACGGCGACGCCGGGCATGAGACCCGCGAGCTCGGCGACGCTGAGGTTCGGCAGGTCGCCGTAGGAATCCAGGCCGATAACGTTCTTCACGTTGCCCGCATTGCGCTGGGCGGTGAGGGCGGCGGCGGCGCCCTCCCGGTCGGCGCTGACCTTGAACTCTCCGAGACGGTAAACGGCGCTGGTCAGTTCGAAGTTCCTTGGGGTCGTGGCGCCGGCCGTGACGCGGAGGGAAATCGATTGCGGATCGAGGCCGGCGTAGGAGGCGATCACCACGTGCTCGCCGGCGGGCAGGCCTGCGAGGGTGTAGTAGCCGCGGTCGTCGGTACGCGTGGATAGCCCGAGCGCGGCCACCTCGACCGTGGCGCCGCTCAGGAGGTTGCGGGTTGCCTGGTTGCCGACCCATCCGGTGATGGAGCCGGTCTGGGCGCGGGCGGAGCCGATGAGGGTGAATAGCAACGGCCCGAGAAGAATCAAGGCGGTGCGGGGCAGCGATCGAATGGTCATGGGGTGAAATTGCGGGGCTCGGGGGGGGCGGGGTGTGCGGGGCCGGCGGCTAACTGTTCTGGTGGTTACGTCACGGCTCAGTGTCCACCCCGCGCAGGGCCTCTTTTTCCACTTTGGTCAAAGGGGCGGGGGCATACGCACCAGAAGTGTCGAAAGCCACGCCGTGAATCGTGGCTGACCATTCCCCGGTGGCGACCGTCTTTCCGACCCGGAGGTAGGAACGTTCGGGAGTTGGTCCGGGTCCGGACAGAACCTCGCCGGAGTTGGTGCCGACGAGCGAGCCGTTGAGATAGATCTGCGCGATGCCGTCTGGCCTGACCGCTATCCGGTAGATCGCTGCTCCATAGTCGAGGGCGCTCCGCAGCAGGAGCGTGTGAGTAGCCTGGGAAATGCGGGGCGCCGGGTTGTTTTCGAACGCCAACAGGCGCATCGGAAAAGCGGAGATCAGGTGACGCCGGAACGAGCCGTCCTCCCGCCGCAGGCCCACCTCGATATCGAATCCGCGGTCCGGGTTGCCCACGTTCGTCACAAACGCCTTCACCTCGAAGGTCACGCCCGAGCGCGCGTCGAGGTTCGGTTCGGCCGTCCAGAAGATGGCCGGGCTGGCCTGAGCGCCCGGGCGCACCGGGAAGCCTCGCACGAGGATGGGCTGCGATTGGCCTCCGCCGCGCAGGATCAAAGGGGCGGTGTCGCCGAGCCGGGTGATGTCGCCTCCCGAGAGCCAGATCGAATCTGGCCTTGTGAGTTCCCCGCCGGTGAAGCGCGAGGGCAGCGATGCCCTGATTTCCAGGGCCCGAGGCATCCTTTCCTCGCCATCGACAGGCCAATCATCGCTGCGAAAAGGGGCGATCGGCATCCCGCCGGCGTGGGTGAGATTCACCGCCGCGGATGGCTCCCACGCGTGACGAATGGCGACCGGATCCGGCACGGCGGGATGCTCGGCGATCACCGTATTCCCGTCGAGTCGGGCCTTAGCGGGATGAAACATCCGGTCGGATCCCGCGATCGCCAACGCGGCCGGCGGCTTTCCGTCCCTGGTGCGAAGGCCGTGCTCCGCGCTCTTGAAGTGCGCGCGGAGAGAAGACCCCGTCCGCTCGACATGGGTGAACTCCGCCTCTCCCGGCCACGTGGCGCGGCCGTACTCGCGGCTGAGGATCAGGTTGGCGAGACGCTCGGCGACGTCGTGTTTGTTCCGCGGGTGGAGATCCCACGACTGCCCGATGTCGATCGTGGTGATCATTCCCGTGCGCGGTAATCGGCGTGCCTCCGCCTGTGACTCACGGACGACCGCCCAGCGCGGCTCGTTGTCCCGGTTGGGGAGTTGCACGATGTAGAACGGCAGTTCCGGGCGCGCCCACAGGTTACGCCAGTCCGCGATCATCGCGGTGAGCAGGAACCGATGCAGGTACGGATTATGGTAAGGGGTCGCCTCCGTCTCCCCCTGGTACCAGCCGGCGCCGGCGATCGCGAACGGCGCGAGCGGGTGCAACATGCCGTTGTACAGGCGCGCGGGCGCGAGGTTCGCGCGCCAGCCGCTGACGTCCTCCGGCCAAAGCGTGTTCAACCCGGGGCCGCGGAGGGTTTCCGCGCTAATCCAGGCGGAGCTGCCGGAACCGCCCCAGGCGCACATCACGATGCCCACGGGCACATCCAGCTGCTCGCGCAGGCGTCGGCCGAGGTGGAACGCCATCGCGGCCCAGCCCGGCGCCGCGCGGGGATTCCAGGTCATCCAGCCCGTGCGGGTCGCTACGTCGTCGCGCGGCCGCTCGGCGGGGCGGTTGTCGACCCGGAACTCGCGCAGGAGGGGATCGTTGGCGGCGGCGATGTCGCGGCGGGCGCGGGCGGGGGAATCGTCGTCGCGCTCGCTGGGTCGCGCGACCGACTGCATGAGGAAGGCCATGTTGGACTGGCCCGAGAGCAGCCAGACTTCGCCCACGATAACGTCCTCGATCGCGAGGGTGTTGTCCGCGCGCACGACGAGCCGGCGGGGTTGAGGACTGGCTGCAAGGGGACCAAGGCGCACCTGCCAGCGGCCGCCGGAGTCGGCGACGGTTTCCTGCACCTGATCGCCGAATTCGACCCGGATTTTTTCTCCGGGATTAGCGGTGCCCCAGACCGGCGCCGGCTGACCGCGCTGCAGGACTGCGCCTTGGGAGAAGAGACCGTTCAGCCGGGCCTCGGCGTAGCCGGCGGTGGCGGCCGAGAAAAGGAGTGTGGCAGGGACAGCGAGCCGAAGGGCCCATTTGGCGGAGACTCGCCTGGTCCGGAGACGCGATAGATCCGACGACGGCGAAAGAAACGGAACCACCTGGTTAGAACTCAAACGTGATCCTTCCGCTCAGGGTGCGGGGCTCGCCGTAGCCCGCGTAGGTGATCAGGTACTTTTTGTCGAAGAGGTTGTCGGCGCTGAGGGCGAACGTCGTGCGGCGACGCAGGATCAGCGTGGAGTACGTCACGCTCGCCTGCGCCTTGTGGTACTGCGGGCTGCGGATCGCGCGGATGTCCGTGAGGTTGGGATTGCCGCGCCGCTCGCCCACAAACGTCACGCCGACCCCGAGACCGAGGCCCTTGGCCGGGCCCTGCTCGAATCGATAGCGGTTCCACAGGCTCCATTGTCGGAGCGGCGCATTGGCGGTGGGCAGGCCGACGTTCTGCGGCCGCACGATGTCGCGCTCGACCCTCGTGCGGTTGTAGGTGTAGCTGCCCAGAATCTGCCACGCTTTAACGGGCCGGGCATTGAGGCTGAATTCGACGCCGCGGGCGCGGTTGTCGCCGGTCTGGACCTGGAAACCGGGGTGTTCCGGGTCGGCTTGCTCGAGGTTCCGGTTCCGCACCTGGAAGAAGTTCACGGTGCCCGAAAGGCGGCCGTCAGTCCGGTCCCACCGCACGCCGTAATCGGTGCCGGTGCCCTCGCGGGGCTCGAAGGGCCGGCCGAAGAAGTCGGTCTTCACGAGCGGCTCGAAGGATTCGCTGTAGGAGGCGAAAACCGCCACGCGCGGCAGGATACGAAACGCGGCTCCGCCGCTCAGAAGATCAGCCGGCTTGGCCTTACCGCTGAAGGACGCGGCGGGGGTGCGGTAGTTGCGCTGCGCCTGGTAGGCCTCCTCCCGGCGGTAACCGAGTTGTGCGGTGAAGCGGCTGCCGGCGGTCTGCCAGAGATTGTTGGCCGAGACCGCCCTCGCGATCAGGGTGTTCTGCTGGTCACGCAGGACCGGGTAGTTTCGCCAGTCGCCCAGGGCGTAGCTGACCGGGAGGTCGATGTTGATCGGGGTGAGATTGGGGGATGGCTGTTTTGTGATCTCATGCGCACCGTGGGTGAAATACTCCGCGCCGATAACGGCGCGATGGGTGAGCCCGAGGTAGTTGAAACGCCCCAGCGCGTAAGGTTGGAGCGAGTATCCGGTTTCCGGCTGGTTGTTGTAGGCGGCGGAACGCCCGACTGTGCGCGCGCCGGTCACGGCGTTGATGGTCGCGGTGGTCCCGCCGGTGACGAGGTTCCTCCAGCGTTGAAAATGCCGGTAGCTGCCGCCGAGTTTCAGCGTCCACGTCTCGTTGAGGACGTGCGTGAAATCGAACGTGGAGTGGAAGACGTTCGAATCGTGGAAAGATTCGGGGCCCTGCCGGTTGAAGGAACGGCGCACGTTAGGGAGATAGCCGGTGTTGCCGGGGGAGAGAAAGACCGGTGGTGAAGCGGAGACCTGTTCGGTGTGCTGCCACTGAGCGAAGAGGTACAGGCGCGTCGTCTCGCGGAAGTTCCATTGGACCGCGGGCGAGAAGGCGACGCTGCGGTAGTTGGCGAAGTCGTAGGGACTGCCCTCGTCGCGCGCCGCGAGACCGACCCAGAACGCCAGCTTCCGGTCGGCGGTAAGCGGCGCGGAGTACTCCAGGTTGGCGCGGCGCCGGTCATAGGTGCCGTACGAGGCCATGAACTGGCCCTTCGGGCGGGAGGAAGGCGTGCGGGTGACGGTGTTGATGGCGCCGCCGGCGCCGATCGCCCCGGAGAAGAGCGACGACGGTCCCTTCAGCACCTCGATTCGCTCGATGGAGATGTTGTCGAAACGACCGAACGTCCGGTAGCCGTTCACGTACTGATTGCCGCCGCCGCCGCTGACCCCGCCCCCGCCGCCGGAAAAACCCCGCACCAGCACATCCGTGTCTTGCTGCGCCGCGCTGTCGGTCTCGCGGTTGAAGGTGACGCCGGGCACATACTGCAGCGCCTCGGTGATGTCGCGGGCGCCGATGTCGTTCATGAACTCGCGCGTGACGACGTCGATGGGCTTCGGAAGGTCGAGCAGAGCGGTGTTGAACCGCGTGCCGGACAGGACGTTGGTCGCCTTGTAAGCGTCATCGCTCGCTTCGGTGACGGTGAATTCGTCGAGCAGCACGACCTCGCGGCCGGAGGCGGACGCGGGGAGCCGGTCGGCGGGTTTCGCGCCCTGGGCGTGGGCGAAGACGGAAAGGAGGCCGGCGACCAAGGCCGGGCCGATTGCAAGGGGATGGGGTTTCATGGTTGGCGGGCGGACGGAGTGCGCATCAGCGCTTGCGCGCATCGGTTTTGGAGGTGGAAACCCCGAGCACCTGGCCGTCGCGCAGCAGGGCGGCGCGCAGGTCGGGATAGGAAATATCCTGCACGGCCGAGCGGGTGGCGATGGCCTGGACGGCCGCGGTGGCGGCCGATTGCCCGAGCACCATGAAGACCGGCTCCATGCGCATGGAGCCGTAGACCACATGGCTGGCCGAGATGCACACCGGCACGAGAAGATTGGTGCACTCGTTTCTCTTTGGAGTGAGGGCGCGGAAGCTGATGCCGTAGGGGGTCTTCACCGGCATGCCGAGGGTGCCCTCGTTGCGCACATAGCCGTGCTCGTCGATGTAGCGGCGCACGTTGTGGGAATCCATCGTGTAGGAGCCGCAGCCGACGGGATCGGCGACGCTCTCCGTGCCCTCGCACACCTGTTGGCGCATGACAAAGGCGCCGACCATTCGGCGGGCCTCGCGCACGTAAAGTTGGTGGGGCCAGTGGCCGGTGCCGGTGAACTCGTCCTTGGCCAGGCCCCAGTTCCGCATGGGCGCGCGGTATTTTTCCGGCACGCGCGGATCGTTCGCCACGAACCAGCACAGGCCCTGTTGCCAGCTCACGTGCTCGCGGAAGATGCGCTCGCGGGTGGCATGGTCTCCGTCGGGGTAATCGCGGCTGCCGCCGACGAGGTTGAACGAGACCGCTCCCTTCGTGTTCGAGTCGCTCTTGCGGTTCGGCATGATCACGACGGGCGGCAGGTCGAGCAGGCTGCGGCCGAGCACCGGGTGCTCGATCTCGTCCCTGGGGTTCGGCCAGTCCGGCAGCGGCTTGGTGCTGTTGAGGTAGCGCAGCAGCAGTTCGTAGCGGGCGGGGTCGTAGTCGGCCGGCTTCGGCCAAGGTGCTCGGTTCTCCGGCACATCGGTCAGACACAAACGGAAGCAATAGGCCTGCACGTGGCCATCCGCGGTTCCCACTTCCCCTGCACCCTCGGCGGGTACGCCGAAAATGGTTCCGCTTTTCGGGTCGCCTGGGCGCACGTAGGGGTCGACGGCGCGGAAGAAATCGTGACCGACCGGACGTGGACGCTCCCGCATGTGGCGCCACTGGTTGCCGTTCTTGGGCTCGCCGTACGTGGCGGCTGCCTCGCGGCCTACCGTGTAGCTCACGCCGGCCTTCGCCATCACGTCGCCCTCATAGGTCGCGTCGATGAACACTTTCCCGGCGAAACGCCGGCCGGACTCCATCGTCAGCGAGCGGATCTCCGTGCCTGCCTTCTCCACGCCTCGCCGGAGCTCGAGCCGCTCGCCATAGACCACCTCCACGCCCGCCTCCTGCACCATCTCACGGTAGATCCGCTCCGCCACGCGCGGCTCGAAGTGGAACATCACGTCGGCCGCCGGATCGTGGCGGTGGCTGCGGTAATCGCCCGGTTTCTCGTGCTTCCAGACCACCGGGTCGGCGTAGTACCGCTTCACGCGACGGTAGAACTCGCGGGAGATGCCGCCGATGCTGTCGGGGTGACCGAAGTCCGTGGCGCCGAGGCCGCCGCTCGTGAGCCCGCCGAGATGTTGCCCCGGTTCGATCAGCAGGACCGACGCCTTCAGCCGCGCCGCCTGAACCGCGGCCACGACTCCGCCGGAGGTGCCG
>Ga0209358_10002165_pt1 | contig 15147 bp, 13 predicted proteins | sample LauGreFa1BDMLBSN_2_FD_187574 | JGI IMG/M metagenome (GOLD analysis project Ga0209358, IMG submission 187574) | Freshwater lake microbial communities from Lake Michigan, USA - Fa13.BD.MLB.SN (SPAdes) (version 2) | ecosystem: Environmental > Aquatic > Freshwater > Lake | place: Lake Michigan, USA... | reverse complement strand
TTCAACTTCTTGTAAAGTCCAATTGTTTCGTATTTCCATGTTGTAAATTTTTAATAAACAAATATAAGTATAAATTGGGCAAAGCCCCACAAGTTATTTTAATATTTTAAGAATGGTAGAACTTTCCATTTTATCCATTCCGTTATCCAATTTTAATTTAATTTCGGACTTTATAATTTGTTCATTTTCATCCACTTGAATAATGGTTGTTTTTTGATAATTGAAAGGAGGTATTTTATCTTCATCAATTTCATGATCACTAGCTTGTGTTTCCTTTAAATATTCGATATACATCTTTTTTACATCATCAGGGTTAATTTTCTCCTCTACATACACTTCTTTTAAGTCGTCAACTTCTTCAATTTCGATAAATGAGCTTAAATACAAATAACCTTTTCCACTCGGACTAGAAATACTATCTGTTTTTGTAAATTCTCCAGAAGCATATTTTTTACCTAATAAATTTAAAAACTGAGGAATTTCGGGGAAATAATTGGTTAAAAAGCTAAGTTGTGTAGCTGCACCTTCCTTAAAAACCATTTTTAAATTCTGATACATTTCGCTTTCAATATCTTGTTTATCAATTTTATATAAACTAAAAAACATGTCTTCAACTTCGGTATATACTTTTTCGAAATTATGAATTTTAACTTCTCCTTGAGGTGTAAAAGTTAAGTCCATGGCAAAATTTTGATATATATTTAAAATGGCTTCTTGCTCGGGAGTTAAAACTTGTGCGTTATTACCTTTTAACTGCGTTTTACCATATTTCCACTGAATAGTGTAAGCATTATTTTCATTAGAAATCAAAAGAATATCTACTAAAGTACTGGTAAAAATTTCGTTTTGGTCTTCGCCTTTAACTCTTATTACTTCTAACTGAATATTTTTTTGAGCTTCAAATGGATTTTTAACGTCAACATTATTTCCGCAAGCAGTTAAGCTAATAACTATACTAAATACACTCAACGATACAAATACCGTCTTTATCAATTGCTGTAACTTTAATTTTTTCAATTGTATTAATTTTTAATGGATTAAACGGGATTTTAACTTTAATATAATTGGAAGTAAAACCATACATATAACTGTCGTTTTCTTCGGCCTCCCACAATACATCGTAAACTTTATCTAAATTATTTTTATAAAACTCACGACGTTTTTTGGAAGATAAACTTTGTAATATTTTACTTCTCTCTGCTCTTTTTCCTTTATCTACAATATCACCAATGGAAATCGCCACTGTGTTATCCCTTTCCGAATAGGTGAAAACATGTAAATACGAAATATCTAAATCGATTAAAAAATCTTGTGTTTCTTTAAAATGTGCATCACTTTCGCCAGGAAAACCTACAATTACATCTACCCCAATACAACAATCGGGCATTAGTTGTTTAATTTTCTCCACCCTTTCTGCGTACAACTCTCTTTTGTAACGGCGGCGCATCGCTTTTAAAATATCGGGCGAACCACTTTGTAAAGGAATATGAAAATGCGGCACAAACTTTTTACTTTGTGCCACAAAAGCAATTATTTCATCATTTAATAAATTAGGTTCGATAGAGGAAATTCTATAACGATGAATCCCTTCGATTTTATCCAATTCTATAATTAAATCTAAAAAAGTTTCGTTGTTGCCTTTACCAAAATCGCCAATATTAACACCAGTTAACACCACTTCTTTTACACCAGTTTGGGCAACTTCATGCGCTACTTTTAAAGTTTGCTCAATGGTATTGCTTCTGCTTTTGCCGCGTGCTAAAGGTATTGTACAAAAACTACAAGAGTAATCGCAACCGTCTTGTACTTTCAAAAAAGTACGTGTTCTGTCTCCTGCACTATAAGAGGGAATAAAAATATTTACTTCGTTGATATCATTTTCGGTTGCTAATTTACTATCTTGATCCAATTTTTCAACAAAATCAACGATATTGAATTTATCATTCGCACCTAAAACAACGTTTACACCAGGAATTTCGATAATTTCTTGAGGTTTTAATTGAGCATAACAACCAATTACAGCTACAAAAACATCGGGATTTGATTTTTTAATTTTACGAACAATCTGTTTACATTTTTTATCAGCATTATCCGTAACACTACAAGTATTTAATACAAAAATATCGGGGCTATCATCCATATTTACCCTTGCATAGCCGCCTTGTTCGAAAAAACGAGCAATGGTACTGGTTTCGGAAAAATTTAGTTTACAACCCAGTGTGTGAAAAGCTACCTTTTTGTATTGTTGCATTTATTTTTGTAAAATTATCGAAAGCACAAAAGTAAGCATTTTAAACTATTAATGTAATAATTTTAAAGCGCTTTCTATTCGTTGCATTGCTTCAATTAATCTATCATCCGAACTTGCATAAGAAATACGCACGCAATTTGGCGCACCAAAAGAATCGCCAGCTACCAAAGCAACTTTTGCTTCGTTAAGTAAAAACAAGCATAAATCGTTAGCGTTATTAATTGTATAATTTTGATATTTTTTACCAAAATATGCACACATATCAGGAAATAAATAAAATGCTCCTTTGGGTACATTTACTTTGGCAAGTGGTATATTTTTAAAGGCATCTAACATTAAATTTCTACGGCGTAAAAAAGCTTCTTTCATATATAAAGTACTGTTTTTACCCATTTTTAAAGCTTCGAAAGTGGCTTTTTGTGCAATAGTATTGGTTCCAGAGGTTATTTGTCCCTGTATTTTGTTACAGGCTTTTACCAACCAAGCTGGTCCGCCCATATAACCCAATCGCCAACCAGTCATAGCAAAACCTTTAGCCACACCATTTACAGTTGCTACTCTATCATATACATCAGGAAATGAAGCTATTGAAACCGAATTGTTAGTAAAATTAATATATTCGTAAATTTCATCTGCTAAAATGTATAAATCTTCTTTTTGTAAAACTACATCGGCAATTTCTCGTAATTCTTGAGTTGTAAATACAGAACCAGAGGGATTACAAGGCGAAGAATAAATGATTAATTTAGATTTTGGAGTAATGGCTTTAGCAATATCTTGAGCACTAACTTTATAATCGTTTTCTACACTAGATGGAATTTCAACTGGAATACCTCCTGCTAGCTTGATTAATTCGATATAACTTACCCAATATGGCGCTGGTAAAAGTACTTCGTCGCCTTCATTTACTAAAGCTAAAATTACGTTAGCAATAGATTGTTTTGCTCCTGTGGAAACAATGATTTGCGAAGGAGAATAATCAATACTATTTTCGGTTTTAAATTTTGTACAAATAGCTTGTTTTAAATCTTCAAATCCTGCAATGGGTGGATATTTAGAAAAATTTTGATCAATAGCATCTTTTGCAGCTTGCTTTACTTCATCTGGCGTATTAAAATCAGGTTCGCCAATACTTAAACTAATCACATCAATACCTTGTGCTTTCATTTCTCTGCTTAACTGACTCATTGCAATTGTTGCAGATTCAGTCATTGATTTAATCCTATCCGATAAGTGTTCTTGGCTCATAAAAACAATATAAAAAGCGCAAATTTACACAACCTTTTTTGCTTAAAACACTGATATTGAAAAAATCACCTCAAAATCTTTTATATTTTTTCTATTTTTACAAAATCATTTTTATTAAATCACAAAATGCATATATTTATAACAGGTACTAGCAAGGGTTTAGGCGAGGCTATGGCTTTAAAATATTTGGAATTAGGACATATTGTTTATGGTTGTAGTAGAGGAGAACAAAAAAATATTCAACATCCTAATTACAAACATTTTATAATTGATTTAGAAAATTTAAATACTAAAGATACCGAGCAAATTTTACAACAAATTCCTAGCTTAGATATTGTAGTTTTAAATGCCGCTTTATTAGGCGAAATTAGTTTATTACAAAATACAACTATAAATCAATTACAACAAATTCAAAAAGTGAATGTGTGGGCAAATAAAATTTTAATAGATTGCTTTATACAAAAATATTCGCTACAAAAGATTATTGGAATTAGTACAGGCGCTTCCAAAAATGCAAATAAAGGTTGGGGAGCTTACAGCATTTCCAAAGCTGCTTTTAATTTTTTAATTCAAATGTATGCTGCCGAAAATCCAAATATTCATTTTTTACTAATTGCTCCGGGTTTAATTGATACAGATATGCAAAAATATTTGTGCTCGGATGTGAACGAAATTGATTTCCCATCAATCCAAAGATTAAAAGAAGCCAAACACAATCAAAATATGCTTAGTGCTACCGATTGTGCTAAGGGAATTTTAGAAATGATTGAAATTAGTAAACAAAAAAAATCGGGTGATTATTGGGATATACGGGAATATATGAAAGGAAAATAAAAATCAGTACTTATCACCAATAAAATTAAGTATCATAAATTTTTAAAAATTGTATTTGTTGATTAAGTTTACATTTTTTAAAAAGGATTAATCCATAAAATTTTTATAATGAAAAGAACATTAATTACAGGAGCTGCGGGATTTTTAGGATCGCATTTGGTTAAAAGATTTTTAAATGAAGGTCATCATGTGATTGGAATGGACAATTTAATTACAGGTAGTTTAAAAAATATTGAAGAGTATTTTAAGCATCCAAATTTCGAATTTTACCAACACGATGTATCTAAATTTGTGCATGTTCCGGGTAATTTAGATTATATTTTACACTTTGCTTCGCCTGCTAGCCCTATTGATTATTTAAAAATTCCTATTCAAACTTTAAAAGTAGGTTCTTACGGGACGCATAATTTATTGGGCTTAGCTAAAGCTAAAAATGCACGTATTTTAGTAGCTTCTACCTCCGAAGTTTACGGTGATCCTGAGGTTCATCCGCAAGTGGAGGAATATTATGGAAACGTAAATCCTGTTGGACCCCGTGGTGTGTACGATGAAGCAAAAAGATATATGGAGGCAGTAACAATGGCTTACAATACTTTTCATAATGTTGAAACAAGAATTGTACGTATTTTTAATACTTACGGACCAAAAATGAGGTTAAATGATGGTAGAGTTTTACCTGCGTTTATCGGACAAGCTTTAAGAGGTGAAGATTTAACTATTTTTGGAGATGGTTCGCAAACCAGAGCTTTTTGTTATGTAGATGATTTAGTTGAAGGTATTTACAGATTGTTAATGAGCGATTATCCTTACCCTGTTAATATTGGAAATCCAGATGAAATTACAATATCCGATTTTGCTGAGGAAATTATAAAATTAACTAATACAAAACAAAAAGTTGTTTATCATGATTTACCGGTAAACGATCCTAAACAAAGAAAACCAGATATTACTAAGGCTAAAGAATTATTGGGTTGGGAACCAAAAGTTAACCGTGCTGAGGGATTAAAAATTACCTATGAATACTTTAAAACTTTAAGTCCAGAGGAATTAAATAAAAAAGAACACAACAATTTTGATAAATATATTATTAAATAATTGTGGGAACAATATACTTAACTATCAATATTTTATGTTCTAGTTTATTGTTTTTAATATTTAAATCTTTTCCAAAATATAAAATTCAAACATCAGTGGCTATAGTAGTGAATTACTTTGTAGCCGCTGCTTTGTCTTTTGCTGTTCAGGGGGAAATGCCCTCCGGCGCGTTTTTTAATTACCAATGGTATTGGGCAGCTTTGGTTTTGGGAATATGTTTTATAAGTTTATTTAATTTAATGGGGTATACTAGTCAAAATATTGGTATTGCACAAACAACAGTTGCAAACAAAACCACTTTTGTTTTTCCGGTAATTATAGGGATGTTGTTTTTTGGCGAAAGTAGCCATTTTATTAAAATTTTAGGTTTGATATGTGGTATTTTTGCTGTATATTTTTCGGCTAAAAAAAATAAAAATACAATATCCTTAGGAGCAAAAGACCGTTTATGGATTATTGTATTATTTTTAGGCGGAGGTATTTTAGATGCCGTTTTATCCATAGCACAACAATTTTTAGTGGCTAGTTACGAAACCGCTCTTTTTTCGGGCTATTTATTTTTAATTGCAGGCTTAATTGGTTTAGCGCATTTGTTATACAAAGTTGCAGTACATCATCAAAAAATTGATGTTGTGAGTATTTTGGGTGGAATTATTTTAGGTATTCCCAATTTTGCATCTATCAACTACTTTTTAAAATCTATGTCGGAGGGTAACATTCCCAACTCGGTTGCATTTCCAGTATCCAATATGGGTGTGATAATTTTAGCCAGTATTTTAGGAGTTATCATTTACAAAGAAAGTATTACTATTAATAAAAAATGGAGTGTTGCATTTGCTATCTTAGCCATTTTACTGGTTTCCTTAGGGGAAATCTAAACTCAAAATATCACTTTTAAACATTAAAAAATTTTTATGGAAGATTTTAAAACTTGTCCGATATGTGAAAATCCTTATGGATATTTAGTAAATAATAACACTTACAACTGTCCTGAATGTGCGCACGAATGGGAAGAAAAACCAGAGACTTTAAAGGATGTATTAGAGGTTAAAGATAGTAATGGAAATATATTAGTAAACGGAGATAGTGTAATTGTGATAAAAGATTTACCTGTTAAAGGATCATCTAATCCTGTAAAAGCCGGCACAAAAGTTAAAAAAATAATTTTAACCGAAGGCGACCATAATATCAGTTGTAAAATTGATGGATTTGGAGCAATGGGATTAAAATCCGAATTTGTTCGTAAAGCTTAATAACTTGAAATCAGATAAAATTTAATACAAACTAAAAAAGTTGTTTTTTAACTTAGAATGATGACTTTAAAAAGTTGTAAAATATCGATTTAATGATAAATATTGTATATTGAATTTGCTATTGATATTGCGTTTTGTAAAGCTGTATTATTTATTTTTTCGGAAGGTATAAATGCTAAAAATTGTTGAGTTGAGATATTGCCAACTAATTCATCTTTAGCAAACGGACAACCTCCTTTTCCGTTAATGGCAACGTCAAAATGGTTGCAACCCGCTTGATGGGCTGCGTTTATTTTTTTTGTTGCAGTTTCTGGGTTACTATGAAAATGTGCACTAACTATTATGGAAGGAAAATGAATTTTAAATAAAGAGAAAATTTGATGTATTTTTTCTATATCAGCATTTCCAATTGTATCGCTTAATGCCAATTCTTTCGCACCTAAATCTACTAGTTTTTTTGCCCAATTTAATAAAATATCTATATTCCAAAACTCTTGATAAGGATTACCAAATGCCATCGAAAGGTATATCCTAACTTTTTTATTTTTACTTATATGTAAAATTTCTTTTACGGTTTCCAGTGATTTTTCTCTTGTTGAATTTGTGTTTCGCAATTGAAATTCTTCTGATATGGAAAATGGAAAACCAATGATATCAACCAATTCTTCTTGCGCAGCCAATTCTGCACCTTTTGTATTGGCAACAATGCATAAAAACTGTGTATTTTCTTTATCGTTTTTAACTAACATTTTTAATACTTCATGAGTATCTTGTAATTGAGGTACGGCTTTAGCAGACACAAAACTTCCCATATCTAAAACATCAAAACCTACTTTGCATAATGCCTTTATAAATTCTACTTTTTGAGTAGTTGGGATAAAAGTTGAAATTCCTTGTATAGCATCGCGAGGGCACTCTGTAATAAAAATGTTTTTCATAATTTTCATTTTAATATTTTTCCTTACGTCAAGTTAATTAATTGGTTATTTTAACAATAACAATCTTGAAAAATAATCATTTTTTTCAACAAATTCACAACCTTGATAAATTGCAAGCGTTTTATGCTTAACTTTAGTTTTTTATTTTTTTAAAAATCACAAAGTATATTTTAACATTATTACTCAATTTAAACTTTTACTTATGAGAAAATTTAAAGCGTATTGGAGCTTAATTTTAGTATTTTATATAAGCATAAACAGTGCTTTTTCGCAAATAGTGGTGGGTTATTTAGATGCAAGTTTAAGTCAGGCAGCATCCCGAATGGCAAATTTAAAATGGGATCAAATGACAGATTGTATCTACGGATTTATTCAGCCTGATGCATCTGGTAATTTACCCGACCCAACATCGTTAAGTCACTTTACAAATTTTAAAACTTATTGTAATAATAATGGTGTTAAAATGCATTTTTCATCGGGAGGTGCAACGTATTCTTCAATTTTTGAAACTATTGGAAATAATGTTACAGCCCGACAAAATTTTGCGAAAGAGATTGCAGATATAATGCAAACACATGGAATTGTTGGTTTTGATTTGGATTGGGAGTTTCCTACATCACCATCTGCCAGAACAGCGCATGTAAATATTTTAAAGGCTGTGCATGATGAGTTTGTTTCTAGAGGTAAACGAAATGAATGGGAAATTGCTATCGCAGTGGGCGGTGAAACACCAAGTGTAGGAGCACAAGGAGTTTACCATACAGATTATTGTTCGCCAGATGCTTTTCAATATATCGATCATTTAAATTTAATGTCGTATGATATTGGTTATGGTATTAGTGGTAATGACCCTAACCATTCCTCTTATGCTGATGCGGTTAATAATGTAGTGGATTGGGTTGCTAAAGGTTGTCCGATTGAAAAAATTGTATTAGGTGTACCTTTTTATGCTCGTCATCAATCCAATCGAGGAGCTGCAATTTACACACATGCTTATAGTAATTTAAGTTCTGGAAATCCTTCCGCGGCATTTAATTCAAATAATGTAGGTGAGTACTATTACAATGGTAAACAAACTTTAATTGATAAAGTTAATTATATAATGAATGCTGGTGGAAGCGGAATTATGATTTGGGAAGTAACTTACGATAGAACAGATGAATATTCTTTATTAAAGGTGCTTGCTGATGCAATGTTACCTTATCAGTGTTCGGCACCAAAACCTAATTTAGGAAATAATCAAAGTATTTGTGGTTTAACTCAAGTTACTTTAAATGGAAATGTACCAACTGCAAATGGAAGAACTTTTACTTGGAAAAGAGGTAATACAACTTTAGTAAATTTAAGTTCAACAGCAACAACCTATAATGCAACACAAGCAGGTGTTTATACTTTAGAAGTTCACGAGAATGGTTGTTTCCAATCTGCTGAAGTTGAAATAATAGCAAATTTAGGTGAAATTAATTTGGGCGGTCCTTATGAATTATGTAAACCAGTTAGTGTTACATTGGATACAGAAATGGATGCGGCTGGAAAAACATTTGTGTGGAAAAAGGATGGGAATATTATTGATAATGTATCAGGAACGAGTTATTTAGTTAAAAGAGCAGGAACTTATGAAGTAAGTATTTCTGCTACTGGTTGCTCATCTATACAAGCATCAGCAACTGTTACATCAAAAGCCCCTTATGCAGATGATGTGCTTGTTTGTTCGGCTAATGGTGTTGCAAATATTCAAGCTTCGGAAGTTGTAAATTGGTATGCAACCGAACAAAGTCCAACCGTTTTAGCAACAAGTGATCAATATGATTATCAAACTGTAGGAACGCAAGGAACTACTTTATGGATTGGCGGAACTGGAGCGCAAGCCACACAATACACTACTTTGAAAACAGATTTTAGCGGTGGTTGGCAAGCAGATGCTCAAGTTTATGCTACTAAATTAGATATTTTATCTGATGTAACTTTAAATGCTGTTACAGTTCATCCAAGTGGTGGAAATTTAAAAATTAATTTAGTGGGTAGTAATGGTACAACTGTAATTCAAACTAAAACTTTTAATAATGTAAGTACTAAACAAGAGTTTGAATTAAATTGGACTGTTGCACCAGGGACTTATTATTTAAATTGTGTGGGAACTACTGGAAATGTTTGGGTGGATAATACTTTGCCTGCACAAGATTTTAGCATACCTGGCGTTTTAACAAGTGTAAAAAATTGTTTTCAGGATTGGGGCGCTCCGTACGGTGATGCTTATGTAGCATCTAGTAATCATGGTAATTTTGCAAATTTAAAATTAACTTCGGGTACAGCTTGTGATAGAGTGCCTGTTACAGTTACTGTTAATCCTAATCATGCTTCATGTTTAATAACAAATTCAAATAATTTAAATGGTATAGAAGTTCAAGTTTTCCCAAATCCAAGTTCTTCAAATTTCCAATTACAATATAATGGATTGGCACAAGTAAGTGTTTTTGGTGTAAACGGACAATTAGTTCAAGCTTTCAATCATGATGGAAACTCTGTTTTTGGAAACGAATTAAAAGCTGGATTATATTTTGTACAAGTTGTAAATGATAATAAAACTGCAATATTTAAAGTAGTTAAAAACTAAATTTTGGGAGGTTAATTGGTGTAAATTAACCTCTTATTTATGTTGTCTAATGTTATCAAAATATTAATATTTCAAATTTATTTGCACAAATTAAATTAAGCTAGTATATTTGCATCATTATGAAAAAAATATTTAACGCATATTACTATTATTACTTCTCGGCCTAGCCGGGTTTGATAGTTTTTGTGTTACACTAAAATAAATCATACCTCGGCAATTTGTCGGGGTTTTTTTTTTAACTTTTTAAATATAAAAACAATGAGTTTAAACGTAAAACAAATTAAAGATTGGGGTTTAGGGTTAGACAAGCCTTTAATTATTAGCGGACCTTGTAGTGCCGAAACTGAGGAACAAGTAGTAAATACTGCAAAAGAAATTGCTGCCTTAGGTAAAGTAAATGTATTAAGAGCTGGTATTTGGAAACCAAGAACTCGTCCTAACGCATTTGAAGGAATTGGACCAATTGGTTTACAATGGTTGAATACGGCAAAAAAAGAAACAGGAATGATGATTGCAACCGAGGTTGCAACAGGTGCTCATGTTGAAGAGTGTTTAAAAGCTGGTGTAGATATTTTATGGGTAGGTGCTCGTACTACAGTTAACCCTTTCTCTGTTCAGGAAGTGGCTGATGCATTAAAAGGTGTGGATATTCCAGTTTTGGTAAAAAATCCAATTAATCCAGATTTATCTTTATGGATTGGAGGTTTAGAGCGTATTAATCAAGCAGGTATTACTCGTTTAGGTGCTATTCACCGTGGTTTTTCTACATTCGAAAAAACACCTTTCCGTAATATTCCAATGTGGGATATGGCTATCGAATTAAAAAGACAATATCCAAATTTAGATATCGTATGTGACCCTTCACATATTGCTGGTAATAGAGATTTGATTCCTTATATTTCACAAAAGGCTTTAGATTTAGACATGAGTGGTTTAATGATTGAATCACATATTACACCGTCTGTTGCTTGGAGTGATGCAGCACAACAAGTTACACCTTCTGCTTTAAACGAAATTTTAAATAACTTAAAATTCCGTACGGCATCTTCAGACAATGTTGAATTTGGTTCTAAATTAGAAAGTTTACGTAAGGATATTGATAAAATCGACGATGAGTTATTTCAACATTTAGCTACACGTATGAAATTAGCTGAGCAAATTGGTGCTTACAAAAGAGATAATGGCGTTACAATTTTACAAGTTGGTAGATGGGAAGAAATTGTAAACAAACGTATTGCTTTAGGTTTAGCAATGGGCTTGGGTGAAGAGTTTGTTAAAGAGTTTTTACAATCTATTCATAAAGAATCTATTCGTAAACAAAATATTGTAATGAATAAAGAAGTAGTTGCAAAATAATTTGTAAAACTTATAAGATTAAAAAAAGGCTACTCAATTTTGGGTAGCCTTTTTTGTTTTATGAATTTCATGCAAATTTAGATAGTTTAATGTAAAGATTTAATAAGGAGGAATATTAATTTACATGATAAAACACCTCTAGCATCTCGTTTAAATTATATGTACTACCTTTTAATGAATTACTTAAAATGATTACAGTATAATCTTTTGAAGGTATTTTAAAATAAATATGACGATTGCCATGCCACCAACCAGTATGGTAAACAATTTTGCCTAATTCTTCATTAAAACGTAAGCGCCAACCTAATCCGTAAGCAGATTTATTTTTGTCTATTTTTGTATGGGGTTTTGTAGCAATCTGATATAAAGAATCTGGAATTAAATTACAATTAAATAAACTTCTATCAAATTGATATAAATCTTTTGCAGTAGCAAACATACCTTTGTCGCCAACAATACCATCTAAAAAATCAAAGCCAATTTTTCTGTTAGCCCCATCATTTCCCATTACAATATAATTTGGTGGTGTATTTTCGTTAATATTTAAAACAAAACTATTGTTCATTTTAGATGGTTTAATAATTCTGTTTTCAACAATTTTAGAAAAGTGCAAACCATCAACTTTTTCGGCAATCATTGCTAAAAACATATAGTTAGTGTTACAATAGCTAAAACGTAAACCAGGTTTAAAATCATGTCCAGGATTACGTTTTTTAATTAAATCTAAAACAAAATCATGAGTTAAAAATTTGCGTTTATTTTTTACTAAGGCATCGCAATAATAGTAATATTGCCCTAATCCAGATTGATGGCTCAATAACATCTTAACAGATATGTCTTTATAAGGTTTTTTAGGTAAAAAAGGAAAAAAGGAGGTTAATTTGTCATCTAATTTAATTTTTCCCTCTGCAACCATTTGTAAAATTACAGTTGCTGTTATGGGTTTACTTACGCTAGCTAATTGGAAAGCATTGGTGTCGGCTAATTGTTTTCTAGATTTAAAATCTGTGTAACCAATTACAGTATCAAAAATTATTTCGTCGTTTTTAGCAATTAAAATAGAGCCATTAAACTTTCTGGATTTTATAAATTTTTTAAAATTGTTTTGAACCCATTGTTTATCTCTTATACTTACTATAGAATCTGATGGAGGTGTAAAATCTTTGAATAAATCAGGAACTACATAAACCAATTTTTCCTTATATATTGGTTGTATTACATCATTACATGATATAACAAATAATACAATTGTTAAGGCAATTATCTTTTTAAGCATATTTCAAATATAATTAAAAAAATTATTAGAATGCAAGTTAAGTTCGATTGAAACTAAATGATTTATTAAGAGGTATATGTTAAAATACTTACAAATTATATTTTTAAACTAATCATGATGCAAAAAACAGTTTTAATAATTGATGACGATGGATTTGATGGGATGATAATTTCTGCGTTATTAAATCAAACTATTTATAAAGTAATTGCACATTGTAAAAGTGGGGTTGACGGTATTAAAAAAGCGGAAGATATGAAGCCAGATTTTATATTAGTTGATAAATTAATGCCAGAAATGGATGGTTTAGAGGTAGTTGAAAAATTAAAAGTGTTAAAATTAAACTCTGTAGTAATTTTAATGAGTAGTGATGATTTGAAGGAAGTAAAAGATTTTTGTGCTACTTGTGATGTTCATCATTTTTTACAAAAACCTATTTCTAGGAATTTGATATTAAATTTATTAGATAGAATATAGTTCTTTTTAAATAATTTCTCTTTTTAAAATTTCATTTCATTAAAGAAATATTATTCTACCTTTGTATAAAGTAATTTAGTGCATCAATTTGAGTAATTCGTTAAAAAAATTAGCCTCCCAAACGGCAATTTATGGTTTAAGTAGTATTTTAGGTAGATTTTTAAACTATCTTCTTACGCCATTGTGGACTAATGAAGCTATTTTTAGCAAAGAACAATTTGGGGTAATAACCGAAATGTATGCCTACGTAGCCTTTTTAGTAGTTTTATTAACTTACGGAATGGAAACAACTTTTTTCAGGTTCGCTAATAAACCCGAAAATAATTCAGATACTGTTTTTTCCACCTCATTTTTATCGGTATTTTTTTCCACCTTAATTTTTATTGGTTTAAGCATAAGCTATCAACAAAACATTGCCGATTGGTTAATGTATCCTGAGCATACCGAATATGTAGTTTGGTTTGCACTTATTGTTGGTTTAGATGCTGTTTCATCAATTCCTTTAGCACAACTAAGATTATTGAATAAAGCTAAACAATTTGCTTTAATTAATATGGTGAATATTTTAGTGAATATTGGTTTAAACGTATTCTTTTTGTTTTATTGTAAAATTAATTTTGATAATGGAAATACCAATTGGATTATTGAAATGTTTTATAATCCAAATATTGGCGTTGGTTATGTTTTTATCGCTAATTTAATTGCCAGTGTAATAAAATTTATTTTGTTATTACCTTATTGTAATAATTTTAAATTTGATTTTAGTAAACCATTGTTTCAAAAAATGTTGCGTTATACAATGCCTTTATTATTTGTTGGGTTGGCAGGTATTGTAAATGAAACAATTGATCGTATTTTATTAAAACGATTATTAGTTGGGAAGTATACCTTAAAAGAAACAATGGGTTTTTTGGGTATCTATGGTGCCAATTATAAATTATCTATAGTAATAACTTTGTTTATTCAGGCTTTTAGATATGCAGCTGAACCTTTTTTCTTTAGTATGGAAAAACAAGACAACTCTAAAATGATTTACGCCAAAGTAATGCACTACTTTTTAATTGTGCTTAATTTTGTATTTTTAGCAGTTATTTTACATTTAGACATACTTAAATATTTTATTAATAATAAAGAGTTGTGGGAGGGATTAGATATTGTTCCTATTTTATTGTTGGCAAATATTTGTTTAGGCGTTTATTACAATTTATCAATCTGGTATAAATTAAGTGAAAAAACTGGTTATGGAGCAGTAATTTCTATCATCGGTGCTGTGGCTACAATTATTTTAAATCTTGCTTTAATTCCATTTTTTGGATACCGTGGAAGTGCTTGGGCAACCTTGTTGTGTTATGCTTTAATGGTGGTAATATCCTATTACTGGGGGCAAAAATATTATCCCATCCCTTATAAAATTAAACGTGCAATAGGATATTTTTTTATAACAGGAATGTTGTTGTTGTTGGGTAAATTATTAGATTTTGAAGCTGACACTGTTTTGTTTTGGATTAAAAACTTGCTCTTATTAGGTGTTTTTATATTTTTATGTATTAAGTTAGAAAAAATTCAACTTTCTCCAATTCTTCAAAAATTAAAACTGAAGAAATAAAAAAATTTGATTCCTCGGGATTGTACCACTAATTATTTCAAAAAATAAATAATCTCTCACAGAAATCGCAGACTAACACCGAATAAAGATTAAAATAACGTGAGTTCGATATAAGAATCAAGCTAAAGCCCTTTCACAATTAAGATTTATATGTGGTTTAGAAGGTATAAATGAATAAGCAATTAATCCAGAAATGACATTA
>Ga0209358_10002164_pt1 | contig 15155 bp, 27 predicted proteins | sample LauGreFa1BDMLBSN_2_FD_187574 | JGI IMG/M metagenome (GOLD analysis project Ga0209358, IMG submission 187574) | Freshwater lake microbial communities from Lake Michigan, USA - Fa13.BD.MLB.SN (SPAdes) (version 2) | ecosystem: Environmental > Aquatic > Freshwater > Lake | place: Lake Michigan, USA... | reverse complement strand
AAACTACGATCAATGCGCAACTTCGATCGCGCTATTCTGGCAAGCGGTACAGGAGTGCTCGTATTAGCGCCACGGGACGCTAAGGCAGAGCCGGTAGACTACTCGTATGGCAATCGTTGTCCCTATCGTTTCGGATACGAGTGGTCTTACTCGTGGCCTGCGCGGCGCTGGAAGTAACCTCGCAAAGTTTGGCAAGATCGCTGCTCTAGCGATCGGTGTTGGTGTTACGGCCGAGCTCTATAAGAGTGTGAAGGCTGCTGCTGAGGCTGAGAAGAGTACGCAGGCGCTTCGTGGTCAGCTCAAATCGCTTGGCATGAGTAGTGATGTTGAGCGGTTGCAGAATCAGTTCACGCAGTTGGCGACGACGCTTGGTGTGGATGATGAGGCTGCGTCTCGAGCGTTCACGACGATCCTTCGTCTGACGGGTGATTCGACGAAGGCGATGGATGGTCTGAATCTTGCGCTTGATCTTTCGGCGAATACGGGTTTTGCTGATCTTGAGAAGAACGCGATGAATGTCGGTCGCGCAATGAATGGCAATACGCGACTTTTCAAGCAGTTTGGTATCACGGTCGATGAGAACACGACGAAGCAAGAAGCCCTCGCGATTGTTCAGCGTCGTGTCCAGGGACAGGCCGAATCTTTTGGCACGAGTGCTACGGGATCATTCCAGCGTTTCAATGAGGCTGTGGAGAATCTTCGCGAGAACATTGGTGGACCACTAGTCATCGCCCTAGCGAACGTTGCCGGTAAGGTCGCAGCGTTCGTCAATTCGCTTAGTGCGAAGCCAACACTTGACGCGAAGATTCGTCTGATTGTTGGATCGATTACGGATGCTGGCGGTCGCGTATATCGTGATCTGATCACTTGGTGGACGACCACTCAGAAGACTGAATTACCCGCACGCACGATCATCACGCCGAGTGGTCGTCAACAGTTCGACGCTTTCTTCACTGGCATTGAGACGGATGCTCGAGCTGCTGGTAAGCGCATGGGTGAAAGCATGATCACGGCTCTTGCTGGCATCTTTACATCTCAGGGACGAAGCAAGATTGCTGAAGCGGCTAAGAGTTTTGCTGATGCGTTTGGTGGGATTATTCAATTCTGGTTCCGTGTGACTGGAACCACGGCGATCAATTCTTTTGTGGCTGGAGTGCTGAGTGCAATCCCATCAATGATTAGCAAGATCGGTCCTGCTCTTCGTCAGGGGTTGGTGACTGCTCTAAAGAATGCGATTGATGTTCTTCCAGGCGCGTTGGGTCGTGCCGTTGAGGACGCATTCGATTTGAGGACTGCTCCTAGAAAGCGTAATCAGATTACGGAGACTGTTAGGGCTGCGATTCAAGATGCGCGCAAGCAATTGCAATCGTTTGGTTCTAATCTTCTTTCGTTTATGTCGCAGAAGCGTGCGGCTCTACTGCGATTGCCGGGCGGTTCTACTGCTGCTGAGATCACGGCAGAGCAGCGCCGTATTGAAGATGCGCGTTTTGCGATTGATGAGGCTGCTGCTCGAGAAGCACTCAAGACGGCTGAGGATACGACGAGTGCCCAACTTGATCTTGATCAGCTCTTGCTTGATCGTCAGCAGACGCTTCGTGAACGCGCCCTAACCGACGCCGAAGCGAGCGATAAGGCTCGTATCGATAATCTCATCGAAGAGTTCAATCGTGGCGGTATGGCTGCGTCTACTTTCCAGACGCGTCTAAAGGAGATTCTTGGAGAGGGATTCGGGACAGAACTCGGAGTAGCGTTTTCGGGCGCATTCAAGCGCGAGTTCGATAGCATCATCGCTCTAGCCGAAGACATCAGGCGCGTTACGAATCTTGGTGGTGCGCAGGCGCCTCTTGCTGCTGAACAGCCTCAAGTTAGTACCACGCTTGCTTCTGAGAATCAGAGGCGTTATGACGAGGCGCTTGCTGATTGGGAAGCGGATCAGAAGCGATGGAATGATCTCAAACAAAAGTTGAAGAATGGTGAGATCACGAAGCAGACGCTTCAGAACTTTGTCAATCGTCAGAATCCTGGTCGTGCAAAGCCGCAGCGTTCTGCGTATGGCATCAAGTTGGCAATGGGTGGCATTCTAAAGAAGCAGGTGTTTACGGCTGGTGAGGCTGGTGCTGAGGCTGTTATTCCGTTGAATTCGACCTCGGCGATGAATATGCTTCGTGACGCTGTTGGTGGTGGCGGCGGTGGCACGACGAATGTGTATAACTTGACGGTGAATGCTGGGCTTGGTACTGATCCTGACGAGCTTGGCAGGACGATTGTTGAGAGTATCAAGCGGTTTGAGAAGCGGAATGGTCAAGCCTTCAGCGCGCCGCTATTGTCGGTGACGCAGAATGTGGCGGGTCAGACTTCGGGTGGTTCTACGAAGACGGACTTCAATCGCGTGACGACGCTTCGTAAGGGCTAGCGTCGTGCCGGCTCCTGATGTTCTCGTCCAGATCGGCGGAAGCGGGACCGCATTCTACGATGTCACGTCCTACACCACGAGCGTGACGATCAGTCGCGGCCTCTCTCGCGAACTTGATCGGTTCACAACGGGCAGCGCAAACCTGAGCTTTACGAATACGTCTCGCGCGTTCGATCCGTTCTACACATCATCGCCGTTCTATCCGAATATCAAGCCGCGGAAGAACATGAAAGTAAGCACCATCGTCAGTGGCTCTACCGCCGTGCAGTTCACGGGGCTCGTGGAGGATTGGTCGCTGGATTACAGCGTGGAGGGTGACGCGACGGCTTCGGCTGCGTGTGTCGATGGTTTTATCCTGTTTGGTGGTCAGCAGTTGAATGCGCATACGGCAACGGCTCAGACAACGGGCGCACGCATCGGCGCCGTCCTTGATCGCTCCGAGGTTGGTTGGCCGGCGGCAGACCGATCGATTGATACGGGCGTGCAGACGCTCCAGGCGGATGTTGTTGAGCAGGGCCGCGAGGTGCTCGAGTATCTCCAGCTCGTCGCCGCTTCCGAGCCTGGACTCCTATTTATGACGAAGGCCAATAAGGTCGAGTTCAAGGATCGAAACGCTGGAGCACTCGCCCCTGGCACCGTCGTATTCTCCGACGCTGGCACCGCCATCCCCTACACCGACATTGAGATCTCGTACGGAACAGAACTCCTCTACAACCGTGTCGGAATCACACCAATTGGTCTAGAAACACAACTCGCATCGAATGCGACTTCGCAGACGACGTATGGCGTGCAGAGCCTCGAGATCAATGGACTCCTACTCCCGCTCGGCTCGCAAGGTACCGCGGACGCGCTCGCGCTTGCCGGATATTTTGCCACGAAGTATGGCGAACCAGACTTGCGATTCAACACGATCGCCGTCGAACTCGCCGCCCTCACAGCAGCACAACAAACTTCGCTGCTCGCGCTTGAGCTAGCCGACATCGTGACGATCCAATTCCAACCAAGCAATGTCGGCGCGCGCGTCTCACGCGCCGTGCAGATCATCGGCATCCGCCATCAGATCCGACCAAAACAACATACCGTCGAATTCACGCTCGCATCGACAGATACCACCGCGTTCGTCTTCGGCTCCTCATCAGACCCGACAGCCAACCCAATCAGCCTTTTTGCTGGTGGCACCGTTGTCGGCTCTCCCTTCGGCCTCTAACAGAAACGGTAGAATACGCTCATGGCTTGGACCACACCAGGAACCGCCGTCGCCGGCAACGTACTCACCGCAGCATTTTGGAATAGCAATGTACGCGATAACTCTGACGCTCTATATCAAAGCACCAAGCGTATTGCGTACATTCAACGAACTACTGAGTATACGTCGACTGCTACTGCAGTAGCTTCTGCTACTGATGTATTCTCGTCTGATCTTTCTTGGACAGCTGATGGATCATCGGCATACCAGATCGAATTCTATTGTCCATTCTCTTACACAGGAACGATTCTAGATAACAGTCTATCTGTTTACTTGGTAACTGGATCGGGAACAAGTCTTGGTGTAATCGCAGTTACAGGGCCTGCTGTGGTATCGACAAAGAGAGCATATAGTCCTATTTTTGTCAAAACATTTTATACGCCTGCTGCTGGTACCGCCTCTATAAATGTGAGAGGTGTTAGTTCAGCTGGCAGTGATGCTGGTCTTGTTGGTGGTACAGCAACTAGCACAGAACGCGTTGCTATGTATCTGGCAGTTTACGGGCCGGATATCACATAAGCCATGAGTGATGCTGAGATTGATCGTATCTTTCGTAGCCTTGATCGGATCGAGGCGCGTCTCTTGAAGTTGGAGGAGCGTGAGGCGATGCGGCGTGGTTCGGATATGACGAAGGGACAACTTGTGGCGATTATCGCTACCATTAGTGCCGTGACGGGTGCTGTAACAGCCGTTGTCACGCAGATCATCTAATCCCCGAGGAGGGAACGCTATGAAGAATGTCAGTCCGAAGGTTGCTGCTAGTACGCTCGCTGCGGCACTTGTCACGATCATCGTGTGGGGCGCGAGCCTTGCAGGTTTTGAGATTCCCGAGCTCGTCCAGGGCGCTCTTATCACGATCATCATCGCAGTCGCGGGTTATGTTGTCACCGATCCTCGCCGCTCGTGACGCATCGTCAGGCAGCCAAGATCGCCCTTCGTGATTATGCGAAGCGTGCCGGCATCCAGATCCCCAAAGGCTTCAACCTAAGCGACACGTATGGCTCTTCGGCGCGCGAACTCTGCAAGCGTGTGCAGCGAAAGAATCGCATCAAGCAGACCGGTGATCTTACGCCGAAGACGCTGCTGGTGATTGGTAAGGACTTGCCCGGAACGATGCCTGAGCGCGCAACGTGGTGTATGCGTATCGTTGAGGGTCCGCTCGAGACATGGGGCAATAATCGTGGCCCGTACGTTGAGGAGATTCAGAAGCTCGGTACGCAGCTCGCGCCGGGTGCGTGGCCGTGGTGTGCCGCTACGACTTCGTGGGCGTATCGGTGTGCGGGTTGGAAGAGTTGGGCCGCGTTCTGCAAGGGCATGAATGAGGCATTCGTGCCGGATTGGGTCGCCGCTGCCGAGCAGAAGAAGTACGGCATGAGTATCATCGGGTGGCGTTCGAGCCGTCAGGGCGACGCGATCACGTATCAGTTCGATGAGGATAAGCAGCAAGACCATATTGGCCTCCTGCTTGGTCGTCCGAATCTCGTGACGGGTGAGTGCCGAGCGATTGAAGGAAATACGTCTAGTGGCGAGTACGGTAGCCAGGCTGATGGGTCGGGTTTGTGGACGCGGACGCGTAATGCGAAGCCGCCGCAGATCATCATTCGTATCACGTAGAGGACAATCGTCACGAGTGGCGTACGATTAGTGGCGACTAGGAGGGGATCTGATGGGATTGCGAGACGACATCATGCGCGAGAACACGAAGCCACGCTACGAATGCGCCGTCTGCTACTGCATTAGCGATATGAGTAAAGAGGATGCGGCAGAGCTCGTAGAGTGCCTGGCCGATTCTACGATTGCTGCGACGGCTATTGCTCGAGCACTCGGCGAGCGTGGCTATCAGATCAATGCTGAGGGTAAGCAGATCCGTCGGCATCGGAGAATCTGCGCATGAGTATCCGTGACGAGATCGAACAAGCCGAGAAAGATGAGGATCTCGCACGCACGTGCCAACGGTTGCAGCGTCAATTGGCGAAGGCGAAGGCGAAGAATGCGGATCTCATCGAAGCCGTCGAGCGTGCCGCGCATGATGCAGCACGGATCGCTGGATATCCGCCGAGCGTGAAGCCTCCGAAGCGAGACAAACGCGCCGGCGCAGAAACAGCCCTCCTGCACTTGACGGATTGGCAACTAGGCAAAGAGACGAGCTCGTACTCGACCGAGGTCTGCAAAGAGCGCGTGATGCGTGTCGTTGCGAAGACGCTTCGCCTGACGGAGATCCAACGCGCCGCGCATCCCGTAGATGAGATCATCGTGATGCTCGGTGGCGACATGATCGAGAACATTCAGACGTTCCCTGGACAACCGTTCGAGGTTGATTCGACACTGTTCGGGATGGTCTTTGAGGCTGCGAATCTGATCGAAGCCGTCCTGCTCGAGTTGCTTCAGCACTTCAAGGTTGTGCGTGTTTATGAGGTCGCCGGCAACCACGGCAGGATTGGCAAAAAGAGTGACGGCGTTCCCGACAATTGGGATCGCATCCTATGTCGGATCGTCCGAGACAAGATGCGGCAAGAGCGCCTCGTCTGGCACGAACCATCGGGCTGGTACGAGATTGTCGAGGCTGGCGCGTATCGCGCGATGCTTGTGCATGGTGATCAAATCAAGAGCTTTGGCGGGAATACCCCGGCATTCGGGATTATTCGTAAAACGACGGCGTGGAGCTCTGGCGTTACCGAACCATTCCAAGACGCGTACCTCGGGCATTATCACCATGTGTCGCAGTTCCAGATTGCGAATGGTGGGCGCGTCTTCATGACCGGAAGCACCGAATCCGGCTCTGAGTATGCGCGCGAGTTCGTCGCCGCGAAGGGACGACCATCGCAGCGCCTCCACTTCATCGATCCCGATGCTGGCAGAGTGACTGCCGAATACATAATCTGGCTCGACTAGCCGCGCCCAAAAGAAAAGCCCCCCACCCCCGAAGGGGCGAGGGGCCGGAGTGTGTTGGCTAGCTCATGACCTTGTTGGCCCAGATGATGGGAGCCATGCTGTAGTTGCCCTGCGGAAGTGCTCGCTCGACGCCGTCTTCGTCGATAGTGACTCCGACGCGCTTCGTGTTGTAGCCGTCGTCGACGGTGATGAACTTAGCGGTCCGGCTGACGACGCGGAAACTGAAGATGCAGTCCCAGTTGCAGGACGAGCGAACGTTGTAGGTGTTGCCAATCTGGAAGGTGTTCATGGTGGTCGGCTCCTGGTGAGTGGTGGTCTCCATGCACAAAAGATAGGGCACATCTACACATCTGTCAAGTCGGTAGACACTATGACGGGTATCCCCTACTCGCCGAGAAAACACGGCTCCGTCGGATAGTACCCCTCGACGCGACCACTCACGCCCTGAGAAGAGCCAGGCGCTCCAAACAGCGAGCGCCATTCTTCGATTGTGTAGAGCTTGCCGTCCCAATCAGGATCAGCGGCACGCGTGACAGGTTGCCAACGCCGCTTCGGAGCACGCACCCGAACAATCCGCGCAGGCTCCGCCGTACGCGCAACTCGAGCAGCAGCACACGCCTCAATCAACTCGTCCGCAACCATCGGAAACTCGCGACGAATCTTCGACATCATCACCGCCGACAATGCGCGATACCCATTCGTGTACTTGAACACATGCGAATCACCCACACCAAGCACACGCGCCAGCATCATCGTCGAAACGCCATGCTCAAGCATGATCAGACTCGCCGCCGAACGCTTCCCCTGCACTACTCTGCCCCGCGCTCAGCACTCACAGCCACCCGCAACGCACCAGCCTCAGCGCGAAGCTGCTTCGCCTCCGCCTTCAATCGTCCCCGCAGAATCCGTGTTTCCAGGTTACGGCGGATCTTCTCCGAGCCGAGCCGCTTCCGTCGCTTGTTACTCATCATCGTGCCTTTCGTAGTGGTCGCCCGACTCTAGTCGCACCTCTTGGTGCGCGTCAAGGCGAGAGGGTGCCGGGTCCGCGCCTCGATCGAGGAGTCGCGGACCCGGCTGGCGGGGGAGGGAATCCGCCACCCGCATTATCGCGTACTATTCGACGGGTGGCACGGGCTGGCTCGTAGTGGTGGCAGCCCGTGCCGCCACCACATTCGCTACCGTTTGATGCGATACGCCAGCGACTCCAGCGATAGTTCGCAGAGACAATCCGTCAGCGTGAGCTTTGATGATGATTACCTCACGAGCACGACGCGCATCATCTAGAGCACGTTCCGCATCCATGACGCGATCACATGCCTCTTCCAAATCGGCAAAGATCATGCTATCTGCCTTTCCACGAATCGCTTTGCGAGCTCGAGCGAATCCTTCATCGTGACTTCTTCGCCACGATACGAGACGACGTAGTACCCGTTATGTCGGCGCGGATGACGCGACACAATCCACTCGCCACGCCGCCACGAATCCGACCACACAACCGGCTCATACAACCACTCACTCATTGTGCGCACTCGTCACAGTCAAGGCCATACGAGCGAATCTCGTCAGCGTTGAAGCGTTCCCACGTTCCGAGCGGGGTCTTGTGGAACTGCGCGTCCGGCTTCTGCGTGATGCTCTTGCGGAGATACTCGCCAGCATGATCAGAGCATGTGCAGCGCCCATTGTCGTTGAGGTAGATGGCGCTCATGCCATCACCTCCCATACGCCGTCTTCGTACTTCTCGCACTCGACGGCGCCCAGACGATTCATCAGCTCGTCAGCGGTGTAGTCGAGAACGATACGGCGAGCGGCAAGATCATCGTTCGTCTCCGTCTTGGCGCAGAGAGCGGTGACGTTCTCCGAGTAGATCGACTTGAGCATCTCAGTCGTCTGGCCGGCGATCATGCGGCGCATCTTTGCTTCGAGTGCGTCGCGCTTGGTGTTCGTGATGGTCTGCATGGCCTGCTCCTGTGTAGTGGTGGTTGCCATGTGAGAAATATAGGGGCAAACCATCCCCGTGTCAAGTGCCTAGACAACATTCGTATAGAACCATCCGAACGCGTCGTGTATGGTTCGATCTTCCACTACAGCCCGACAAGCCGGGAGGCAAATAGTCATGGCAAACATCATTAGCGCAGATGAGATCCTCGCAGGAGGAGGCGGCGTCTACCTCGACAAGGACGACAAAGCCGCCCTACACACCGAGCAGCGCCCGTTCTACATCACCGGCGCGATCGCGGAGCAGGACGGCAATTACGGGACGCAGACGATCTTCACGATCAAGGAGAAGGGCAAGGACGATGCTCGCCTCGCGTTCCAGGCATCCGCGTCGCGGATTGAGCAGGCGAAGCGGATCAGCATCGCTGTCGCCAATGGTGCGGATGCTGTTGGACCGTTCTACCTCGGACGCTGGGAATCGAATGGGCGGAGTGGTTGGCAGCTGACGAACGCTCCGACGACGCCGACGACGATCCCTGACATGACGAGCACACCGTCGCCGGCGGCGCCCGTAGCGTCTGTTGGTGCTGCGAGCATCGGTGGTGACGACGACATCCCGTTCGCTCCGAGCATCATCTGATGAGTGGACTCGTCTCGTACGTTCCTCCGGCGAACATCACGCAACTACGTTCCCTCGCCGAGCAGGGCGAACTGATCACGCTTGATGGTGAGATCATCAGCGTGAGCGATGCTACAAATGATGATCTCGTCGCATGGGGACTCGTCGCGCAGCACCTTCGTGATCTTGCACGCATGATCAGCACAAGCGTAGAGCCAGAGCTCGGCACGCGCATTCACGCGATCGCTGGGCCGATCATCACGGAGTACGGCACGGCGAAGGAGAGCATCAGTCGTGCGAGCGTGAGTGGCATCGCGTCGCAACGTATCCGCGAGATCATGGAGCGGTGCGCGGCGGATGGTGCGATTCCGTGGGAAGCCGTCGATAACATCGCGCCCCTCCAGGCGCACGTAACGCCGGCAAAGATCCAGAATTACATTGAAACGTGTCCGGGCGGCTTGGCTGACGAGTTGGAGAAGCACTTGCCGGAGAAGCGGCGTTCGATCAAGCTCGAACAGACGGCGGTCTAGTGATGGGGGAGGCTCGGTCTGGCATCATCATCGGCCTGGACACGAGCCTCCTCCGCACCGCGTACGCCATCATCTATGACGAAACGCTCCTCGCGTTCGCCACGATCCATACCAAGGAGGGATTGGCGGATCGGCGTGATGCGTGGAAACTAATTCGTGACGAAGCGCGACGTATCGAACGCATTACGCACGAGCAGACACGCAGCATCGTTATCGAGGACGCTTGGCTCGGACCAAACAGGCAAGGCAGCCTAAATCACGCGCGCTGCATTGGTCACGCCGAAGCATTCGCCCTCACGAGCTTTCCCTACGCAACGATTGAGCGCGTCATGCCCCAATCATGGCGCGCACTCCTATCTTTACCGCGTAAAGGTAAAGAGGGCGCTATGTCTTATTCCGTGCGTATATGCGACATATCGTGCATTCAGAGTGGCTGGGCAGACGAGCTCGACCAGGACTCTGCTGATGCCATTTGTATTGCATACGCAGCACGCGCGGCGTATAGTGCGGACTCCTTGCAGGACTAAACCCCGAAGAGCCGAACCTAATCGGCACCACTACCAAGGGAGGCTCACAATGAGCAACACAACTACCAAGCCCAAGCCCACGAGCGAACCATGCGGCGAGTGGGAATGGACGAGTGAGCAGATCGAACGCCGCAACGCGCGTGATCGTATCCTCGCTCGAGAAGTCGGCATTGAGATCGGCAGGCGCCGCGAAGCCGTCAAGCACGAGAAGAAGGCAGCCAAGAGCTTCACGCGTGGACTCTTCATTGGCATCGTCCTCGTCATCATCGTCTACCTCATCGGACTCGCAGGCGCAGATTACGCAAACGCAAAGACGATTCGTATCGGATCAGGTGACGCTTCGCAGCGCGTCACATACAAGCCGCACAAGAAGGATCTTCCACCCGGCTACAAGGTCTACCTTGAAATCTGCAAACGCGAACAACCGGCGAAGGGTTGGGGCTGGGCAGCCGTCGCGTGGAAACAACGCGGAAACTACTCGTTCCCCGGAGGATGCGGCCTAACCATCGCTAATTTTCAAGAGATCCGCCACGCCTCCTGGCCGGCGACAATGGATCAGTTGTCTCCTCGCGATCAGCTCTGGGCGTGCTTCTTCCTCTTCTGGAAACACGCCCGCATCGGACAACACCTGCGCGGCTCGTACGAGGCTGGACAACGCTACGGCTCGACCGTGTGGGACGTACACGATCAATTCGGCTTCTGGGGCTTCGCTGCTGACGGCGAGACAATCGCATGAACGCAGACACCCTCCTCAACCTTCTCGTATGGGGACTCGTCGTATTCACCATCATCGTCCTCATCGTTGAGTATGCGCGACACCGAGGCGCGAAGTGAACGCCGAAACGTGGCGCATCCTCCGCGCACTCGTCCAGGCTCGCCGCGAATGCGAGCAAGAACTGCGCATACGTCGAGGCCTCAATCCACTCCTCTATTGGAGCGCTCGGCGACGATCACTAGATGAAGCCATCAGAATCGTCAGAGGACTCAACCATGACGATTGAAGCACTCGGCGGCTGCATCCTCCTCGTCATCATCGCACTCATCCTTACGAAAGGGAACTTTTAGAATGACCACTCTGACCATTCTGAGCACCCTCGGAAAGAAGAAGTACCTCGAGGATGTCCTACTCAGCATCCTCGCAAAGCGTGACGGCCTCACCGACGAACAGATTGCAAAACAAACCGTAAGCCGACTGAACCGGCTCTACTCTCACGCCGTCATCGATGGAACAGACTTCATTCTCGTCCCCGCCGATCAGAAACCACACCCAACCATCAATGAGGAAGCACTAGCAGCATGACCACCATTGACGAGCTCCGCGCCAAGCGTGACGTTTGGCCCACAATTCTTGAACACATCCCACAAGCAATCAACCGGTGCCACTACGCACTAGACGAAATCCTCGAGAACCCTGATCTAATGCAGCACCTTGAGCGCAAGTTCCGCAAAGGCGAAGCCGAACACGGCGGCAAATGGATGACACACGCCGACTCGTCTTGGCTTATCGCCGAAGCAGCCGAAGAAATCCTTGACTTCATCCTCTACAACGCCATGTACCAGATCCACACACAAGCCATGAACGAGGAGACGGGCATTTGAGTCCGCGCGACATCAGCGAAGAACACGAACGGTATCGCAACGCTCTTGAGCAGATCGAACGCATGAAACGCACACCACGCGCCTACCGACACACCAAGTTCGGCGACCTCATCAAGATCGCACAAGACGCACTCCGCATCGAAGAATAGAAAGACACTCGTGCAACCCACCACTACGCTCCGAACAGCAGCAGCAAAATACGCCAGCCTCGGCTACGCAATCATTCCCCTACATTGGGTCAAGCCGGACGGCTCATGCAGCTGCAATCGGATTGATTGTGAAAGCGTCGGCAAACACCCACTAGGAGAACACGGCGCCAAAGACCCAATGACGAATCCCGAACTCGTCACAGCTCAATGGGACAAGTATCCGAACGCAAATATCGGCATCGTCGCCGGCGCTAGTCGTCTCTGCATCATCGATCTGGACTCGCAATCTGCCGAAGATCACTTCATCGACCAAGCCGATATCGACACTATCGATGTCATCAACGCGGCACCAATCAGCAAAACCGGCAAAGGCCGACACATCATCTTTGCTGATCCGAGTGGAGATTACGGACCAAGCGTCGGCAAAGACACCGAACTCGGAATCGACATCCGTGCAGGCGTCTCCTACATCGTCGCCCCACCAAGCACCCATCAGAACGGCACAACATACGAGTGGCTACAGAACGCGCCACCAAACGCGGCGCCACTCGTCACGCCCTGGCTGCACGAATACATCACACGCCGCGGACGAAACAAGCCAGAAGTAATCCTCGACGATGGCGTCGAAATCCCACAAGGCGCACGCAACCAAACACTCTTCGAGCTCGGCTACAGCATGAGGCACAAAGGCTTCACACAAGAAGCCATCGAAGCCGCATTGCTCACAATGAACGCGACCAAAACTGAGCATCCACTCAGCCAACGCGAAGTCAGCAGCATCGCGCGCCAAGCCGCCTCGTACGAACCAAAAGACGTACCGCTCCTAATGCCAACCGTAAGCCTTGACGAACTCGTCGAAGCAAAACGCGAAGACGGCGCACAACGCTACACATTCCTCAACGAGCAACAAATCTCCGAACTACCACCAGTCGATTACATCATCGACAAGCTCGTGCCACGCGGAGGCTACGGCATCACGTATGGACGGCGCGGCTCCTACAAAACATTCGACACACTAGACCTCGCCCTAAGCCTTAGCACCGGAACGCCATACCACGGACTAGACACACACCCACGCAGCGGAATCATCGCGTACATCATGAGCGAAGGATCAGCGAGCCTCAACAAGCGCGTAAACGCTTGGAAACAAGCACACGCCATCGACGACCTTCCAGGCTTCTACGCACTCCCAACCAGCGTGCCACTACCCGACCCGCAAGCAAGAGCAGACCTAGCACTCGCAATCGACACACTCCCCGACACGCCAGACCTCATCGTCATCGACACACTCGCCCGAAGCATCCCCGGACTCGACGAGAACAAAAGCCAAGACATGACGACATTCATCGGCATCATCGACGAGCTCCGAGCACGCTACACCGGCTGCGCCATCCTCGCCGTACACCACGCCGGCTGGAACGCCACACACGAACGCGGAAGCACCGTCGTCGGAGACGCAGCCGATTGGATCATCGCAATCAGCAAAAACGCTGAAACAGAGAAAGTTACGTGCAAAGTAGAGAAGGTCAAAGACGAAGAGATGCCAGCCCCGTACGTCTGCACCTTCCTACCGATCGGCAACACAGGATCTGGCGTACTCGTCCAGGACACCAACATACCAGCAGACGAAGATCTCGAGCTCGTCTTCTCACACTACTACTCGCACACGCCCGAAGAGCGCGCACAAGGCATACCATTCACACGCCTCGTGGATGAATCAGGCAGCAAGAAACGCGCCCAACGAATCCGCAATATCGGCAACTTCGAGGCCGAACTAGCAGCCCGAAATCTACGCCTCGCAACCCGCGGAAGCACCAACGCTTACTACCTTGAAAGCGTCTCCAGCATCCCCGAAATGGCCCCGTGAAACCCTACCAAGCACCCATCCAAAAAACAGGCCCATTGGTAGACCCTACCAAGCCCTACCAAGCCTGTAATAGAGCCAAAAAAGGTGCCAACCGTACTAACCCTACCAACCCAACCATGCCCATAGGCTGGTGGGTGGTAGGGTAGGTACACCCGAACACCATGCAACAATCAAAACATAGTGCCAGACGACGCCACACCCGAGCTCTACCCAATCGCTCACTCGTCCGCGTACATCTTCCTCGCTGCCATGATCACGATCCGCGACAATGATCACGACCTGTTCGATGACAATGCGAGCGAGTACGCAGCGCAGATCCTTCGCATCGTTCAGGCTCAACCAGAAACCGTCCTCACTCTTCCCGCGTCCGAGTTGGAAGAGATCGGACCCGTCCTGCTAGATAATGCGCCAACATGGTTGAAGTAGTCGCCGAGTGCAAACGGTGTGGTGCTCGATTGTCGAAGTATCGAAAGCCACGCGAGAAGACGTGCGCTCCGTGTCACGACCGCGTTATTGATGATTCCGTGAAGCACGCGCACGAACCATGCCGAACGAGCGAACGTAATCAAGAAGCATTCGCGCTGAGGTGGCGCGGTTATGAGTGGCATACGATCGCAACGATGCTTCAGTATCCTTCGGAGCAGGCAAGCCAAGCAGCCGCTCGAGACTATGCGAAACGAAAGGGATTCGTGCTGCCATGAGTACGCTTATGCCTAGTGGACGCGCCGCCGAGTCGATGAGTAGCCTTGATCGTGTGATGAGTCTCGCTTACGAGTACGGCTATCGCGTCGGCTTGCAGCTCGGCGCGCATGGTCGCGTTGTCATGCATGTTCGCGACATGGAAGGCGACAATAAGGTCATTGCGGTGATCTCTGACACGATTGAGAATGCGGCGAATGTTTTGTTTGATCGAATTCTAAAATCGGGGTATGTCCCCCGGGATCGTTTTTTGGGGGTGGGGTAGTGGGTATCCGGCAGGTCTGCCTAGGTTGTGGCTCGCTCACGACGAATGGTTCGCGTTGCGAATCTTGTGCTGCGCGGAGGGAGAGGGCGCGTAGCCTGAGCCGTCCCCACTACCGAGGCGACTACCAGACGAGGGCGAAGCAGGTGCGAACGGCTGCGAATAACGATCCGAATTGTGTTTGTTGGTTGTGTGGCGAACCTGCTCGAGGGGATGACCCGTGGACGGCTGATCATGTTGAGCCTGGCAATCCTGATTCGATTCTGATGCCTGCCCACCGGTCGTGCAATAGTCGTCGTGGTGATGGGCGTGGCCGGCGTGGCGAGCTCGTGATGCGATTGGAGAAGCGATGATGATGTACCCCCCACGTGTAGTACGGGGGGTGGGGTCTAACTCGCATGACGATGCGCTGACGCC
>Ga0209358_10002163_pt1 | contig 15159 bp, 16 predicted proteins | sample LauGreFa1BDMLBSN_2_FD_187574 | JGI IMG/M metagenome (GOLD analysis project Ga0209358, IMG submission 187574) | Freshwater lake microbial communities from Lake Michigan, USA - Fa13.BD.MLB.SN (SPAdes) (version 2) | ecosystem: Environmental > Aquatic > Freshwater > Lake | place: Lake Michigan, USA... | reverse complement strand
TCGTTTGTAGTAAGGAACTTACATTCGCTCATTGGCTTATGATTTTGGAAAAGCACTAAATTCAGGTGCCCATTTAACAGCTTTGAGACGAACGAAAATCGGTGACTATCATGTTGAAAATGGGACAGATGTAATTCAATTTGAAGCAAATTTATGAAGAAAATAAGTACCCTCTTATTATTAATTTTTTGGGGTTCTATTCATTCTCAAGAAATTAAAAACCGTTATTACCAGGCGGAAATTGCTACTCCATTAATTGTCAATTCAACCTACGGAGATGTTGATTCATTGGGAAATCGAAGTGATTATTGGTTTTTACCCGATGGATTAAGTCTTAAATTCGGTGTTGGTATTCATCAAAAAAAATGGGTTTTCGTAGGAATACATTCAGGAATTGATTGGATTGGAAGTAATAAATTAGTTGTTGTACCCGTTTTTGCCAATTTTAAATTGAGTCCGAAAGTAAGCGAAGATTCCAGAATTTATTTGCAATTAGGCTACGGAAAATCCATAGGCATTGGCAGAGGAAGTTTAATTGGCGATTATAGAAAAATTAGCTTGGGCGCAGAAAATGATGAAGGCTTTTCAATTTATATACAAGTTGCCAACTTCGGAATTCCATTAAATAATTTGGACTCGGTGAGTAGTTTGAGTATTGGAGTAGCCTTAGCTACGTTTTAATAATTCTATAATTTCCTTTTGCGTTGAAAGTCCTTTGTCGTGCAAATACCACATTTGTAAATCCGATTTTATAGTATCATCAATTACGCCAAATTTCTCTTTGTAATTGAGAACCAATTCTACTGCACCTATCGGTCTTGGCCCCCAATCTGCAATTATTTCTAATGAGTTTTTATCTAAAATAATCAATTTTGGAATCGACTTATTTCCATTGGTAAGAAACAAATTCATCAAGTCTTCATTGTCGTCTCGAAAGACAATTTTTAAATCAATTTGATCAGATACCTCACTCATTTTATAAAAAATAGGAAGTAATTGTGCCGCGTCACCGCACCATCCTTCTGCAATAACAAGCCAAATGAATGGCGCATCGATTGCTTTTAATTTAGAAATTACTACATCGTCGACTACCATAGTTCTATCCAATCGATGCATTCTCGTTTCGTTCAAACGACTATAATTAACCAATGCTTCTGTTTGAATTGCTCCTGAGGTTTTTCCTTCTTGCAATAAATCAGCTACTTTTTTTCGGTATTCTTGGTATGTATAACTATTGTTTAATGCGGTATTTAATATCTCCTCCATCTTTAAAATTTTTCAAATTTACGAAATAACTCAATTTTAATTATGATAATTATCACTTCCTATTAAAATGTAACCTTCAAGATAACTACAAAGGTCAAAAAAATTGCGAACACTATTTAATAAAAAAAGAATATGTCTATATTTGCACCATACAACTCAAATATATTATGAAATACAAAAGAATTCTTCTAAAACTAAGTGGTGAAGCGCTAATGGGCGACCGACAATATGGAATTGATCCGGCGAGATTGGCAGAATATGCTGAAGAAATCAAAAAAATTCACGATCAAGGCGTTCAAATTGCTATTGTAATTGGCGGAGGAAACATTTTTAGAGGAGTTGCTGGAGCGAGTAATGGTATGGATCGTGTTCAAGGCGATTACATGGGAATGCTTGCCACCGTTATTAATGGAATGGCTTTGCAAGGTGCTTTGGAAGAAAAAGGAATGTTAACCCGATTGCAAACTGCTTTAAAAATTGAAGCGATTGCAGAACCTTATATCAAAAGAAGAGCGGTTCGTCACCTTGAAAAAGGTAGAATTGTAATTTTTGGTGCAGGAACTGGAAATCCTTATTTTACTACTGATACTGCAGCAGTTTTGAGAGGGGTAGAAATTCATGCAGATGTTATTTTGAAAGGAACTCGTGTAGATGGAATTTACACTGCAGATCCTGAAAAAGATCCAAGTGCAACCAAGTTTGATACGATTTCATTTGATGATGTAATCAAAAAAGGGCTAAATGTAATGGACTCAACAGCATTTACATTAAGTCAAGAAAACAAATTACCCATTGTTGTTTTTGACATGAACAAGGAAGGTAATTTACTAAAAATTTGCGAAGGCAATAACATTGGAACTATAGTAAACGTATAAGTTGATTGCTGTAAAGCATTAATAAGTTAGATAAAATGACCGAAGAAATTGATTTTATTTTAGAAAGTACTGAAGAATCTATGCAAGGTTCTATTGCGCATTTAGAGAAAGAATTTTTAAATATTCGTGCTGGTAAAGCTTCTCCAGCCATGCTAGGAAGTGTGTTTGTGGATTATTATGGTGCGGCAACACCACTTTCACAAGTTTCAAAAATTAGTGTTCCTGATGCTAGAACGATTACGCTTCAGCCCTTTGAAAAAAATATGTTACAAGCAATAGAGAAAGCAATTATGATCGCAAACATTGGATTTAATCCAATGAACAATGGTGACGTAATTATCATTAGTGTACCCCCATTAACTGAAGAGCGAAGACGAGAATTAGCAAAACAAGCAAAAGCGGAAGCAGAAGATGCTAAAATTGGCGTTCGAAATGTTCGTAAAGATTCCAATAATGAAATTAAGAAATTAGAAAAAGAAGGAACTTCAGAGGACGTTTGCAAAAGCGCAGAAGACGAAGTGCAAAGATTAACGAACAATTACATTAAAAAAATAGACGAACTTTTAGCTGAAAAAGAAGCTGAAATCATGAAAGTTTAATTTCAATAAATTTTTAAAATTCGCTACCTACGGATTTTTTATATAAAAAAACCCATTTCTTTCGAAATGGGTTTTTATTATTTTAGGAAAATCTAGTTTTATGCTTCGAATGGAAGAATAGAAACGTAGGATTTGTTTTCACCTTTTTTCTGGAACTTAACAAGACCATCCACTTTTGCATGTAGCGTGTGATCTTTACCCATGTAAACATTTTCACCTGGATTGTGTTTAGAACCTCTTTGTCTTACGATGATGTTACCAGCAATAGCAGCTTGTCCACCAAAAATCTTAACGCCTAAACGTTTTGATTCTGATTCTCTACCATTCTTCGAACTACCGACACCTTTCTTGTGAGCCATGACGTATAAGTTTTATAGTGTTATTATTCTTTTGTGTCTTCTTTTTTAGCTTTTGGAGCTTTTTTTACTTTAGATACTGCTACTTCTTCCGTCGCTACTACTTCTGCTGCTGCTTTTTTAGGAGCTGCTTTTTTAGGAGCTGATGTCGAAATTCCTTCTATTACAATTTGAGTAAGATACTGACGGTGTCCGTTTCTTTTTTTGTAACCTTTTCTTCTTTTCTTTTTGAAAACGATTACTTTATCTCCTTTTAAGTGTTGTAACACTTTGGCTTCTACTGAAGCACCTTCTATAGCTGGGGCGCCTAAAGTGATTGAACCGTTATCATCTAACAAAAGAACTTTGTCGAAAGTAATTTTCGATCCTTCTTCACTTGCCAAACGATTAACATAAACCTTTAGATCTTTGCTAACTTTAAATTGATGCCCTGCTATCTCTACGATTGCGTACATAACAATATTGTTTAATTAATTTTTAAGAGTGCAAATATACCATTAAATATTTAATGTGCAACCCATTAAGTAAAAAAACCTGGTTTATCTGTAATAATTAGGCTTTTCTTGTTTATAGAGTTACTATTTCAACATTAAAAAGTTAAATTCTGTTAAATAAATAGTCGTTTAGTTTCACTTAAATGAAAAAAAGTTATTTTTGAGGGTCTATTTATTAGAAAAATAGAAAAATATAAACCAATATTAATCTTTATGAAAAAATCTTTAATGGCTTTAAGTACAATGCTTATGCTAGGCGGAGTAGCTTCAGCTCAAAAAGTTGCTTTTGAGGAATACAAATTAGACAATGGTCTTCATGTTATTCTTCACAATGATGCTTCGGCACCAGTTATCATTACTTCGGTAATGTATCATGTAGGTTCTAAAAATGAAAACCCAGAAAGAACTGGATTTGCTCACTTTTTTGAACACCTTTTATTTGAAGGTACAGAAAATATTAAACGTGGAGAATGGTTCAAAATTGTTACTGCTAATGGTGGTACTAATAATGCCAATACTTCTGAAGACAGAACATACTATTATGAGGTATTCCCATCAAATAGTTTAGAATTAGGACTTTGGATGGAGTCAGAAAGAATGATGCATCCTATTATTAATCAAATTGGGGTTGATACTCAAAATGAAGTGGTAAAAGAAGAAAAACGTTTACGTGTTGATAATCAGCCTTACGGAAGTTTGATAGCTGAAGTAAAGAAAAACATGTATGTTAAGCATCCTTACCGTTGGGCTCCAATTGGTTCTATGGAACATTTAGATGCTGCAACATTAGAAGAATTTCAAGCATTTAACAAGAAATACTATGTTCCTAATAACGCAGTATTAGTAGTTGCGGGAGATTTGAATGATATTCCAAAAACAAAGGAATGGGTGAACAAATATTTTGGAGCTATTCCAAGAGGAAAAGACGTAATCGTTGAAAAATTTGTTGAAGAACCTATTACTTCTACTATTAAAGCGAGTTACCAAGATCCGAATATCCAAAAACCGATGATTGTTGCTACTTACAGAACTCCTTCAATGAAAACTCGTGATGCAAGAGTTTTAGACATGATTTCTACTGTTTTAAGCGAAGGTAAAAGTTCAAGAATGTACAAAAAAATTGTAGATGACAAGAAAATGGCGCTTCAAATTGGAGCTTTCAATTACAGTCAAGAAGATTACGGCATGTACATTTTATACGGAATGCCTCAAGGAACATTTACTTCTGAAGATATCGTAAAAGAAATAGATGAAGAAGTGGTAAAACTTCAAACCGAATTATTGACAGATAAAGAAATGCAAAAGCTTAAAAATATCTATGAAAATAATTATGTAAATGGGAATTCTAATGTAGAAGGTATCGCTGAAAACTTAGCTTCCTACTATCTTTTACACGGTGATATTAATTTGATCAATACAGAAATTGAAATGTATCGCTCTATAACAGCTCAAGAAATTAGAGATGTTGCCAAAAAATATTTAAATCCAAATCAGAGATTGTTGTTGGATTATGTTCCATCAAAAGACAAAGCTCAAAACTAAGAAATTATACCATGAAAAAAATAATTATAGTATTATCAGGCTTGTTTTTAACTTTAACTATGCAAGCACAAGATCGAAGTCAACCTAAACCTGGACCCTCTCCAGTAATTAAAATAAATAAACCTCAAACATTTACTCTTCCTAATGGATTGCAAGTAATGATTGTTGAAAACCACAAACTACCGAAAGTTTCTTTCAGTTTAAATATTGACAATAATCCCTATTCTGAAGGAGCAAAAAAGGGAGTGGCTAATTTAACGAGTAGTTTAATTGGAAATGGAAGTAAGAAAATTTCTAAAGATGCGTTCAATGAAGAAATTGATTTTCTAGGAGCAGAATTAAGTTTTTATGCCTCTGGCGCTTCTGGAAGTAGTTTGTCTAAATATTCAGGGAGAATTTTAGAATTAATGGCTGAAGGTGCTTTAAATCCTAACTTTACTCAAGAGGAATTTGATAAAGAAAAAGACAAATTATTAGAGAACTTAAAAACTCAAGAAAAAAGCGTTGCAGCAGTAGCTGGCAGAGTACAAAATGTATTGGCTTTCGGAAAAGACCATCCTTCAGGGGAATTCTTAATTGAAGAAACTATTAAAAATGTAACACTAGCTGATGTAGAAAATAATTATCATACCTATTTTGTTCCAGAAAATGCTTACTTAATTATTATTGGGGACGTTAAATTTAAAGATACCAAAAAGGCAGTAGAGAAATTATTTAGCTCTTGGGCAAAAGCAAGTGCTCCATCTGTAAAATATCCTGATCCTGTGAATGTTCAATATTCTCAAATCAATTTTGTAGATATGCCAAATGCAGTTCAATCAGAAATTTCTTTACAAAATACGGTGAATTTAAAAATGACCGATAAAGATTATTTTGCGGCAATTGTTGCAAACCAAATCCTTGGAGGTGATTTTAATAGCTACCTAAACATGAATCTTCGTGAGGCCCACGGATGGACTTATGGGGCTCGTTCTGGCATTAGTGGAAGCAAATATGTTTCTGCATTCAAGGCGTCTACTCAAGTTAGAAACGCAGTTACTGATAGTGCAGTTGTAGAATTTTTCAAAGAAATTAAGAAAATTAGAACGGAAAAAGTTACCGATGAAATGTTAGCAAACGTGAAAGCGGGTTATGTAGGTAAGTTTGTGATGCAAATTGAAAAACCACAAACGGTTGCAGGATATGCTTTACGAATCAAAACTCAAGGTTTGCCTGAAGATTTCTACGAAAATTATATCAAAAACATCAATGCTGTAACCGCAGAAGACGTTATGGCTGCTGCCAATAAGTATTTCTTAGAAGATAATATCAGAGTGGTAATTGTAGGTAAAGGAAGTGATGTGATTCCAGGTTTAGAAAAATTGAAAATTCCAATGTTCTATTTTGACAAATTTGGAGCGCCAACAAGCAAACCAGTTATGAAAAAGGCAGCTCCTGCCGGAGTTACTGTAAAAACAGTTTTAGACAATTACATTAAAGCTGTTGGAGGAGAAAAAGCGGTTAAAGGAGTAAAATCTATTAGTACTGTTGCTAGTGGTGTAATTCAAGGAACGCCTTTAGAAATGAATACAAAAGTGACTTCCACTAATAAACTATCCAATGAAATGAAAGCAATGGGTATGAGTTTTATGAAACAAGTTGTTAATGAAAAAGGAGCTTATGTAACACAACAAGGTCAAAGAAAAGATCTTGATGGGGAAAAACTAGCTGAAGCTAAACAAAGTGCCATGCCTTTTCCTGAATTAACTATGGCCGCAAAAACTTCAATAGCTTTAGATGGAATAGAATCTTTTAATGGTGCGGATGCTTATGTGATTAAAGACGGTAAAACGACTCATTATTATGATGTAAACACTGGATTAAAAACTGGTCAAGCAGTTACTCAAGAAGCTAATGGTCAAAAAATGACGCAAATCACTAGCTATGGTGACTACAAAGAAGTAAAAGGAATTAAAGTTCCTTATAAAGTTTCAATGGCTTTTGGCCCTCAAGAAATTGAATTCAAAACAACTGATGTTAAAATCAACGAAGGGGTTTCTGATGCAGATTTCCAATAATAAACTAAAGTAATTTACAAAAAAAGGCTATCTTAAAGGTAGCCTTTTTTATTTTTTAGAAGATAAATAAACTCCTATCAATATTATAAAAGCCCCTAAAAACTGAATTGGAGTAAGCATTTCATTATCTAATAAACCCCAAAAGAAAGCAACAATTGGAATTAAATAAGTTACAGAAGTTGCAAAAACGGGAGAGGAGATTTGAATTAATTTAAAGAAAATAATATTAGCGATACCCGTTCCCAAAATTCCTAATAATAAAATAAAAAAGATAGAATGCTGAGTTTTTTCTAATGCAATTGTTTCGTTTATTCCAGAGAAAAATAAAATAAAAAGGGCAGGTATAATCATGACTGCAAAATTTCCTGTTGTAATGGAAAGCGGCGATAAATCAGATAAATATTTTTTAACCAAATTAACATTAAGAGCATAACAAATCGAGGCTATTATTACAAAAATAGAAAAATAGTAATTTTGCTCTGGATGATGAATGGCGCCATTGAAAACCAATAATATACTTCCAATAAAACCAATAATTACTCCATAAATTTGAGATCGTTTAAAAATCAATCCAAACGAAATAATGCCTAAAATTAGAGTATTTAGTGGCGTTAATGAATTTAATATCGCACTAATAGAACTGTCAAGTCGAGTCTCAGCAATCGAAAATAAAAAAGCGGGAATAAAGGTGCCAAACAATGCGGTTAAAGCTATGTATTTCCATTTTTGTTTTGGGATTCCTTTTAAAGAATTAAATCCAATTAATAGAAGAAACAATCCAGCAAAAATTATTCTAAAAGCACCTAATTGATACGGTGTTAATCCAACTAATCCTCGTTTTATAAGAATAAATGAACTCCCCCAAATTAATGCTAAGAGCAACAAAAAAAACCATTTGGTTTGCTTAGAATTCATACTATTAAATTATTCTGCAAATTTGTAATAATTTTATGATTCTCACTTTATTTTTTAGTTATTTTTGTAATTGAAATCAAATTAATTTTTGGACTTAATCCTATATAACAAAATAGTATGCGCTTTGCTCCCTCTTTATTACTAATTTCTTTATCGAGTTTGTTGCTTTTAAGTTGTAAAAAAACGGAAGTCCCTCAAACAATAATTGCTTCTGAAATAGCTGCAAAGCCCAATTCAAAAACTGCTGTTTCAAAACCAGCTTTGGCCACTTTTTCTATTGAAGGAATGACTTGTGCAGTTGGATGTGCGAAAACAATACAAGAACAATTAGCCTCAATGAATGGAGTACAAAAGGCCGAAGTAGACTTTGAAAAAAAAATTGCTACAGTTGAATTTGACGCTTCAAAACTAACGCCAGCACTTTTATTAAAAGCGGTACAAGAAACTGGAGATGGAAAAACTTATGTGGTTTCAAATATGAAATCGGAACCAGTAATAAAATAATTTATTCCGATTTTAATTTTTCAATAACCCCATTTTCAATTTTTTCCTTAATCTTTACTACCTCATCTGTATTGTCATTTGGAATCGTCATTGAAAGTACGTAATGTGCAATTTTCCAATTCTTACCTTCCCTAATTAATACTCCCGAACCCCTACAAATTTTCATTTGAGTGTCCAATAATTCGTCAAACCAAGCAGTATTTTGTGATTTATCAAAATAGATGTTTCTCTTTAGAGAAGAGAAATTCCATGCCTTTCCTTTGTCGAAAAAGGGTTTTGAAAAAGTCTTAAATGCATCTAATTGCCAATTTTCAGATGCATCCGTCCCAATAAAAACGCCATTAGAAGACATATAAGAAAAGTAATTGTCAAACTCGGCATTTGCCGCCGCTTTATGCCAAGAATCAAGTATAATATTGATCTTTTTTCTATCGCTTTCTGTATTTTGTGAAAATGATTTTGATCCCAAAAGTAAGATACAAAATAGAACTATCGCTTTTTTCATGTTTTTTTACATTAAATTAGTTTCAAATATAATAATAGTATTCCCAATTTAGTTTTTTACAATCAATAATGGAATATTTATTTTATGGCGTAATTTATCAACTGTAGTTCCAAAAAGTAGGTCTTTAAAACCGGTGTGGCCGTGAGTCCCCATGACTAAAACATCAAAATCGCTTTCATTAATAATAGCTGGAATTACAGAATTTGGTTTCCCAAAGCCTAACTTAATGGAAATCTTAATCCCTTTTTCAGATAAAATTTCTTTATATTCTTCCAATAACTTTTTGTCAATAAGGGTTTCATGGTCATCAATATTATCTCCATAAACCATAGCCCCTACCGTTTCTACCACGTGAATTAAAGTATAGTTGGCCTCAGTGCCTCCCAATTGAAAAGCGTTATTTAATGCCGATTCATCGGCACTTGAAAAGTCAACTGCAACAGCAATATTTTTTCTTGTATAGTTCTCGTTTTTAGAAAATTGTAACTTTAGATTGTGTGGTGAATGATTCTCGATTGCGAGTTTAGTTTTAGAAATAAACGGTTTAAATACAATATAAAGTAACAATAGTAAAAACCCAAACGCTAATGGAACTACCGTAAACCATAATAAAGTAGGATTATCCGATGTGGTTAACCAACCATTAATTTCATCAAATACCAATTTTACATTCAACGATACAATGATGATTGCCACTATCCAGGAAACAATTTCTGTTTTTCTACTGATGTGGAATCCTTTCATTTTACTTTTATCACTCACAAAATGAATCAAAGGAATAATTGCAAATCCAAGTTGTAAACTTAAAATCACCTGACTAAAAATCAACAGTTTTCCGGTAACCGCTTCTCCAAAAACAGTGATTACAATTACAGCTGGAACAATAGCAATTAATCGGGTTAATATTCGACGAACCCAAGGCTGAATTCTTAAATTCAAATAGCCTTCCATAACTATTTGTCCTGCTAAAGTACCTGTAATTGTTGAGCTTTGACCTGCAGCAATTAAAGCAACTGCAAATAATATGGGAGCATATTTACTCCCTAAAATAGGTTCTAAAAAGCGGTGCGCATCTTGAATTTCTGCTACTTCGTACATACCATTTTTGTAAAAGGTGGCTGCAGCCAATATTAAAATGGCAGCATTTACGAAGAATGCTAAATTGAGTGCAATAGTAGAATCTATAAAATTATATTTCAGGGCTTGCTTTATCCCTTTATTCGTTCTTTCAAACTTTCGAGTTTGAACCAAAGAGGAATGCAAGTATAAATTGTGAGGCATTACCGTTGCACCAATTATTCCAATGGCAATATACAAAGCAGCAGAATTGGGCATCGAGGGAATTAATCCATAAACAACCTTACTTACTTCAGGTTGTGCTAAAAACATTTCAATTAAAAAGGAAATTCCAATTATTAGAACCAAAACAATAACAAAAGCTTCCATTTTCCGAATCCCTTTATTGATTAGAAAAAGTAATAAAAAGGTATCTAAAACGGTAATAATCACGCCTTGAATTAAAGGAATATCAAACAGTAAATTGATCCCAATTGCCATTCCTAAAACCTCAGCTAAATCACAAGCGGCTATAGCAATTTCTGCTAAAAAATATAGAATGTAATTTACAAATGGAGAATACGTTTCTCTAGAAGCTTGCGCCAAATCACGCTGCGTAACGATTCCCAATCGGGCGCTCAAACTTTGTAATAACAAAGCCATCAAATTACTCATCAATAAAACCCAAAGCAGCGCATAGCCAAACTGACTACCTCCAGCAATATCGGTGGCCCAATTTCCAGGATCCATGTAACCAACACTAATTAAATAGGCAGGTCCAAAAAAAGCAAGCAACTTTCTAAACCCTGTTTTTTTATTTTGGGTAGAAACCGATTCGTTAACTTCTTCGAGTGATTTGCTCATAGTTAATTTAGTTTAATATATAGATTTTCTGCTATTTTATTTGAAATGGAAATCGTTTCTGAATTTAAATTTATGGTGAAAGAATTATCGAATTTCTCAGATGAAATTACCTTTATCGGCACCCCTAAAAATATATTTTTTTTATCTAAATATTGCAAAAATTCAACAGATGAATTTTTAACTCCAACACAAATATAATCTTGATTAAAAACAGCGTCTGATAACAATAATTTGTCTATATTTTTAATTTCTCCAATTGCGTTTGGAATTGGGTCTCCGTGAGGGTCAAATGATGGAAAACCAAGATACTCATCTAACTTATAAATTAATTTTTCAGATTTTATATGCTCTAATTCTTCAGCAATTTCATGGACTTCATCCCAAGAGAAATTCAATTTTTCTACTAAAAACACCTCCCATAAACGATGTTTTCTAACAATCATTTTAGCACAAAGCAATCCATTTTCTGTCAAAGTAACGCCTTGATATTTTAGATAGGAAACCAGATCTTTTTCTGATAATTTCTTTAACATATCTGTTACAGAAGAGGCTTTTGTGTCTAACATTCCAGCTATAGCATTGGTGTTAACCCCTTTTGGTGATACCAAAGATAAATGATAGATTACTTTGATGTAATTTTCTTCTGAGATAGTCATTATTATTACTTTTATCATACAAATTTAAATGATATTTTTTATTATCAAAATTATTTTTTAGATTTGTCTAAAAATTATTTTATGAGAATTAAATTATTATTCTTTTTGTTTTTTCAAACCGTCGTTGTTACTGCACAACAAATAGAACCTATTCAAGCTGACAGACCCGATCAAACTGAAACCCCATACCTTGTTCCTAGCGGAATGATTCAGGTGGAAACGGGATTTTCATTTCAAAAAAATGACGCAATAAGCAATACAAATATCCTTCCATCAACGCTATGGAAGTATGGTCTTAATGAGAATTTCGAATTGCGATTAATAACTAGTTACACCTCTGAAAACAACCAAAATGAAACTATTTCAGGTGTTAATCCCATTTTAATTGGTTGTAAAATAAAAATTAGTGATGAAAAAGGATTTGTTCCAAAAACATCATTCATTGGGCATTTTTCTATACCTAAATTGGCTACTAAAGCATTTCAAGGTGATTTTTATGCTCCCAAATTTAGATTTGTAATGCAGCACACTTTATCCAATAAAGCTACTTTAAGTTATAACTTAGGTGCTGAATGGGACGGATTTTCTGCGGAACCCACTTTCATTTATACTTTAACCTCCGGATTTTCATTAACAGATAAAATTGGATTTTATGCAGAAACTTTTGGTTTTGCCCCACAAAATGATATTGCCAATCATAGTTTTGATGGAGGAATAACCTATTTGATAAACGATAATTTTATGTTAGATTTGTCTTCGGGCTTTGGAATCACAAAAAATGCTCCGAAAAATTATTTTGCACTAGGATTTTCATTTCGAATTTAATGAAACATTACAACTACATTTTTGCAGGTTCGGGTTTGTCGGCTTTAATGACAGTATATAAAATGGTAAAGTCGGATAAATTTTCCGATAAAACCATTCTTTTATTGGATGCAAGTTCTAAAAAAATCAACGACAGAACTTGGTGTTTTTGGGAAGATAAAAATGAAACTTGGGATGCAATTGTTACAAAAAAATGGGATTCAGCACTTTATGCTAACTCAAATCAATTAGTGAAAATTGATTTAGCTCCCAATAAATACAATCAAATTCGAAGCGTCGACTTTTATGATTTTGTTTTTAATGAAATTTCTAAGCAAGACAATATCACTTTTGAAAATCAAAAAGTGGTAAAATTTGAAGAAACCGCCGATATCATTGTCCTAAAAACAGAGACCAATTCCTATTCCTGTGATCAGTTATTTAATAGTGTTTTGAATCCGTATGAAGTTGAAAACCAAAGGCAATACCCCCTTTTGAAACAACATTTTATTGGATGGTTTATAGCATCCGAACAAGAAATTTTTAATCCTGATCAAGCCACTTTTATGGATTTTTCTGTTGAACAAAAAGGAAATACCCGATTTATGTATGTACTTCCAACATCAAAAACAGAAGCCCTTTTAGAATATACGCTATTTTCTGAATCGCACTTAGAAACAAAAGAGTACGAATATGAAATTGAAATTTATCTAAAAAAACTAGGTGTGAAAAACTATAAAATCGTCGAAAAAGAACAGGGTAGTATTCCTATGACGTGTTTTCCATTTTGGAAAAATAACACCAAAAGAATATTGAATATTGGCTCTGCAGGTGGTTGGACAAAAGCCAGTACCGGATATACTTTCAAAAATGCCGACAAAAAATCAACTCTATTAATCCAATTTCTTCAAACCAAAACCGACTTTAGACAATTTCATAAAATAAATAAATTCTGGTTTTATGACTTGCTACTATTAGACATTTTATTTAAAAAAAATGAAATAGGAGCAAAAATATTCTCTGCACTATTCACAAAAAAAAATCCCCAACTTAATTTTAAATTTTTAGACGAAGAAACCTCATTTTGGGAAGATCTACAAGTAATTTGGAAATGCCCAAAAGGGCTATTTATAAAGGGATTGTTTTCTTTAATCTTTAGATATTAATCAAATATTAAACTATAACAAAACTTTATAATTGAAATTATAATTAAATTGTAATTCTATTTATCTTTGCACTGTTTTTAATAATTAAAACTCGAATATCCTTAATACTAAAACATAAATAATTATGTATCCAGAAGAAATGGTACTTCCAATGCAAGCTGAACTTACAGCTGCTGGATTTCAAGATTTACACAGCGCCGATGCTGTAGAAAACGCTTTAAAAGCAGACGGAACAACTCTTGTAGTAGTAAATTCTGTGTGTGGATGCGCGGCTAGAAATGCCCGTCCGGGAGTTAAAATGAGCCTTGAAGGCGCTAAAAAACCTGCTAATTTAGTAACTGTTTTTGCTGGAGTGGACAAAGAAGCCGTTGATGCCGCTAGAAAACACATGTTCCCTTTTCCTCCTTCTTCGCCTAGTGTAGCGTTGTTCAAAAACGGAGAATTGGTTCACATGTTGGAGCGCCACCATATTGAAGGTCGTCCAGCAGAATTAATTGCAGAAAACCTACAAGACGCGTTTAACGAATATTGTTAATTCGAAAAAATAGCACCTAAAACCTCTTGTAATACTTTATAAGAGGTTTTTTATTTTCAAATTGGTTCGTTTACAAATTTTCAAATTATCTTTACCACCGAAATCTTCAATTTAGATTTTCATAATTTCTTAACTTAAATTGTTTATAGCATGCAACTGTACAACACCTTAAGCGCAGAAGAAAGAGCCATCATGATTGATGATGCAGGAAAACAAAGACTTACTTTGTCTTTCTATGCTTATGCGCAAATTTCAAATCCCACACAATTTCGTAATGATTTATTCCTTGCTTGGAACCCACTCGATGTATTAGGAAGAATTTATGTTGCCCACGAAGGAATTAACGCCCAGCTTTCCTTGCCGGCAGATAATTTTTATGCCTTCAAAGACACTATTGAAGCTTATGATTTCATGAAGGGAATCCGATTAAATATTGCGGTAGAGCAAGACGATCTTTCTTTTTTAAAATTGACCATAAAAGTTCGAGATAAAATTGTCGCTGACGGATTAGAGGACGAAACTTTCGATGTAACCAATATCGGTATTCACTTAAAAGCAAAAGAATTTAATGATTTACTAGAAGATCCTAACACCATTGTGGTGGATATGAGAAATCATTACGAATCTGAAATTGGTCATTTCACCAATGCCATAAAGCCGGATGTTGATACTTTTAGAGAAAGTTTACCAATTATTGAAAACCAACTTTCCGAACACAAACAAGACAAGAAATTGTTGATGTATTGCACCGGTGGAATTCGTTGTGAAAAAGCCAGCGCTTATTTTAAACACAAAGGTTTTGAAAACGTTTACCAATTAGAAGGCGGCATCATTGAATATACTCGACAAGTAAAAGCGGAAGGTTTACAAAGTAAATTCATTGGTAAGAACTTTGTTTTTGACCATCGATTAGGCGAAAGAATTACTGACGATATCGTTTCTCAATGTCATCAATGTGGCGCCCC
>Ga0209358_10002162_pt1 | contig 15160 bp, 31 predicted proteins | sample LauGreFa1BDMLBSN_2_FD_187574 | JGI IMG/M metagenome (GOLD analysis project Ga0209358, IMG submission 187574) | Freshwater lake microbial communities from Lake Michigan, USA - Fa13.BD.MLB.SN (SPAdes) (version 2) | ecosystem: Environmental > Aquatic > Freshwater > Lake | place: Lake Michigan, USA... | reverse complement strand
TAATTCATCTTTTAATTTTGATGAATTTGTTATTAACTTAAATAAATAAATATATGAATGATTTAAAAATATTTAATTTTATAGTGTTATTTATTTTGATTAAAATAAATAAATGCGAAATCAAAGAAAAGGGTGAGTTAAAGATTCTTTATTCTTATTGTTGTAATTATAAAAATCACCATTTTTCTTATTATCTTAATGATAAATTTTTTGGCAAAATTATTTTTCGTAAAATAGTTTGGGAGGATTCTATAAGTTATGAAGTTTTAAAAGATGAATGCAAACTTGATATTTCAAAATTGGAAGCAAAACTTTTGTATAAAATGGCTCAAAAAAAATCTAAAATTAAAAAAATAAAAAATATGACAACAAAAGAAGAAATAATAAAAACATTAGACGAAATAATAGCAAATTATTACAACTACGAGAAAAATTTATTTTCACCGTTGCAATTAAAAGAATTAGCTGAAGCATGCAAAAAAATAATTGAGAAAGAAATATGATTAAAGATTATTTAAATAAAAGAAAAAATTATAAAATTTTAAAAAAAATTATTGAAGCAAATCCTAGAAAAAATTTTAAACATTCTCAAAATTATATGGATTTTAAAAATCATGGTTACGAAAGCTTTTGGGATCAATTTATTATTAATAATCTTACTTTTTATTATCATATGGATTTAACTCAAGTAGCTTGGACATATGGAGTTATAAAAAATAATGAAGAAGTTAATTTAACTTACTCTCAAAGTGAATCTTTGTTTGAATTAATAAAAAACAAAAAAATTAATTTATAATGTGTCTCTACGAAAATTCATTGCAGGAAATAATTTACAGAAAAGGGCATGAAGTCGGTTTTATTAATGCTTTCATGCACAAAAACGGCATTTATGAAATAGAATACGGAGTGCATGAAGAATATCGAAATAAAGGCATAATGAAAAAAGAATTTAAAAAATTTATCAAGAAAAACAAGCAAATAAAAAAGGCTGTGTTGTTAATTCACGAAAACAATATACCGAGCCAGAAAGTGGCAATAAATGCTGGTTTTTTTGAGATAAAATTTTTAAAGGATAAAGATGTGTTAAAATATCTTTTTTATAGAAAGTAAAAATTTTTAAAAATAATGCTTGACATTAAAAAAAGCCTTGTATAATATAGGTTGCGAGAGTTGATAAAAAGACTTTTAAAAATATAAATCGTGAATAAATATTGGCGGATAGCTCAGTTGGTAGAGCGTAGAGCTGTTAACTCTAATGTCGTAGGTTCGAGTCCTACTCCGTCAGCCATGAGTCAATAGTTTAATTGGTAAAACATTGGTCTCCAAAACCAAAATTATTAGTTCAAGTCTAATTTGGCTTGCCAAAATTGTAAATAAAATATGTCGGGGTTGAGCACAGAGGAGGGAAACCTTCGCCCCGACACTAAATCGTAAATATTTAACTCGGCACGGGTAAAGATGAGTGCAGAAATATTAGACAACGAAAGTTGAGCTAGTTAATCTTCGAAAGAGGTCGTTAATCAAGCGGTTAAGTTTAGTTAATTATATATAATACTAAACCTCCAGAACGAGCAACCTCACTTACTTTCATCGCTTAAGTAAGTTTAAAGAGTGAGGCAGTTATCCCTTCTGTAAAAAGGGAATTATTAACTTTAAACTAAAAATATATGTTCAATAAAAAAACAAACTTAACAGAAAAAGAAAAGCAAGAACTTATTTCTACTGAAATAGAAAAAGCAACAATTATTTTAAAAGAAGAATTCACCAAAGAAAAAGAAGAAATAGATCGCAAAAATAAAATAGCAATCGAAGATTTAACTATTGCAAAAAATAGAGAAATCGAAACTTTAAAATTTAATTTAGAAAAAGAAAAAAAAGATTTAGTTTATTCAATTGATAGACTTAAAGAAGAAGCTAAGTTATCTCAAGAAATGCAAGATTCATTGACAGAAGCAAAAATAGCGGAAAAACTACTGGAGCAGAAACTAGAAGCAGAGAAGGCTAAAGCTGAAAATGAGATTTTACGAAAAGCCTTTGAAAATATGGGTTTTGATGTAAAAGACATGAAAGATATTTTAAACAAATTAGTAGATGGTGTTGTTAGTAAAAACGAAATAAACATTATAAAATGATAGATGCTCCTTCTACTGATATAGATCTAGTAATGACCATTAGGGACTTTGAAGAGTTTAAAAAAAGATTTAATGGTAAATTCTCTTTCATCAATTGCACCCCTCTTCTCCCTATAGTGTATGTTAAGATCAGCACAAGCGATGCAGAGAGATTTTTAAATCAAGAAATAGAAGTTTTTAATTATCGAGTTAGGCGAGAAAAATATGAACTTTCTAAATTGGGTTATTCTGAAAAAGAGATAGAAGAAAGAGATTATGAAGATTTAAAAGATGATTTCTTCTCTTCTATTTTAAAACGAACTGAATTGATACGATCACTAGAAGGAATTACCAATTATGGTGAGGTAGAAGAGAACATTAGTAAAATAGAACAAAAAGAGATGGAGTCTAAAAAAAGAGAACAGGAATTAAAAGAAATAAAACTAAAAGAACAAAAATTAAAAAAGGAATCGAAATTAAAAAGCTTAATTTCGTTTTTTTACAATCGCAAATTAACTTAAACTAAAAAATATATGAATATTATTTTTAAAGATTTCGAGGCAGAAACAGGAAAACAATTAATCAATCAAATTGTTGATTATGCTTGCGATAATGAATTTAATATACCCACAACTAAATTAAGTTTTATCGTTTATAACGATGGAAGGATAAAAAAATTATGCAAAAAAGCAATCAATAAAATCAATCTAAAAATCGAAAAAGCGGTTGAATCGGCTGAAAAAGAATATAATGAGTCTAAAGCCGAAAAAATCGCGGTGAATAGTGATTATTTGAATAATTTAATTTAAAAAAATATGACTAGACTTTATTACACCTGCCCGATAAAGGCTCTTTACATGGCGAAAGAATTTGGGGTTAAAACTTATATGGAAGCCAAAATTATTTCTTCTTGCAATTTAACTACTGGCGAAATTACAAAAGGAGGGGTGGACATATTTTCTTTTGAAGAATACTTTGATGACATATTGGGCAATGATTTAGAAGCATTAAATAATAATGATATAAAAATTTATGTCGCCACAGAATCAGAACACATTTTTAAACCTATAAATAATGATTTAGCTCAATTTACTAGAGATGATGGTATTTCAACTATTGCTCAATATGATGAAGTAAAAAAAGCTTTCATAAACGGAAATTTTAGGATTTTAAAAAAATATAATCCAATAATAATAATGCGAGACAACAAACAATTTTTTATGCCAGAGGTGGAATATGACTAAAACAACAAATTTTGAAATTTCAAAGAAATTAAAAGAAATTGGGTTTGATAAAGAAACTAATTTTTATTTTACTGAAGTTGCTCCAGACAAATTTGAGGCACAATATTACACAAATAACAAAGAATATTTGTTGTTAAAGTCTTACGAGTTGGAGACTCTTTTCGATGTTTTACCTAAAAAAACAGAAATAATAATTTCTCAACTTACCAACAAAAGAGAGTTTTATTTAGATTATGGTTCGAGAGGCGATGAAATATCTGTTGAAATAAAAGAAAACGAATCACTAGCCGACACTGCTGGCAAAATGATTATTGAACTTTACGAAAACAACTTAATTAAATTTTAATATGAAAAAATACTATGCAGTAATAAATCCAAAAGATTTTGGAGTAATATTTCCAGATTTTCTTGGTTGTGTCTCGGTTGGCGACAACCTAGATGATGCAAAGATAAAAGCTCAAGAGGTCTTGGAACTTCATATTCAAGGCATGCGGGAAGACGGCGAGGAATTACCCACTCCAAAAAGTTTTGAAGAAGTAAAAAAAGAATATCCTAATCAATTTTATTTTATGGTAGAAATATGTTAAAAAAAGAAATTAAAGACAAACTTAAAGAAATAGGTTATACGGGCAAAACAGACTTAGAAAGTTTACTAGGTGTTTTACCATCTCAAATAAAGGCAGAAGGTCAATATGTTGATTTTGCAATGAATCAACGTGGCATTTGGTATGAAAACCGATGCACATGCAACTCGTCCGAAAATTGCCCTGTAAATGCATATTTTTATACTGGAACATTAAAAAACGAAACATTAACAGATACCGCGGGACGATTGATTATTTCACTTTATGAGGAAAATATATTAAATTCAAATAACATTAATAATAATGTATTTAATACACAGACAATTAGCTACATTATAGTAATAAATCCAGAGGCTTCCGAAGATTTTTTTGTGACATTTCCTGACTTTCCTGAGTTTAGGCAGGCTGGATACAGCTTAGATGATGCAAAAAAAAATGCACAAGATGTTTTAGAGTGGGCAATAAACGGCATAATAGAAACAATCATGTATGAGCCTAACGATGATGATGTAGAATTACCAGAACCAAAAACCATTGAATGGGTAAAAGAAAAATATCCAAATCAACTTTATTTTTATATGACACTAGAAAAAAAATACCCTAATAATTATTATAATAATCCAAAAATATCTGAAATATGTTAAAACAAAAAGAAACAAAAACAGCTTGGATACTCGCTAAAATCAAAACTAGAGGTTTTGTTGAAGCGAAAAACATTAATCAACTTGCTAAAGATTTACAAGAAGAAGCTCCAAATTTGAGACATATTATTACTTTTATCGAAATAAATGAACAAGGTCAACATAATTACCAAGATTATTTTTTTGAAAAAAAAGGCAGAAATAAAAACCAAAAAGTAATTGTTGGCTATAAATGGGCTGATGATACTAAAAGTGTTTTAAGTGATAAATTTAAAGAGATTTTGGGGGTTAAATAATATGATAAAAGATATATTTTTTTTAATTATATATGTTGGCTTTCATGTCTATTTTTTTTATAGCTTGTGGCTTTTATTGAAAAAAGGAGCTGATAAACTTAGTTGGGAGAATGGGTTTAGTTTTGCAATATCGACAAGAGTTGTTATTGATTTTTGGATTAAATTTTTTTCTTGATGATAAAAATTTTTAAAAATAATACTTGACTATTAATTTAGCTAGTATTATTATAGTTCCAAGCACCACAAAAAAACCTTTTTAAAAATATTAACTTAAACTAAAAATATATGAACAAAACATTAATCATAACCAATCAAATTATTCAAGATTGGATTGATGTAGAAAAAGCAATGGCAATATATGATGGTGATGACCATCCAGCCGTTATATCTCATAATCATATCGGAAAAGTTATTTTTGGCGATAATTTAAGCAAAGCCAAAACTTTTATTTACGAAAATGCCGAGAAATCAATATCTCAAAAAGATTTACAAAATTTAATCAATAATTAACTTAAACTTAAAAATATATGACAAAAGAACAAACATCAATTCAAAAAATTGAAGCAATATTATTAGATAAATTGCCCCAGTTTTACAATGGTAATGCTAATAAATATATTAAATCTGTATTACTTGAGATAGCGAAAAGCAAAATGGACTCTAAAAAGGATTTATCCAACTGCTCGCCACTCTCAATTTTAACTGCGGTAAAACAAGCCGTCGACTTGGGACTTGAAATTGACTCAAGGCAACATTGCCACTTAGTTAAAAGAAATAAAAATGTAGGAACAAAAGATAAGCCAAAATGGATTGAGGAAGTTCAATTGCAGGTTGGTTATCGTGGTTATCTTTACAAAATAAAAGAATATTATCCCGATGTTAATTTTGTCGTTGGTCTAGTTCGTGCTGGTGATGTATTTAGTATCAACAAAGCCGATGAAAGCGATAGTTTTACACACAAAGAAGCAAATCCCTTTGACTCAAATTTGGCTAGTATCGTTGGCGGTTATTGCTACATTACCTATACTCTTGGGGGCAGAAAAATAAGCAAAATAATAACGATGTCAAAACAAGAGATTAATAAAATTAAGGATGTGGCAAAAACTAAAGATATTTGGGATACTTGGTTTGAGGAAAAGGCAAAAGTTGCTATTATTAGACGAGCTTGTAAAATTATATTCGCTGGTTTAACTCAAAAACTAGATGAATTTAATAATGATGAATTCGATTTAAACAAACCAAAGCAAGAGCCAATTATTATTAACGATTTACCGCCCGCTGATATTGAGCCTGAAACAATAGAACAACCTGAAACTAAAAGCGAAAGTGAATTAACACCCGAAGAAATCGAAGCCATCAATAAAGTAGAAGCTGAAGATTTAAAAAATAACGAATATAAGAGAGCTAAAGATGGAGAATAGAACCTACAATATAGGAGCCAGCGAAGTCGCTGGGCTCCTAAAAGAATATGCTGGTAATTTGTTAGCAAGTAAGGTAATTGGTGAGGAAGCTCACGATAAATTGGTCTCTATGCCAAATTATCTTGATACCGCTTATTCTATCAATAAAAAACTAAAATTCACCGCAAAGCAAAAAGAAGATTATTCTATATTTGCTTATTCTAAATTGATGAAGCGAGGACATGAAGTAGAAGATATGATTAAAGATGTGTTTTTGCTCGAAAATGCTAATCATCAAGTTGTTGAGTCTCAAACTAGAAAAACAAAACAAATTGAAGGTTGTAGGTTTCCACTTGTGGCGGTGATTGATTATAAATTAGCTGACGGCACGATTTTAGAAGTAAAATCAACCGATGCAAACGAATATAATTGGAGTAAGATAAATGATGTTGCATTTAATTATTATATCCAAGTGCAATGTCAATTATGGTTGCATGAGGCGACTAATGCTATTGTGTTTTATGGTGCGGTTAGTTCAAATGGTGATAATCATCAAATAATTGATACTAAAAGCTATAAAGTTGTAATTGACAAAGAAATAATTAATGCAATATCTCAATCAATTAAATGGTTTTGTTATCAATATGGCAAGGGTATTTTAGATGTTAAGGACGAAAGCCTTAAAACTTCTAAAGATATTCAAGTCGATGAATTTCTTAAAAAAGATGCTCAAACAATCGAAATTATCGCCGATGCTGATTTATCAAGTTTAATCAATAGAGTTCAAGAATTGCAAGCTCAGGTTGATGAATATGATGATTTGCAAAAACAATTAAAAGAAATTGTTAAACAAAAAATCGCAGGCAACAAAACGGCTATTATAAAAACAAATCAATTCGAGGTTTCGGCTAATTATTCTAAAGCAAGCTTTCACGATGAGGAAAGCAGGCAAAAAGAAATTAGAAAAGCTCAAGAAATTGAGATTGGCAGTGTTAAATCGGCACCAAAATTAACAATTAAAATAAAATAAAACAAATTGGAGGGGTAATGAAAGTAAAAGAATTAATAGCAAAACTACAGGAATTTAATCAAGAGTTAGAAATTATGGTTAATGATGGTTATGAAGGAGAGGTTGATAGTCTTAGCTGTATTGAAGAAATACAAATTATGAGAGATTATATATATTCTAATAATCATCGAGAAATCTTAACTGAGGATAATGATTATTGGAGCGATGGTATTGATGATGAAGAATCTTTAAAATCTTTTACTGACAAAGGTGGCATTATTTCAAAAGTAATAATAATTAGAAGACCATAATATTAAAATTAAAATAAAGGGGTAAATATGAAAGAATATGCATTAATTATTTTTCTTTTTTTTGAAAACCAAGGAGGATATTTAAATAGAGCAATAACAAGTGTATCAGGTTTTCAAACAGAAAAATTATGCGAAGAAGCTGGGATAGCATCTATTAAAGTTGAAAAACCAAATTTACTAAGACACGATCGAGGATTAAAATTTGTTTGTGTAAAAACTAAATAAAAATAAAATAAATATGAAATTTATGAAATTTTGGCAAAAATACAAAGCTAAAAGAGAGCAAGAAAGAAAGCTCAATGAAGCTAGATTTATTAATTTTTATGGAGTTTTGAAAATTGATTTTAGTCTCGGTGAAATTAAAGAAACGATTAAACTTGATCTTATTGCAACAGATACTTATTACAATCAATATTGGATTATTATTAAATATGAAAATTTTGTAAAAAGAGAATTTTATATTTGTCGTGGTAGATTCTCGGCAACAAGAGATGTATATCATGAAGAACTTCTTAATTTTTTAAACAGCAAAAAATATAGAGAAAGATTAAACTATTATAATCAATTAAAATATGGTCAAGATGTATCTAAATTAGAATTGGTATCAAAAAAAGACACGGGGACAAATGAGGGCAATATTATTAACTTAAGTGATTATAAATGAATTATTATAGAAAAAAAGGTAGCAAATATAAAAATATTAAAACCAAAGATGGTTTTGATAGCAAAAAGGAAAAAAAGCGATATTTAGAGCTTGAAATGATGCAGAAAGCAGGTGTTATTAAGTGTTTGCAAAAACAAGCCCCGTTTGAGTTATTGCCTACCTTTAAAGACAAGCAAGGCATAACAGAAAGGGGTATTAAGTATATAGCTGATTTTGTTTATTATGACAATGAAAAAAAATCGCTTGTGGTCGAAGATGTCAAATCGCCATTTACAAGAAAATTATCAACTTATGTAATCAAGAGAAAGTTGGTTAAAAAGTTTTATCCTGATTATTTATTTTTAGAGGTTTAGCTATAATGAAAATTAAAAAAAAATTTTTAAATTTAGCGAAGAAATATTTTAAAGCTATTGATAAATCTGAATTTTTTGATTTACCAGTTGTTCGAATTGAGCAAAAACCAATTTTTGATTTAGCTATGCAAGAATATAAAAAGCTTGAGATAACGGGACTCTTCGACAAAGAAATGGCAAAAAATAAAATTTTTTGGTTTAAAATTGCAGTAAAATCAAAAAATAACAAAATAATTTATTTTTACCACAAAGAAGCAGAATTGCTTAATAGATTTTTAATGGAGCATTGTTTAAAATGATAACATACATTATAGATTATAAACAAAGAGGCTACAAATATACAGCCGAAATAAAGGCAGACTCGCAAAGGCAGGCAATGGAATTATTTAGTGAAAAATATCCAAATGGTAAAATTTTAAATATAAAAAAAATATGATATTATATTTAATAAAGGGATATTGTGATTTAATTTTAGATAAGCAAAACACCATTTATTGGAACATTAAAAAAAACGAGGCATTTTTTTTAAATAGTAAAGAAATAATTTTTTTTTATGATATTATTGAGTTTGTAGATTTTTTTTTATATTTAGCCAATAGTCAAGATAAAAAAGTTTCTAATTTTGGAGCCAGTATTTTAAAAGAATTTTACAAATATTATGATGAGATATAGCTCATTGCATGTTGCTAATAAGATTATTGATTTAGCTCATGAAAAAAAGGAAGAAATAGCACCCTTAAAATTAATTAAGCTTGTTTATATTTGCCATGGCTGGTGTTTAGCATTAAATAATAGACCTCTTATTTTCGAAGATGTAATGGCTTGGAAATATGGTCCAGTTATACCAGAATTATATAGGGAGGTTAAAAAATATAAAGTTGACAATATCACTCAAAAAATAGACCTAAATGACAATGTAAAATTCACAGATGAAGATAATGAGTTAATTGAAGAAGTTTACCAAAAATATTCTAAATTTAGTGCGGTGGAATTATCGGCAATGACTCATAAAAAAGATTCTCCATGGCATTTAATTTGGCATAGAAACAATTGGGGCATTATTCCTAATCATAAAATTAGAAATTATTACATTAATTTACTAAAATCTTGTGAAAGCTTGTGAGAGTAGGCGGGAATTTTAAAAAAATCGCACAAAATCATATTTAAAAACACTGCCAAGTCAATAAAATCAAGGGTCTGATTTTACTAATTTTTACTAATAATTGGAATTTTTTCGGATTCAATGTTTGCAAGGGTTGGAAGGGGTTTTATTACTTTTTTATTCTTTTTTTTACTCTATTTTACTCTATTTTATTCTTTTTTTAGTAATAAATTTCTTGATTTTTTATTTTTAAAGTGCAAAATATTACTCAATAGTGCCTGCCACCGCTTCTTGGTAAAACTAGCGCACCAGGGCAGGACATTTTTCTAATATATTATCAATAACTATCCTCTCTCTATCATCAATTGACAAGCCCCATTCTTGCTTAATAATAAGCCATCGCTTGATATATTCGCAATGATATTCTCTATTAGCTGGCAACCAATCGGCTGGGTCTTTATCACCTTTTGACCTGTTTTGCTTAAGACTAACCGCAATTAATGTCTCTTTGTTTTTTAAATCATTTGCATAAGCTTGTTTTTTTTCTTTAGTCCATTTATCACCCCCACTTCTGTCAACCTCCGCAAGTGGCACAAAATGGTCAATATCGAGTTGTTTTGGATTTGTGAAAGACTCACCAGAATACTGGTCGTCCCAATATCCAGAAATAACCTTGCAACCTTTTTTGTCTAAGCTTGGAGTTATTTTGCTTTGTCTAATCAACACCTCTTGCCGTGTGTCTTGACAATCTTTGTCAACATCAATCCAAGAGCCATAATCGGCACGGGTAAAGCCCATTAGTAATAAAATAATTGCTAAAATCATTGATATTTTCATTATAATTTTTTTAACTCCCATTTTTTAGTTTCCTCGTTGAATTTAGCAAATGCCACTTCATAGCGGTTTAGCTCATCTCTTATTTTTATGCCAAAATGCAATACATCTTTTTCAATCAATAATTGATCAAAACTAATACCAGTTGAAATAACTAGCTCACAAGACTCTTGCGGGGTCTTTCCAGAAAACAAGAAATCACAAGCTAAACCTTGGCAGTGTGCGGATTTTGGCGAACCTTTTATTGCTTTGTTTAACTCGTGGCTTCGATAAGCAGAAGTTATGATAATTGGCAAGTTTATTTTATCTCTTAAAAACTGCATTTTATCAGCTAATTTCATTAAACAAACCCTTGCCGATTGTGGCGGGATATTATTTATTTTTAACCTATTAGCGGTTGCGGATTTATAAAAATCATCTGGATTAAAATTTTTTCTTTGCAAATCTTTTAATTCTAGCATTTTATTTTTTAATATAATTATTAAAACATTTATCTCTTGCTACATTATCAACAATACAACCACATCTTTTAACTGCTCTCATATTGATTAAAGCACTAAAAGTCTCAACACTTATCTTGCTTGTATCTTTTCTTAATTGGCTTATTTCTGGCAAAATTAACAAATCGCAAAAACCTTCGCAACCATTACTCACTAGCTTCGATTTGGTCGAGCAACTCCATGCGATACTTAATATCAGGATTAGCAATAATTTTTTTTTCAATGATTTTAACATTTTCTTTTGAGGTTTTAATTAAATTTTTATTTTGAATTTCGATTGTTTTAAATGCTTCCAAGTCAGCTTTGCATTCTTCGGCTTTTAAAACATACTCTAAGCCCATTTTTATTATTGAAAGGGCTAAGGCGACAATAATTCCCGCGATAATTTTATTTTTCATTTTCGTTTTTTAAAAAATTTTCGATGTTTTTTATATTATTTAACAAATGTTCATATTCTCGCTGGTGTTCAATTTTTAATTTACAAATTTCGATGTAATTATAAACTGCCAATATTGTGCTAGTTGTAAGGATTAAGAATATAGAAATTAAAATCAAGCTCATTTTTTTATTGGCAAATTTTCTTTAAATTTATTTAACAAATATTTTGCATTTTCGCAAGGTTCTTTGCTCCAGCTTGTTAATGATACTGAATAAATAATATTCTTCTCATAATTATTAACTGCCGTTAAAAATAAATATTTCATTTCGCCACTTCTATAATGAACCGATTTTTCTAATAAAGCCTTGATTGTCGGATAATTGTCTATGTCAAATTCTGGTAAATAAATTTTTTCGGCATCTTCTTGATTAGCTAATTTTTGCAAATAAGCATATGTTTTTGAGTCAACTAAATAATCGCCAGCAAACGGGAATTGATCAGCTGTTAAATCAATAATGCAGTTAGAAGGGTTAATTTTATAATCGCAACTCATTATTTCTTTAAATTTGGCATAATAATCAGTTTTAATATCCGTTGATATTGTTGATATGCCAATTGCATTTTTATTACCGCATTTTGATAAAACTTGTTTAATGCCCTCTTTTATTGTCGTATCTTCTTTATTATCCTTGTAAATTGAATTATCGGCATAAATTGATAATCCCTTATATAACAAAAAAACACTAAACAAGAAAATAGAACAGATAATCGAAACTATTTTGTATTCTTTAAAATATTTAAAAAGCGAAAAAACAATATTGATTTTTGTTAAAATTTCAAACATGATTATTCAAATATATCTAATTTAATTAACTCGTTCGGCGATGTAATACCACTTGGAATTTGCTTAATCACTCCCATTTTTTGATAACACTTCAAGACATGCATCGAACAAATATTTTGCTTACTTTTGCCTAATTTTTTCATCATAAATTTAGGCAAAATTTTTTCAAAAAATTCAGCGGCGAAGAAAAATTGAAGATAGTTATATTTCTTGCCCACTTGTGATTTAGCATCTTCAATGCCGATTTTGATTTGGTCGGCTGTTAATGGTGTTTTAAGATTTTTAAGAATTATATCTTCATAATTATTTAAGCGATCAGCGAGCCACAATTCTTCATCGGTGATGCCAGAAAAAAAGAGATGATCGTTAAATTTAACAATTTTAACTCGAATATATTTGCCATTGCTAAACCCGTTTTCAGATAAATAAAACTCGCATGAATTTTTTTCGCGATTTATATTTAAACATAATCCAACATGCACTGGCGGGTTCTCGCCCTTAACCTCCTGCGAAAAAAACGGAATTATTTTTGTATACCATTTTTTCTTAGAATAAAAAGCCAAGGTCGCCCCTTCTTTTAACTCTTCTGCGATTTTTTTAATTTTATCCATTTCCATTGTTATCTTTTTTAAATCTTTTTTCAAAAATTGTCGAGCCGACTAATGCGACTCCGCCATAGATTAAATCGCGGATTAAACCAGTATTATTTGGTGTTAATTCTTGCTTATTTATAACCGATATTGAAATTAAAAAACCCGCAAGAGTTATCATTAAAAAACCAGTTGCTCTTTTACTTGATAAAGTGCCTTGCGGTGATAAAAACATAGATTTAATAATTTCGATCATTTACTCTCCCATTTGATGGCTTCAACTTCCTGAATTGTTTTAGCCTCTTTTATTTTTGCCAACAATTCGTCTCTGTTTTGAAAATTGTTAGTGTTTCTAACTGCCAAATGCGATCCGATACTTTCTGCAATTTGTGGAGTCAATTGAATTGCGATTTGTTCGCCGGTTTCTTGATTTGTAGTTGAGTATCTTGTAGTTTTTTTAAAGGCGATAGTGTTAAATAAAATAGTGTTCGGGTCGCTTGCTGGGTTGCTTGGGTGTCTTGTTGTTTTAAATTTAAAACTAACCAATTCGCCAAGTGTGCCATTTTCCTTTATTATGTATGCTTGAGCGGTTGATGGCTCAATGTTTTTTTCATCATTAATTCTTTTTATTTCAGCAATTTTTTCATTTTTTGCATCTTCCAATTCAATAATGGGTATTAATGCCTGAATTTCACTCCATTGTGGTTTTGAATATTGTGTATTTTCCCAAATAATACAATCAGCAGGACTAACTTGATTTTCCATATAACCATAACCACCTTCAATTAAAGGATAGATTTTTTTTATAGCTTTAAAAATTGTGTTAAAATTCATATTATAAATATTCTTTAATTGTTATTGATGAATAAAAAGTTCCGTTAAATCTTGCTCCGCTCGATATTCCATTAAGATAACAAGTTGACGGACCTGAACCACCACATCTTACGGAATAATCAACGGCACTTGTAGAAGATAAAATATCAACATATTTTAAAGTTGTTTGCTGTCCTCCATCTGGCACAGAAGCCAAGCAATATCCAGCAGTTAGAGCATTTGCATTGCCACTTTTAAATAAAGCATTTAAGTTTGCAACATTTCCAACAGAAATTGCAACAAACATATTGCAATCAATTTCAATTTTTGAGAAAGCTTTAATCGGAACAAAATTAGTAGTCATAAACTCTGTTCCTTCGGTATTTTGTGGCGTTGTGTTATCAAAAGGAATTGTCGTTGTGCCTGAGGCAAAATTTGCATTTCTGTAGTGATGCAATTGACCATAACTTGTTCTAATTGAATATTGATTTGGGTCTATATTACCACTTGCATCAGTTCTTATTCTACCAATCCAAGCAACTAAAGTATAACCCGATGGAACCGTTGGAGCTGTGCGGGAAGTTGAATAAAGAATATCACTTGTGTTGTTGGTATTTTTTACAATTTGAAAAATGTTATACCAAGTTGAATTTGCTCTAGCCCCAGTGTCTAATCCGTTTTGATTTGTGCCAGCAGTCCAAGAACCGCTAGATTGTAAAGTTTTGGTCATTGCTTGGCAAAGTAATTGACCGCTTCCATTGTCATAATCAACGATACCAGCTCCAATATCTAATTGAGTATTTGGGTTTGTTGCATTATTCGCAATGGTGATTGGGTTATTGAGGTAAGAAACTCCTTGGTTGGTGGTGGTAGCTAATCTATCTTGAAGGGTCATTGTTCCACTTCCAGTAAAATAAAAAAGTTTATTTGAGGCACCTGTTAAACCAGCTAAAGCAGTTAAGTTTGCATTTAATTGTTGAGCATCAAGTGTTGTTCGAGCCTGTAATGCGGTAGTATCGTCAAGTAATGTTTTTATATAAGTTGATACTGGGGCTAATCCAACATCAGCTAAATCTTTTGTTGTTAAATTTGTTCCATCGTTATTTATTGCAATTAATTGATTAGCTTGGCTTGAACCAATAGGAAACTCTATATTTGTTAAAGATGAAGATTTAGGCAATCTTACCACTCGATTTAAATTTTCTTTAATTTCAAGATTAATTAAAGTCAGTTTATCAAGAGAACCTTCTAATGCAGTGCCGGGCAAAGCATCACTTCCCGAAGTTGTAATATCGGTGTTTTGTGTAAAGTTTAATTTTCTTAAAATAGAAACTTTATAATTTAGTATAGGGGCAGTGTTTAAAACAACATTACCTTGATTTATAACCCCATTTACATAATCTGTAGTGTTATATGTTATTGTATAATCAGTTGTTTCAATTTTTGTTGTTTCTGCTCCAGCTAAATCGGTAATTATAACCTCAA